>OJFM01000017.1_pt1 | contig 21438 bp, 20 predicted proteins | sample 1594211 | NCBI WGS metagenome assembly OJFM01 (sample SAMN05416783, study PRJEB24817) | seawater metagenome | isolation source: Sea water | place: Canada:Atlantic | collected 2013-11
CAGAAGACGGCATACGAGATGGTACCTGTGACTGGAGTTCAGACGTGTGCTCTTCGATCTAGGAAACCCGGAAACGGGCTGGGCTCACTCGCCAGGCTCCCTCAACTGCGGGTCGGGAATGCCTTGTGACGATTCGCTACCAGTGCGGCGGCGAAACGAGCCTTCGCCCATAGCGACAAGGTTGCCCCGTTCATCGACAATCTCACCGCTGGTCATGAAGTTTTTTTGCCCACCGCCACGCAGCGTGCCCGTGGCCCGCAACACGCCTTGCCGAGCAGGCCCGACAAAGGTGGTGGTGAGTGATAGCGTCATCCCACGGCGAATATGCCCCGGCACATCGCAGTGCAGGCCCGCTAGGCTTAAGGCGCTGTCCAGCATGGAAGCCAAGACGCCGCCATGCACATTGCCGCTGCGGTTAAGGTGCTTGGGTTCAATGGTGAGTTCCACCACCGCGCGCCCCTCTTCCCACTCCACCACGTGCATGCCCAGCAATTCGTGATAGCCCATCAGCGCCTGGGGTGTTGTTGAGGCGTTAGCGCTGTCTGATTCGCTCATAAAGCGCTCTCCTGCTGGGCCAAGTCGCGTAGCCGTCCTTTTAAAATCTTACCGCTGGCGGTGGAAGGCAGCGCATCCATTAGCATAATCTGCGTCGGACGCTTATAGGGCGCAAGCCGCTCGGCAATAAAGGCTTTGAGTTCTGCCATATCGACTTCAATGCCCGGCTCACACTGCACAAATGCCACGACCTCTTCATTGCCGGCCACCTGCCGCCCGACCACTGCGGTTAACGTCACCGCAGGATGCTCATTAATCACTGCTTCCACATCCGGCGGGTAGATGTTGAAGCCCGAACGAATAATCAGCTCTTTACTGCGGCCCACGATATAAAGCTGATCGTCGTGATCCAGCTTGGCGATATCACCGGTATTGAGCCAGCCATCCTCGGTTAAAGTGGCACGGGTAGCGTCCGGCTGGCGGAAATAACCCTTCATGATATTAGGGCCACGCACCCACAGCTCACCGATTTCATCGCCCGCATTTTCAGCAGTGCCGCTGCTGCCTAGGGGCTCTAACCGATACTCCAGCAGTGGCAGCACGCGGCCCACGGTGCTGCTCTGGTGGCGGTCATCAATGCGTGTTTGGCTAATCGTGGGGCTGGCTTCGGTGAGACCGTAGCCATTGTGCAGCGTTAGGCCAAAGGCTGCTTCAACACGGGTTTTGGTATCGCTATCCAGCGGCGAGCCGCCTGCGGAGATATAGATAAGCGCCGGCGCTTCTAACGCTCGCTGCTCACGCTTCAAATACTCCAGGGCGCGAGCGTACATGGCAGGCACGCCCTGAAGCACGGTAATGCGCTCCTCTTTCAGCGTTGCCAGCAGCTGTACCGCGTCAAACCGGGGTACGGTATACAGGCACGCGCCGTTATACAGCGAGCCCATACACACCGATGAGAGACCAAACACGTGAGACATCGGTAGCACACCATACACCCGCTGCCCTTCGCTCAGATGGCGCATGCCGCCGGAAATAGAGGAGATATACAGTATGCCGCGATGGGTCAGCATGACGCCTTTCGGCGTACCGGTGGTGCCCGAGGTGTAGATCATGGCCGCGACCTGCTCAGCACCACTGGCGTGCACAGGCTCTGGCTCACTATCAAACAGCGGTGAAATCGCCAGGCCGCCGAGCTGCGGATGCTGATAGCGGTCAGCCGCGTGGCGCTCGGCGTGCTGGCTCGCCTCTTGGGAGGCTTCGCAGGTATAAAACACCCGCCGAGGCAGGCAGTTGCCCTGGATCAAATCGACTTCCTGAGCGGAGAGGCGCGAGTTGACAATCGCGACCCAAACATCCATTTCACTGGCAGCCAACAGCAGCACTACCAGCGCACGGCAGTTTTCGCTAATCGTCATGATACGGTCGCCGGGGCGCACGTTCAGAGAAGCTAGCCACTGGCAGGCGGCATGGATCTCTTGACCCAGCTCGGCATAGTTCCAGCGAACGTTGCCATCCACAAGCGCTGGGTGATCCGCTAGGCGTTTAGCGTTTTCCAGCACGCGGGTGCTCAAGCGCTCGGGGAGTTCTGCTAAAAGCTCGCTTGCCAGACGGCCAAAGATCTTCTCATCTGGCGCTTGGTAAGGGACCGACAGAGCCATTAGGACGCCTCCCGCACCATGTTACGAGCAATCACCAACTGCTGAATTTGCGTCGTCCCTTCGTAAATGCGGAACAAGCGCACATCGCGATAAAAGCGCTCCACGGCGTATTCCGACATATAGCCCGCCCCGCCATGCACCTGCACGGCACGGTCGGCCACGCGGCCCACCATTTCGGCACAGAACAGTTTGCAGCAGGAGGCGAGTGTGGAGACGTTTTCGCCGTCATCCTTACGGCGTGCGGCATCCATCACCATGGTTTTGCCAGCGTAGGCCTCGGTTTTGCTATCCGCCAGCATCGCCTGAATCAACTGATGTTCAGACAGCGCAGCACCAAACTGCTTACGTTCCATGGTGTAGCGCAGCGACTCTTCTACTAAGCGCTCGGCCACGCCCACGCACACCGCAGAAATATGCAGCCGCCCACGGTCGAGCACTTTCATGGCGGTTTTAAAGCCTTGCCCCTCTTTACCGCCAATGATGTTTTCAGCCGGTACACGGCAGTTATCAAAAATGATGTCACAGGTATGCGCGCCCTTCTGGCCCATCTTGTTATCCGCCGGACCGCGGATCAGACCAGGCGTATTGCCTTCAACAATAAAGGCAGAGATACCGCCAGCGCCTTTGTTGTCTGGGTCGGTACGCGCCATGACGGTGAACAGGTCCGCTTCCGGGCCGTTGGTGATATAACGCTTGGTGCCGTTCAATACGTAGTGTTCGCCATCGCGCACGGCGGTGGTTCGCAGGCTAGCGGCATCAGAGCCTGAATCAGGCTCAGTCAAACAGAACGAGCTGAGTATTTCACCCGTGGCCAGGCGCGGCACGTATTTGGCTTTTTGCTCTTCGGTGCCATCGATCAAAATCCCCTGGGCACCGATGCCATTATTAGTACCAAATACCGAGCGGAACGCCGGAGACGTTTTGCCGATTTCCATGGCTACCAGGGCTTCCTCTTCCATGGTTAGTCCCAAACCGCCGTACTCTTCAGGAATGGATAGCCCGAACAACCCCATCTCCTTCATTTCCGAAAGTATCTCGGCGGGCACCGCATCCTCTTCTGCAAGACGTGCTTCGTTAGGAATCAAACGCTCGCGGACAAAACGGGAGATAGTATCAACAAGTTGATTGATCAATTCGGGATCGCGAATCATGACGGCTCCTGGTGATGATAGTTTGCTTTTTGTCGTTGGAAATAGTGTTTGGATGACATAGGGACACCGATTAAAACCGAACCTATTTCATCAGGCGAAATTAACGTCCACACTTCTTGTCAGGCACTTTTGCATAGCCTAGGATGGCAGTCAATAATTGAAACACCATTTTGCAATGCAAAACAAAGCAAACAAATAAACAGGCAGTAGAAGCCCCAAAGTAGAGAGGATTTGGCATATGGCTAGCGAATCAGCACCGTCTCCCTTCATCACGCTGGGTATTGTGGGCACCGGGGCCATGGGTCGCGGCATCGCTCAATTAGCCGCACAGGCAGGCCTAAACGTGATGCTTTTCGATGTTAAAAAAGGAGCGGTCGAGGAAGCGCAGCACTTTATTAAAGGGCTATGGCAGAGAAGCGCTGACAAGCAGCGCATTAGTCAAGCGCAGGTACAGCAGTATAGCGAGCGACTGGCTGAAGCCAGCGAACTCACCGCCCTTGCTCCTTGTGATATTGTCGTTGAAGCGATCGTCGAGAAACTCGAAGCCAAACAAGGTCTTTTTAGCGATTTAGAAGGCATTCTCAGCCAGGATGCCGTGCTAGCGACTAATACTTCCTCCCTCTCGGTAACCGCGATTGCTGCCGCCTGCCAGCACCCAGAGCGCGTGATTGGCTTTCACTTTTTCAATCCCGTCCCGCTGATGAAAATCGTGGAAGTGATTCCAGGGTTACGTACCGCTAACGATGTCACCCAGCGGGTTAATGCCCTGGGCACCGCCATGGGCCACTTTACCGCCCAGGCTACCGACACCCCTGGCTTTCTGGTCAATCACGCCGGGCGTGCCTTTGGTACCGAAGCGCTGCGCGTTTTGAGTGAGAGCGTGACCGACCCCGCCACCATCGACCATATCATGGTGGATCAAGGCGGCTTCCGTATGGGGCCGTTCACGCTGCTGGATTTGACCGGCCTGGATGTCTCTCATGCGGTGATGGAGTCGGTCTACCACCAATACTATGAAGAGCCACGTTTTCGCCCGTCCCCGATCACCCGTCAGCGGCTCTCAGCAGGTCTGCTGGGGCGCAAAACCGGCGAAGGCTTCTATCGCTACGTGGATGGCCAGCAGCAGATGCCGGAAGAGCCCGCCATTGCGTCAGCCTCGCCTTGCCCCGTGTGGATCAGCCAAGACGACCCTGGTAGCGCCGCTAAGCTTGCCGAACTGGTTACCACGGCGGGCTGGCCACTAGAAAGTGCCGATCAGCCCTCCTCAGCAGCGCTGTGCCTGCTGACACCACTGGGCGAAGACACCACGCAGTGCGCCTTGCGCCAAGGCTTGAATGCCGAGCAGTGCGTCGCGGTGGATATGCTGGCGGGGCTGGATAAGCGCCGCAGCCTGATGGCCTCCCCCATTACCCGACCCGACCTGGTCAATGCCGCCGCCAACCTGCTGAATGCTGACGGCACACCGGTTAGCACCCTACAAGACAGCACCGGCTTTGTACTCCAGCGCGTGGTGGCCTGCATCGTCAACGTTGGGGCAGATATCGCACAGCAAGGCGTTGCTGCACCCGCCACTATTGATCGTGCGGTGGAACTTGGCCTGGGCTACCCGTTTGGCCCGCTGCGTATGGGCGACCACTACGGCGCTTCGCGCATCCTGACCATTTTAAACAACCTATTAGAGGCCACCGGTGACCCCCGCTATCGCCCTAGCCCGTGGCTGCGCCGCCGCGCCGCGCTGGGTATGCCCCTCACTGACGGGCCAACGGGCTGACACACCTAATTTTCAACTACGGCTCAAATACGGCTTACAACACAAACAAGGAGAATAACCATGCAAGACGCCTACATTTACGACGGATTGCGTACCCCTTTTGGTCGCCATGGCGGCAGCCTAGCGGCCATTCGCCCGGATGAACTGCTGGGCTTAACGTTAAAAGCACTGGTGGCGCGTAATCCGTTTGCCCCGGAAAGCTACGAAGAAGTGTTGGCGGGCTGTACTAACCAGGCGGGGGAAGATTCTCGTAACGTGGCCCGTCACGGTGCGCTGCTGGCGGGCCTGCCCATTGAAGTCGCGGGTCAAACCGTCAACCGTCTGTGCGGTAGTGGCTTAGCCGCGATGATGGATGCCGCCCGTGCCGCTCGCTTAGGCGAAGGTGAGCTATTTTTGGCTGGCGGCGTGGAGTCTATGTCCCGCGCGCCTTACGTGCTGGGTAAGGCCGATTCCCCCTACGCTCGCAATCAGCCGATGTTTGATACCGTGATTGGCTCGCGCTTCCCCAACCCGTGGATTGCCAAAGAGTACGGCAGCCACAGCATGCCGGAAACCGCCGATAACATTGCTCACGACCTGAACATTGGCCGCGAGGCCAGCGACGCTTTTGCCGCCCGCTCGCAAGCGCGCTATGCCCAGGCGCTGGCAAACGGCTTTTATGAAGGCGAAATGTTTGGGGTAGACGTGCCTCAAGGGCGCAAACAGCCGCCGCTGTTGGTAGATAAAGACGAGCACCCCCGGGCTGAAAGCACCGAGGAGAAACTGGCCAAACTCGGCGCGCTGTTTGAAGGCGGTGTCGTGACCGCAGGCAACGCTTCTGGATTAAACGACGGCGCGGCGGCAATGATTGTCGGTACGCTTGCAGCAGGTGAGCGCGCTGGGCTCGCTCCCCGGGCGCGTATCGTGGCTAGTGCCGTGGCGGGCGTAGCCCCACGTGTCATGGGCCTGGGGCCAGTACCCGCCTCGCAAAAAGCGCTGGCCCGAGCTGGCCTTTCGCTTGAGCAGATGGACGTGATTGAAATCAACGAAGCCTTTGCGGTGCAGGTGTTGGGCTGCGTTCAACAGCTGGGGCTTTCCGCCGACGACCCGCGCCTTAATGCCAACGGTGGCGCCATTGCCATTGGCCACCCGCTGGGTGCCTCGGGCGCACGTTTGGCACTCACTGCGCTGCGCCAGTTAGAAGCCACCGGCGGCCGCTATGCGCTAGTCACCATGTGCATTGGCGTGGGTCAAGGCATAGCCACGATTATCGAGCGCCTGGATGGCTAAAGTGGTGTTATAAGGCAGGCGTTTCCGTTGATGAGCATGAAAGCTGCCCCTAAGTAGATATGCGATAATGCACACCATAAGCCACCTAATGTTGGGAAATTGAATGCAACCCACCGACTCAGATGCTGAAGAGCCGCAACTTCCTGGAAAAGATCGTAACTTTGTGACCGCGTTGGCGCGTGGCCTTGAGCTGCTACGTGCCTTTGGAACCGGTGAGGAGTATTTAGGGAATGCCGAGCTTTCTAATCGCACCGCTATTCCTCGGCCTACGGTGTCACGGCTGACCTATACGCTGACCCAGCTGGGCTATCTTCAGCACAACACGCATCTTGAGAAGTATCGTCTTGGCCCCGGTGTGCTGGCGTTGGGCTATCGTTTCCTAGCGAACATGGGCATTCGCGAGGTCGCCCGACCGCATTTGCAGAAATTTGCCGATGCCACCGACTGTAATGTCAGCCTGGGCAGCGCTGATCGTAGTGATATGGTTTACCTGGAAACCTGTCATGGTAGCGGGCCGCTCATCATTCGTCTGGATGTGGGGTCGCGCTTGCCTATTGCCACTTCAGCCATTGGTCGTGCTTGGCTTTGCGGCTTGCCCGCTGCCCGCCGTCAGCAATTAATGCATGAACTGGCGGACGTCCATGGCAGCGATTGGCCAGCGCTGGAAGCGGGTATCCAGCAAAGCTTGAGAGACTATGCTGAATACGGTTTCTGTCTCTCCGAGCAGGATTGGCAGCGCGACATCAGCGCCGTGGCCATGCCGCTCATCCTGGAGGATGGTGCCGAGGTCATGGCTATCAACTGCGGCGGCTCCAGCCTGCGCCTGGATCACGACCGATTGGTCAATAATCTGGGACCTCGACTTAAAGAGGTAGCAGAACAGATCAAACAGGAGCTGGCACCCCGTTACCGTTCGGCTAGGTAGCGTCTCCGCGCGACGATCGACTGGCGACCTCCCGCGGATCGCGGGGGTAGTAGCGTTCTGGCTGGCTTGCCAAGTGGGTAAAATAGCGGGTGTCTTTATAGGGCATTTTCATATAGCCCGAGACGCCCAGCCCCTCGATCTGATTGATCGATGACAGGATCCGAGCCAGTAGCGTTCGAAACTCGGCCTCTCTGGCAGGGTCGAGAAGGCGGTAATAACTGTGAATCTTGAGGTGCTGAGGTAATGCTTCAAAAATGATCATGCCGGTATGGTGTATATCGTTGAGCTGCTGTAGCACGTGCATTATTGCTCCTGGCAGCACCAGCAATTCCTCCGGATCTGGTCCGTCCTCAAAGTAGCTGTGTTGACGGGTACGGTCCTCCAGCTCAGGTACCGCGCTCAGCTCATAGCCAATCGCCATGTTCGGTTCGCTGACAAACGCCTCATCTGCACTGGCGCGCTCCAGGTGAAGGGTCTGACGGGCATTGAACAAGCAGCTCTTGAACACTCCCTGACGATGAATGGCACGCGCCAAATGCACCATGTTGTTGACCGCTTCAATGAAGGCGGGCTTCAGTGCCGGATCATGGAGGTTGAGCGATGAGTCGATATAGACCCCTTCTCGCTCCCAGCGTACCGCCAACCCACCTACCACTGGATACTTGCCCAACCGGCTGACGGAGGCCAGAAAGGCTTTTTCGGTTTCCCCCATGCCCTGCATAAACTGTTTGTAGTAGCGATCAAGCTGCACATCGTTGACGTCATTGAGCGTTTCCTGGGCATTTGCTTCACGCAAAAAGGCCTTCCGCGAGCTGTAGACGACCGTATCGATCTCCTGCCGGGCAGGTCTTGCCCATACTGGCACTAGCGGCACCTTTACCGATTCGGGGAGATCAATCATCACCACTTTAGCCATGCGTGCCATGTTGGCCAAAAAGTAGTCGCCCGCTTTACGACGGGCTTGTGGATCGTGATCCAACATACCATCCAGCGTACGTGCAAATTCCATGGGCAGTCCCAGGGAGCTGGCGGGAATGGCACGATGCCCAAAACGGCAGGACTGAGCCGATGCCAGTGCGTATAAGGTGCCTGCGGTGCCCTGCTCATCAAAACGCGGCGAAGAGAGCGCCCCATTGAGCTGCTCTTCACCAATAAAGTAGACATCGCCCAGCCGGGCATTGGTTTGCTGCAGATTATCCGACATCAATTCCATGACATTGGCGCTTACAAACTGCAGTTGAGCATCTAGTTGCGCAAACACCGAGGATCCCCAGTCAATCAACGCTATTGCTTCCTGCTCAGGGTCGAAGACCACATTGGAGGGTTTGATATCTCCATGCACGACAGGACGCGCCTGGGGACCAGACTCGCGGCGCAAAGCGAGAAGGATATCGGCCAACTGCGCGGCGATACGAACGATCAAGCGGGGTGAGAGACGCCCCTGCCGCAGCGACACTTGTTCGAGATTCCAACCCGGTGCACGCTCCATGACCAGAATGGATTGTCCACGGGAGCGCTGATAGGCGATTAATCCAGGAATACGTGGGTGTGACACCTGATCAAGCATGAACGCCTCTTCCTCAAGGCGTTCCTGGAGATGCGTCGGCAGGGTAATGCGTGAGAACTTGAAGACATAATGGTGGTTAGCGCCTTGCTGGAGGGTACTACCGGCGAAGACAAAGCCGTAAGCACCCTTACCGATCAACTCGATGCCTTGGTAACCCAGTTGGGTGAGCTGCGCCTGGCACAGCGCCACCCAGTCCTTGAGTTTACGGGCATCGTGATGGCTCAACAGATAGACCGACTGCTCTTCGGGGATATAAAACTGCTGAAGCGGTGCCTGGGACATAAGTCGCCTTGCTAGCCCAAGTGAAGCAACATGGTCTCGGGATCTTCCAGAAAGCCCTTCCAGCTATTACAGAAGCGCGCGATGGTACCGCCATCGATGAAGCGATGATCCCCTGCCCAGGTAATGGTCATGATGGCACATCGCTGAACCTCGCCCTGCGCATCGAACCTGGGCAGCCACTGGGTTTTACCAATCGCGACAATGGCTGCTTCCGGTGCGTTGATGATGGGAGCCGCATAGGTGCCACCGAGCGCGCCGATATTGGAGATACTGATGGTTCCCCCCTTGAGGTCAGCCTGATCTACCCGCCCTTCACGCGCAGCCGTGGTCAACCGACTCACTTCCCGCGCAATCTCCAGCAAGGTCAATCGCTCGACACTTTTGACATTGGGTACCATCAGCCCTGCTTTGCTATCCACGGCCATACCGATATTGCACTGGGAAAAATAGTGCAGCGCGTCACCTGCTGCATTTAACTGTGCGTTTACAATAGGTTCTTCAGTGATCGCTAACGCCATGGCTTTCATAAAGAACGGCATTAGCGTTAGCCGCTCGCCTTTTGCCTCTGCCAGTGGCTTCAAACGCTCACGCATTGCCAACAGCGCTGTTACGTCAATCTCTTCACCATAGTGAAAATGGGGAATCGTGCTGGCCGACTCCACCATTCGCTTGGCCATTATCGCCCGCACGCCACGCAGCGGTTCCACCCTGGACACCCGCTCTTTGCCTTGAGAGGGTAAGGCCTGCGGCGATGACGTATCGGTCTCACTAGGCTGTTCAAGGTGCACCAATACGTCTTCTTTAAGCACACGGCCATCTTTGCCACTGCCTGCGATATCCGTCAGTTTGAGCTGATGCTCTCGCACCAATCTTCGCACCGCGGGACTGGCGGGCACTTTACCGTGGGTAGCCAAGCTTGGCGCGGCGGCTGTGTGCGCTACGGCTGTATCCGTTGCTGCATCGGTAGTTGTGGTTGGCGTAGACGGTGAGGCATCCGGCGTATCCTCCGGCTTGCTGGGCTCGGCTTGTACACCTCCTTCGGCCTGATAGGCGTATAAGGGAGCATGCACCTTGGCAATCTGACCCTGAGCCACATAAAGCTTGGTAACGACACCGGCTTCGTGGGCGGTAATTTCCACCAGCGCTTTGTCGGTCATGACTTCAACGATGGGCTGGTCTTCTTCAATTTGATCGCCTTCAGCGACGCGCCATTCGACGACTTCGCACTCGACAATGCCTTCGCCAATATCGGGCAGTAAAAAATCGCTCATTGTTGTTCTCCTCCTCAGCGCTAAAAGTTGACGCTTTCGCGAATCGCTTCAAAAATCTTCAGGTGATCGGGCAGATACTCTTTTTCCAGCACCAGCGGAAAAGGTGTATCCAGCCCTGTCACCCGGGCGATGGGCGATTCCAGATAGAGAAAGCAACGCTCCTGAATGGTGGCAGCAATTTCACCGGCAAAACCACCGGTTAAAGGGGCTTCATGGCTCACGACCAGGCGGCCGGTCTTGAGCACGGATTCCACGACAGTGTCCGCGTCCCAGGGCAGTAGTGAGCGCAGGTCGATCACTTCACAGGCGATCCCCTGCTCTTCGGCCAGCTCGACGGCTTTGCCAATCACTTCCATCTGCGCACCCCAGCCCACCACGGTAATGTCGGTGCCCTCCTTGGTGATCTCGGCCTCACCAATGGGTAGCTGATAATCCTCTTCAGGCACTTCACCTACCGCGGCGCGATAGAGGCGTTTAGGCTCTAGAAAAAGCACTGGGTCCGGGTCGCGAATGGCTGCTAGCAGGAGCCCCTTTGCTTGGTAAGGGTTACGCGGTACGACTACTTTCAAGCCGGGGGTATGGGTGAAATAGGCTTCCGGGGACTGAGAGTGGTAGAGCCCACCGGCGATTCCGCCGCCGTAAGGGGTACGAATGGTCAGCCCGCCAACATTGAAAAGATCCCCTGAGCGATAGCGGAACTTGGCGGTTTCGTTAACGATTTGGTCGAACGCGGGAAAGATATAGTCAGCAAACTGGATTTCCGCGACCGGTACCGAGCCTTGGGCCGCCAAACCATTGGCAAAGCCGATGATACCCTGCTCCACTAGCGGTGTATTGAAACAGCGAGCCTTGCCGTACTTTTCCTGCAGATGGCTTGTCGCCCGGAAGACACCGCCGAAAATCCCCACATCTTCACCAAAGCAAATGACCTTTTCATCTTCTGCCATGGCGATATCGAGCGCATTATTGATCGCCTGAAGCATGTTCATTGTGGCCATGTTACGCCTCTCCCTGCGAATCAGTGTCAGTGCCCACGTCCAGATCCAGCGATTTCGCCCCACGTGGATAAGCATCTGGATAGCGGCGAATATGGCGTTTCAGGTGATCAAACTGACGCTGCAGCGCAGGTGTAATGTCGGCATAGACATCGCTGATCAAACTCTCAAGCGGTGGCGAGGGACGCTTCTCTGCACGTTTTAATGTTTCGAGCACTTCCCTACGCAGAGTTTCCTGCTGAGCACTCTCCTCTTCTTCGCTCCACCACTGCTTTTTTAACAACCATTTTTTTAGCCGCAGAACGGGATCTTTAGCGCGCCATACCTCTTCTTCATCCTTAGAGCGATAGCCGGAGGGGTCGTCCGAAGAGGAGTGGGCAGCAAGGCGATAACTCATGGCCTCGATCAAGACAGGCTGATTGCGCTCAACGGCAATTTTACGCGCTTGACGTGTCGCCTCATAAACGGCCAGTACATCGTTGCCATCCACACGTATCACGTGCATATGGTAACCAAACGCCCGGGGAGCAATACCGTCGGCTGCAAATTGCTCGACGGCAGGCGTGGAAATGGCGTAGCCGTTATTGCGACAGAAAAAAATCACCGGCACCTGATGCACCGAGGCCATATTGAGCGCGGCGTGAAAGTCGCCTTCCGAAGCGGCGCCTTCACCAAAAAAGGTCAATGTGCAGTGGCCGTTACCAGCCAGTTTTTGCCCATAGGCGTAGCCTGTGGCCTGGGGAATTTGGGTGGCCAACGGGGAAGAAATCGTCAGGTAATGTAGCTTGCGAGAACCATAGTGGATCGGCATTTGACGGCCTTTACCGTAATCCAACTCATTGCCGAACAATTGGTTCATGAATTCATCGATCGAAAAGCCGCGGTACATCAAGGCACCCTGCTCACGATACTGGGCCATGATCATATCGGCATCATCAAGCGCGGCCGTGGCGCCTACTACCGCTGCTTCCTCTCCCGTGCACTGCATATAAAAACTAAGCCGGCCCTGACGCTGGGCAGCCATCATTCTTTCATCCAGGATACGAGTGGCTAGCATGGCGTGGTAAATACGCCGGGCGTGATCTCGCTCAAGCGCCGGCTCGGAGGCGCCGTCATGCAGCTCGCCTTCCGGACTCAGCAGGCTAAAGGTGGGAATCGAAAATTCGTCGCCGGTCATGAAGTCCGGCTGGTGCACATACTCGGTCATCATTATTGTCCTTGTTTTACCCCTTTTGAGGGCAGTGTTGTTGGTATTGACCGTTTATGCCAGTGGATTTATCTGCCAAGGTCAATACAACTACTGCGACAGTAACGCAGCACAAGCACTTTAGGGATACAACTTAAGGCGCAGAGGAATGAAAATCGAGGATAATGAAAACCGATGATTAAGGTGCCGTGAACCGAGAGCGCAGCGAATGCTGCAATACTTCAAAGAGGCTATCGACCGTTAACGCCAGTAGCGCAATGGTCAACGCCCCCTGAACCACATAGGCCATATTGCCGTTGACGATGCCAGAAATGATCGGATCGCCAAGGTTACTGGCCCCGACAGTGGCCCCTAATGCAGCGGTCGCGATATTGATGGTGACTGACGTGCGGATGCCCGCCAGAATGACCGGGGCAGCCAGTGGCAGCTCGACCTGACGTAATGTTTGTGTCGGCGTCATGCCCATCGCGTGCGCAGCGGATTTTATTGTGTTGTCCACCTCCTGCAGCCCGGCCAGCGTATTACGCACAATTGGCAACAGGCCATAAAGCATCAATGCGACAATAATGGGTAAAGTGCCAAACCCAAGCACCGGTACTGACAGTGCAAGCACGGCCACCGGGGGAAAGGTTTGCCCTAGCGAAGCCAACTGGCCCACCAAGGGTAAAAAATCAGCACCTCGCGTGCGCGTCACCGCAACACCGGCGGCTACCCCCACCACAATGGTCACTACTGCCGCGATGCCTACCACCAAAAGGTGACGACCCAGCAGCACGTAGAAATCGACACGGTCATAAACCACCTGCCGGGCATCGGGTTCAATCCAGCGAAACAGTGGCTCGGCAGCAGACATGGCCACTACGCTCAGCAGCAGCAGTGCTCCCCATACCAGCGGCCAAAGCCAGGGTGAGGTATTTTTGCGTAGCGGCAAGGCACTCAGTGAGTTACTCACGTGCGTTTCCTTTATCCAGTTGCGCTTCCTTGATGATTCTTCGCAACGAGAGTTCGCCGATAGGCACATCATGCTGGTCGACCACCGCCAGCCTATCGCTATGGTCGCGTAGCATCATGGAAAGCGCCTGACGCAGCGAAAAATCAGCCGGAATGCGCGACTGGGCGGGCAAGGTTGGCCCCATGGAGGTCATATGGTCTTTGACCCGGGTTAACGCCGCCTGTTTGAGCCCCCGTTCGAGCCCACCCAGCATTGATTCGACAAACGGGTCGGCTGGCTGTTGCAACAGCGCCAGCGGCGATCCCTGCTGCACAATGCGCCCTTCGCGCATCACGACCAAGTGATCCGCCAGTTTGAGCGCTTCATCCATATCATGGGTCACGAAGACCACCGTCTTGTGTAGTCTCGCCTGTAACCTGGCCAGTTCATCCTGGAGCTTTTCACGGGTAATCGGATCAAGGGCCCCAAATGGTTCGTCCATCAGCAAAATGTCGGGGTCGGCGGCCAGCGCTCTTGCCACGCCTACCCGCTGCGCTTGGCCGCCCGAAAGCTGGTGGGGGTATTTGTGCGCAAACTCCCCCACCGGCAACCCCAGCAGATCCATCAACTCTTCAACGCGTGCTTGCACCTCTGTCGCTGACCACTTCAATAAGCGCGGTACGAGGCCGATATTACGCGCCACGTTCCAGTGAGGGAAAAGGCCGGTATGCTGAATGACATAGCCAATCCGGCGGCGCAGTTTGACGGGGTCATAGACCTCAATGGCCTGGCCATCCAGGATGATCTCGCCTTCGCTATGCTCGATTAAGCGATTGATCATGCGCAGGGTGGTGGATTTACCGCAGCCGGAGGTGCCGACCAGCGCACAGAACTTGCCTTTAGGTACGCGCAGTGAAATATCATCCACCGCGGTTTCTTCATCAAATCGCTTTGAGACGTGGGAAAGCTCGATCATCGTGTTCCTCCGGGGCGCAGTGCTTCTGCCAGGGCGCCTAGGCCCGCATCGACCACCAGAGCCAGCATGAGTATAGGCAGTGCGCCGAGCAGAACCATGTCCATGGCTGCTTGGCCCAAGCCTTGAAAGATAAAGGTGCCAAGCCCGCCAGCCCCGATCAGTGCGGCAACGGCGGTAAGACCAATGGCTTGAACCGTGGTGATACGCACCCCCTCAAGTAGCACCGGCAGCGCCAGCGGTAGCCGCACTTGCCAAAAGCGCTGACCCGCGCGCATTCCCATGCCCTTAGCGGCTTCCAACGTATCGGGGCTGACTTCTTCAAGAGCGGTGTAGGTATTGCGCACCATGGGAAGCAAGCTGTAGGCAATCAACGCGATCAATGCAGGCGTAGTGCCAATCCCACTAACGCCTAGTTGGCCTAAAAAAGGCACGTTGGCAGCAAGCCAGGCAAGCGGCGCCAGCAGTAGTCCAAACAGCGCAAGGCTGGGGATGGTTTGCAGGAAATTAAGTACTGCAAAAGCGCCTTTTTGAAGTCGCGTATAGCGTCGCATCAACATGGCTAGCAACAGTCCCAGCACCACGCTAATGCACACGGCGATCCCCACTAGCCGCAAATGCTGCCCAACAGCACGCACAAACTGCTGATCACGCGCGTTGAACTCCTGAACCAAGGCAAGGCTATCCAGCCAGAAGGCAGCACACAACCACCACACGCAGGCCACGCCACATAGCAGCAGTGTGGGCCAGAAACGCGTAAGGTTTAAGCGTAAGCGTATTTCAATCAGGCAAAGCAGTAGTACAAAGAGCACCACCCAATACGCTGCTCCCAGGCCCAAGCGCGCCTGGGGCAACTCAGGGTCAATCAGTAGATAGCTGCTGGCCATTAACCCCACAGGCATGAGTGTCATCAACATAATGACGGTGGCCAGCAGAGCCCGATAATGCCAGTGGCTCGGCTGCCAAGCTAACAGCCCCAGATTACTGAATAACAGGCTCGCCAATATCGCGCCGGGCCACCCCAAGGCTTCAAGAACGCCGTAACCGGTCCCCTGAACAATCCGGTTAGGTGCCATGGTGACCACATCCAGGATCCACAAAGCTGCCAGCATGATAAGGCTGAGGCTAACAAGCACAGTGTTAGGGTGCCGCCCCTCCCAACGAAGCCGTGGGCTGGGCAGAGCATCCAGTAGCGACATTAATTAGTTATCCCGAACGTGAGCATCAATGGTTTAGCCCATCATGCATTAGTTATTGAGCTTATCAAGGTAGTCGCTGGCCACTTGCGTGGGTGATAGGCCGTTAACGGCAACGTCTGCATTGAGTTTTTGCAGCGTCACCAGATCGAGAGAGGCAAACACGTCGTTTAGAAGCGCCTCCATTTCGGGATAAGCTTCCAGCACACTGTCACGCACTACAGGCGCAGGCTGATAAACGGGCTGCACACCTTTCGTATCTTCAAGCACGACCAGACCCAGTGCGCTTAATCCACCGTCGGTTCCATAAGTCATTGCGGCATTAACACCACTGGTTTGCTGGGCAGCGGCCCGCATGGTAGCAGCGGTATTACCACCAGAGAGTACTAGCAACTGTTCATCGCTCAAGTCAAAGCCGTAGGCTTCCTGGAAAGCGGGTAACGCCTGGGCTGATTCGACAAATTCAGCACTGGCGGCAAACTTGAAGTCACCCCCGTCTGCCAGATAAGCGGCAAGGTCTTCTAAGCTGACCAGCTCATGTGCTTCGGCTACGTCTTCACGAATACTCATTGCCCAGGTGTTATTAGCGCTAGCGGGCTCTAACCACACCAAGCCCTGCTCGGCGTCACGCCCCTTAACGGTTTCGAAAGCTTGATCAGCATCTTTCCAAACCGGGCTGTCAGACATGTCGAAGAAGAAGGCGCCATTGCCTGTGTACTCGGGGTACACGTCAATCTCTCCCGCTTCCAGCGCAGTGCGCACAACGCTAGTGCCGCCTAGCTGTAAACGGTTTTCGGTCGCTATATCATTGCGTTCTAAGGTCTGAATGATCAACTCACCCAACACCGACCCTTCCGTGTCGATTTTGGAGGCGACTACCACTGGTTCATTAGCGCTAGCCTGGGAGAGCATAATAGCGGATACGGCACAGGCAACGGTAAGAGGCTTGGCAAAGATAGAACTGGCTGAAAAGCGCATCTTTGAATTCCTTTTGAAGTGGGCTTTTTTTACGGAGGCTCTTAAGCAGTATAAGAGCCAACAGCGTTTAAGTCAGAGCCTTCAGCGTTTAAGGCGAAAGCCTTCAGCGTTTAAGGAGAAGGCCTTCAGCATTTAAGGCGCTTCTAACACCCAAGAAGTACCTTCTCGTGAGTCCTTGAGAATAATCCCCAGGGCTGACAACTCATCACGAATCGCATCCGCCTGAGCGAAGTCCTTATTCGTTTTTGCTTCAATACGTTGAGCAATCTTCGCTTCAATCTCGCTTTCGCTAAGCGGCAACCCCTGTTGCTGCGTGCCTTTCAGAAACGTTTGCGGTGCCTGCTGAAGCAGCCCCAACACCGCCCCCAGTTGCTTGAGCTCGCGTCCAAGCCTCGCGGCCTGCTCTGGCTGCTCCTGCTTGGCGCGGTTGAGCTCACGAGCCAACTCAAACATCACCGCCAGCGCCTCAGGGGTGTTGAAGTCATCGTCCATGACCTGAACGAAACGCTCCCGGTAGGTGGAGGCCTCGTGGCTGTTAGGGGTAGCGGTTTCAACGCTTTCTAACGCCGTATACAGGCGTGTTAGCGATTTACGTGCTTCAGTCAATGAATCAACAGAGTAATTGATCGGGCTGCGGTAGTGGCTGGCCACCAACAAAAAGCGCACCACTTCAGGATCATGCTCGGCCAGCACATCCCGGATGGTAAAGAAGTTACCCAGGGATTTGGACATCTTCTCCTGATTTACCCGCACAGCACCGGCGTGCATCCAGGTATTAACATAGGTTTTGCCGGTGGCCGCTTCGCTTTGCGCGATCTCGTTTTCATGATGCGGAAACGTGAGATCCGGCCCACCACCATGAATGTCGAAGGTATCACCCAGGCAGCAGGTCGACATCGCCGAGCACTCGATGTGCCAGCCAGGACGGCCATTACCCCAGGGGGAAGCCCAGTGCGCCTCGCCTGGTTTGGCAGCCTTCCAAAGCACGAAATCGAGCGGGTCTTCTTTATGAACATCCACATCAACCCGGCTGCCTGCACGCATATCATCGAGCTGGCGATTATTGAGCTTGCCGTAGTCGGCAAATTGGCGCACCCGGTAGTAGACATCACCATTTTCGGCCGCGTAGGCAAAGCCTTTTTCAATCAGCGTTTCAATCATGGCCACAATATCGCCGATATGGCCGGTAGCACGGGGTTCATGACTGGGCGCAAGTACATTCAAACGCGCTTCATCTTCGTGCATGGCATCAATCATACGCTCGGTCAGCGCGGTAATGCTTTCGCCGTTTTCGTCGGCGCGCTTGAGGATTTTATCGTCGATATCAGTGATGTTACGCACGTAGTTAACGTCGTAACCACGCTCACGCAAATAGCGGGTGATGACGTCGAAGGCGACCATCACCCGGGCGTGCCCCAGGTGGCAGTAGTCATACACCGTCATGCCGCAAACATACATACTCACTTTACCCGCCACAAGCGGGGTGAAAGGTTCTTTGCGACGCGTCAGCGTATTGTAAATGTGCATGTGGCTATCCATGTTTTCTTAGCCCTTCTGCTTGATTTTGGCCCAGCTATCCTTCAGCCCTACGGTGCGGTTAAAGACCAAATGCTCTGAAGTGGAGTCATGACGATCGGCACAGAAATAGCCAATCCGCTCAAACTGGAAGCGTGACTCGGGGGTCGCTTCGGTAAGGCTTGGCTCACCAATCGCCTGACAAACGACCAGTGACTCCGGATTAAGGTGCTCTAGAAAGTCGACATCTTTATCGCGATCCGGCTGCTCGACGGTGAACAGGTTGTCATACAGACGCACTTCTATGGGTACGCCGTGAGCGGCACTCACCCAGTGAATGACGCCTTTTACCTTGCGCCCTTCTGGATTTTTGCCCAGCGTATCGAAATCGACCGAGCAGTGCAGCTCGCTAATCTTACCGGCGGCATCCTTGATCACTTCGTCACAGCGGATCACATAACTATTTCGCAGGCGAACTTCTTTGCCCGGCGCCAAGCGGAAGAACTTTTTGGGCGCATCTTCCATAAAGTCGTCTTGATCGATATACAGCTCGCGGGTGAAAGGCACCTTGCGCACCGTCATATCTTCACGTGCTGGATGGCCAGGCACGTCGTAAATCTCTTCATGGTCTGCTGGCACATTGGTCAGCACGACTTTTAACGGCTTTAACACGCACATGGCGCGCGGCGCATTGTCTTCAAGATCCGAACGAATGGCGTGGGTCAGCATGGCGATATCGACCAAACCACCGTCGGCACGGGTGACGCCAATCATTTCGCAGAATTTACGGATCGATGCCGGCGTGTAGCCGCGGCGACGCATGCCCGAGATCGTCGGCATACGCGGATCGTCCCAGCCATCAACGATGTTTTCATCTACGAGCAGCTTCAACTTGCGCTTGGACGTTAGCGTGTAATCCAGGTTGAGCCGAGCAAATTCGATTTGGCGGGGCTTCGCGGGAACGGGCAAGTTATTTAAAAACCACTCGTACAGCGGCCGATGATCCTCGAACTCAAGAGTACAAATCGAGTGGGTAATACCCTCGATGGCATCCGACTGACCATGGGTAAAGTCGTAAGAGGGATAGATTTTCCACTTATCACCCGTTTGGTGATGGCTGGCATGGCGGATGCGATACAGGATAGGATCACGAAGATTGATATTGGGCGAGGCCATATCAATCTTCGCGCGCACGACTTTTTCACTTTCGCCAAACTCGCCTTCGCGCATACGTGCCAGCAGATCGAGATTCTCTTCCGCGCTGCGCTCTCGGTAGGGGCTCGGCTTGCCCGGCGCCGTTAGGGTGCCACGATACTCGCGGATTTCATCTGGTGAAAGGTCGTCCACGTAGGCTTTGCCTTCACGCATCAAGTGCTGCGCCCAGGCGTAGAGCTGATCGAAATAGTCAGAAGCAAAGCGCACGGGGCCTGCCCACTTGAACCCTAGCCAGCTGACATCCTCTTTAATGGCATCAATATAGGCCTGCTCTTCTTTGGCCGGGTTGGTATCGTCGAAACGCAGATGACACTCGCCACCCAGTTGCTCCGCCAGCCCGAAATTCAGACAGATCGACTTGGCGTGGCCGATATGCAGAAAGCCGTTGGGCTCGGGGGGAAAACGTGTCACGATTTTAGTGACCTGGCCGCCCTCGATTTCGTCGCGTACTTGGTTGCGAATGAAGTTCGGCGCTGGGGTGGTCTCGTTGGTCATGGCGGTGTTAATTACCTCGTGGTGGATGACGTGCTGCGCCGGGAGGACATGTTCTGAAACCTGTCTTGAAAACCTGTCCTGAAAACCTGTCTTGAAAACATAGGATAATCCTATGACCCTTCGCGGCGCAGGGCAAAACCGCTATTATAACGTGACGCCGATGCACAGCGCCAAGGCGAACGCCTTTATTGAACAGGAATTTATCAATGATCGTATTACAGACGAACCACGGTGACATCACCATCGCGCTTAACCATGAGAAAGCGCCGATTAGCGCGGCGAATTTCGAGCAGTACGTACGCGACGGTTTTTATGACGGCACGCTGTTCCACCGGGTGATTGACGGGTTCATGGTTCAAGGTGGCGGTTTCGATAAAGACTTTGAACAGAAGCCGACCCGAGACCCTATCGAGAACGAAGCCGACAATGGCTTAAAAAACACCGTGGGCACATTAGCCATGGCACGCACCCAGGACCCGCACTCTGCCACCGCACAGTTTTTCATTAACGTGGGTGACAACAGCTTTCTCGATCACAGCGGCAAAAGCCTACAAGGCTGGGGTTATGCGGTGTTCGGCGAAGTCGTTGACGGTATGGAAGTCGTCAACGACATCAAAAACGTTTCCACCACACGCCGTGGAATGCACGCCGATGTGCCTGCTGAAGATGTCATTATCGAACGCGCTTACGTGAAGGAAGCGGAATAACACGGGGAGCCTTATGCGCACACTGCTTATTGCCGACCTGCATTTAAGTAGCGATACCCCTGACACCAATCAGGGGTTTTACCGTTACCTAGAGCATACTGCGCCAGGGGCCGATGCCCTCTATATTCTGGGCGACCTTTTCGATGCCTGGATCGGTGATGACCTGCTCGACGCCACCCACCATCCCCTCAGTGGCATTGCCCATGAGGTCATGACGCGTTTGCGCAAGCTGAGCAATGACGGCACCGCTGTCTATTTAATGCATGGCAACCGCGATTTCCTGCTGGGTGAACGCTTTGTAAGTGCCTGCCAAGCAATGTTATTGGCGGATATTGAGCAAGTAGAGCTGCAGGGTGTGCCGGTGGTTTTACTTCATGGTGACAGCTTATGCACTCAAGACGAAGCTTACATGGCCTTTCGTCATCAGTCTCGCAACCCTGAGTGGCAGGCACAAATGCTCGCTCTACCCTTGGAACAGCGTTTGGAGCTAGCGAAAAGCCTACGCATGCAGTCAGGTGAAGCGAATGCTAATAAGGCAGAGGCCATCATGGATGTCACTCAGCAAGACGTCGTCTCGCTAATGGAGCATTACGGCGTGGCTACGATGATTCATGGCCACACACACCGGCCCCATGTCCACGACCTGACGGTGGAAGAAGTGCCGGCTAAGCGTTACGTAGTGGGCGATTGGGACAGTGAGCATGGCTGGGACATTGTGATTGAACGCTCCGATCACACAGCACCACGCTTGCGTCAATTTTCGCTTTCCGAGCCGCCTGACGCCTGACCCTTCAATTTATAGATCGGAAGAGCACACGTCTGAACTCCAGTCACAGG
>OJFM01000019.1_pt1 | contig 20885 bp, 18 predicted proteins | sample 1594211 | NCBI WGS metagenome assembly OJFM01 (sample SAMN05416783, study PRJEB24817) | seawater metagenome | isolation source: Sea water | place: Canada:Atlantic | collected 2013-11
CGGCGACCACCGAGATCTACACTCTTTCCCTACACGACGCTCTTCCGATCTCGCCCATGGGCGACAAAGCCTAAACGTTCATAAAACGCCAGCGCGTGTACCTGGGCGCTTAAGGCGACTTGGATGTGCCCCGCCTGGCGTGCCGCCTCGATCGCTGCCTGCATTAGCAGTACGCCAATACCGGTGCCACGGGCGTTAGCCAGCACCGCGACACGGCCAATGTGGGCATCGGGCAGCAGGCGTGCGGTGCCCACTGGCTGCCCATCAAGCATGGCGAGAAAGTGCAGGCACTCAGTATCCAGTCCGTCCCACTCCTCTTCCTGTGGCACGTTCTGCTCATTGATAAACACCTTGCGACGAATCTCGCTAGCCGCTGGGCCAAGTGTTTCCCAATCGCCATTACTAATCTGAGTAATCGCCATTAATACGCCTCGCCGTCCTCACCCTCATCGCCCATAAAGCCCAAGCTGCCGGTGTTAACCAGCTGGGTAATAAGCGCTGCGGCACCGTCAATCTCCAGGTCTTCAGCGTAGAGAGGGGTGGTGTCGGCCAGGCGTTTGGCTAATTCGGTTGAACAAGCATGCCCATCGCCATCCACAAACAGTGTGGTGGTGCCCGCATCCCGACGCCACGCAAAGCGTGAGCCAGGCATATGGTAAAGCGGCTCGCCTTCTTGTAGTTGAGCAACAAGCGCCGCTTCGGTTAGCGGTGTTTCAAGCGGGACTACTTGATCGACATATTTTGGCTGGGTCATCACCCGGCCAAACCACTGGGCAACTTGTGTCGGGTTATCCAGCGTCGACATGATCAATTGGCGCATGCGCTCAACGGCGGCATCGTCCAGTTCACCGGCCTGCTCGGCAGGCGCCATGCCCGCATCGCTGTAACGCTGTGAGGCAGGCAGCTGCTCGCCCAAATAATCCGCATAGGAGGTGATTGCCTCGTCGGCAGAAGGGGCGCGGAAACCAATGGAGATGGTCATGCAGTCATCGCTTTGGCTCACGCCGTGATGCGCCCAGCCGGGAGGAAGATACAGCATGTCGCCGGGCTCTAGCACCCAGTCGGAATCCGGCTCTACGGTGAATTCTTTCAGAATACGCAGATCGATACCGGCAATGATGGGTGCATCTTCCGTGAGCTTGCCGCCCAATTGCCAGCGACGATGGCCGCTTGCCTGAAGCAGAAAGACATCGTATTGATCAATGTGCGCGCCTACGTTTCCGCCAGGAGGGGCGTAACTGATCATGACGTCGTCCAAGCGCCAGCGTGGCAGGAAGTCGAACTCGTCCATGAGCGCAGCGACGGCCGGCACATAATGGTCGACCGCCTGAACGAGAAGGCTCCAGTTGGTTTCCGGCAACCGCTCGAAAGTGGCTTCATCGAAAGGTCCATGAGAGACCTGCCAGGGTCCATCGGGGCCTTCTTCCTCTACCAAACGCGCCTCTACACCAGGCTCGCAGGCGAGGCCCGCCAGTTCATCCGCCTCGATGGGGCTAATGAAATCTGGCATCGCGCCACGAATCAGTAGCGGCTTTTGCTGCCAATAATTGGCCAGAAAGTCTGCGGCGGTAAGATCGCCCAGCAGGGTTAGCGGCTTATCGTGATGGTTCATGGCGTATCCTGGTGTCGTGGTCACAGCAATTGAAATTATAGAGCGTTTAGCTGTCGTGTGAGTGCTTCCGCTTGCGCCTGGGCGTTACCAATATAGTTGGCGGGCGAGAGTGCTTTCAGTTCCGTTTTAACATCGCTGGGCAGTTCAAGGGTATCGATAAACGCTGCAAAGCCCGCCTGGTCAATCCGCTTGCCGCGGGTCAACTGCTTGAGTTTTTCATAGGGCTTCTCGATACCGTAGCGACGCATTACCGTTTGAATCGGTTCGGCGAGCACTTCCCAGCTGTTATCCAGGTCAGCGTCTAAACGCTCGGGGTTGGCTTCGAGCTTGCTGATACCTTTCAGGCTGGCGTGGTAGGCAATCAGGCCGTATGCCAAACCGACACCTAGATTACGTAGTACGGTGGAGTCGGTGAGGTCACGCTGCCAGCGTGAGATCGGCAGCTTTTGCGCCAGGTGGCTAAGCACGGCATTGGCCAAGCCCAGGTTGCCCTCGGAGTTCTCAAAGTCGATCGGATTGACTTTATGCGGCATCGTGGAGGAGCCAATCTCGCCCTCGACCGTGCGCTGCTTGAAGTAGCCCAGCGAGATGTAACCCCATACGTCGCGATCGAAGTCGATCAGAATCGTATTGAAGCGGCAAATGGCGTCGAACAGTTCGGCGATATAGTCGTGGGGCTCAATCTGAGTGGTGTAGGGGTTGAACGTTAGCCCTAAACCTTCCACGAAGGTGCGCGCATTGGCTTCCCAGTCGATCTCTGGGTAAGTCGTCAGGTGGGCATTGTAGTTGCCCACGGCGCCATTGATTTTGCCGAGCACTTCCACCGCTTCAATTTGCTTGAGCTGGCGCTTAAGACGGTAAGCGACGTTGGCCATTTCCTTGCCTAAGGTCGTCGGGGTTGCCGTTTGACCATGGGTGCGCGAGAGCATCGGCTGGGCGGCATGGGCAATCGCCAGCTTGGCAATTTCATCAGCCACTTCGTGCATGGTGGGCAGCATGGCGTTAAGGCCGTCGCTGAGCATCACGCCGTAGGAGAGGTTGTTGATATCTTCGCTGGTGCAGGCAAAGTGAATGAATTCAGTGACCGCATGCAGTTCGGCTTGATCCGCAATCTTCTCTTTTAAGAAATACTCGACCGCTTTGACATCGTGATTGGTAGTGCGCTCGATCTCTTTGATCCGCTCGGCATCGGCAATCGAAAATTCACGAATCAACTGCTCAAGAAACGCCGTCGCTTCAGCAGAGAGAGGCGGCACTTCGACGATTTTCGTGTGCTCGGCCAAGCGCTGCAGCCAGCGAACTTCCACAATCACACGGGCGCGAATCAGGCCGAATTCGCTGAAGTGTTCGCGCAAGGCGGCAGCTTTAGAAGCGTAGCGGCCGTCAACGGGGGAAAGGGCGGTCAAAGCGGAGAGTTGCATGGCATCGTTTCCAGGAAGTTCGAAAAAAAATGAGTCGAGAGCACGTTAATTGCGAAGAGGTCAGTCGAGCGCCAACTAGCCGATTCAGTTATCGGCTAGTTGAGGCTATCCAGTGCCCGGCGTAGCGCTTTGCGCTGGAAGACCAGCTTCCAGCGGCGTCCGCCTTGCTGGTGCCACAATAAGCCAAAGCGAATCCCGGCCATTAAGCAGGCGCGAACACGCTCGGGCATCATGCGGCTCTGCAGCAGTGATGGATCACCCTGCACCACAATGCGGGTTTTAAAGGTGGAGATCGTCTCTTGGTACGCTTCCCCAAGGCTGGCCACCACATTTTCATGGGTAGTGCCGAAGTGCTCGGCCTGCCCCTGAATACGGGTTAGCTTCTGGCCCAGTGAGTCCATCATGTCGTTATTGGTACGCAGCTTGTTCATCAGCATCAGCAGCGAAAAGCCGTAGCGCAGCACTACCGGGTTCGCCTGCTTGCGACCCACCAGGGCTTCCAAGGTGTCCAGGCCGCGGCGCAGGTTGTTGGGGTGCCCGCCATAAATCGCCTCGAAGCTTTCCGGGTTGGTATCCACGGTCGCCTCGATCAGCGTTTCCCAGGCGCGGGTATCGACCTGGCCGGTGCGGGCCAGCTCATCGACCAGGCTGGCGGCTTGAAACACGCCCGCCAGGGCAAGTGCTTGGCGGGCCGCCGGAGAATCGGGGGCGCGATGAATCGGGGTGGTAGGATTCATGCAGCAGCCTCCGCGGCTTTCTTCCAGGTGGCGCGTATTACGCCGCCACCCAGGCAAATGTCGCCATCGTAAAGTACTAGCGACTGGCCAGGCGTGACCGCCCACTGTGGATCATCGAAGGTGACCTCTACGCCGCCGTCGGGCAGCGTGCGTATTTCACAGCCGCAGTCACTTTGGCGGTAACGCGTCTTGGCGGTAAAGCGGCCCTGCTGAACCGGCGGCTCGCCCGCTACCCAGTCCATCGCCTCGGTGGCTAGGGTGTCCGAGTAGAGGAGCTGGTCATGCTTGCCCTGTACCGCGATCAGCACGTTGCGATCGAGATCTTTCGCCGCCACGTACCAGGGCTCTTCCGAGTAATTGGCAAGCCCGCCAATGCCAAGGCCCTGACGCTGGCCTAAGGTGTAGTACATCAGCCCCATATGCTCGCCGATCACATCGCCATCCGGTGTTTCGATTTTACCGGGCTGGGCGGGCAGGTACTGCTGCAAGAAGTCGCGAAAGCGCCGTTCGCCGATAAAGCAGATACCGGTGGAGTCTTTTTTCTTGGCGGTGATCAAGTCGTGCTGTTCTGCCAAGGCGCGCACGGCCGGCTTCTCCAGCTCGCCTACGGGAAAAAGAGTGCGTGCGATGGCGGCTTCCGGCACGGCGTGCAGAAAGTAGCTTTGGTCTTTATTGCCATCCAGGCCTTTAAGCAGACGCGGGCGACCATTACGTACGCCCTGGCGAACATAGTGGCCGGTGGCAATTTTGTCGGCACCCAACATTTCAGCGTACTCCAGGAACACCTTAAACTTGATTTCCCGGTTACACAGAATGTCTGGATTAGGCGTACGGCCCGCTTTGTACTCGGCTAAAAAGTGCTCGAAAACATTATCCCAATACTCGGCGGCAAAATTCGCCGTATGCAGTTTAATGCCCAGCTTTTCGCAAACCGCCTCGGCGTCAGCGAGATCCTCTTTGGCCGTACAGTATTCGGTGCCGTCGTCTTCATCCCAGTTTTTCATGAACAGACCCTCGACCTCATAGCCTTGCTGCATGAGGAGAAGGGCAGAAACAGACGAGTCAACGCCGCCGGACATACCGACAATCACTTTGCCGTTAGCGTTTGGCGCAGTAGTGGATGGCATAAGCATCCTCAGTAGATGTAGTGTGCAGTTGGGGAGGGATTATACACGATGGGGGGTAATGGCTTCGAGTGCTTCACTCGCGAATCACTTCAAGCGGGTAGTAGGGCCCGCTGAGCGCATCTTCGATACGTTTTATCACCAGTGGGCTACGCAGGCGTGACTGTCGATCCAGTTCACGAAGCTGCTCGAGAGTCAGCCAGTGCGTGGCGACGATATAGGGGTCTAACGCAAGGTCGAGCTGATGCAGGGGCTCGGCGATAAAAGCGTGGCTGTGGAAGGTCTGCCCGTCATCGGTATGGAAGACATAAAGCCCCAGATAGTGGGTGAGCGACACGCGCCAGGCGGTCTCTTCCTGCACCTCACGCAGAATTGCGGTCATGGGCCCCTCGCCGGGTTCGATATGGCCGGCGGGTTGATTGAACACGCTATGCGGCCCGCCGCGCTGCTCTTCCACCATCAGGTAGTGCTCTCCCCGCTGAATCACGCAGGCCGCCGTGCTGTGAATAAGGTTCATGAAGGCTTCCTGCGTTTCGTGGTGGGGCGCCCACGACGTTGGGGCGGTGTGTTGGCAGGGCGGGGGGCGTGCAGGGTCTCTTTACGCCACTCGCCCGGAGCTAATCCTTCCAGTGTCCAGGGGCCAATGGAGGCGCGAATCAAGCGCAGCGTGGGAAATCCCACGTGCGCCGTCATGCGGCGAACCTGGCGATTACGCCCTTCGCTGATGGTTAACGCTAGCCAGCTCGTCGACGGGTGGCGCTTGGGGTCGATAGGGGATTGGCGCAAAGCGGTGACGGGTGGCTCCATGCGACGCGCCTTGGCTGGCTGCGTCGGGCCATCTTTCAGCGTAATGCCCTGGCATAGCGCCTTTAATGCCGCCTCATCGATTTGCCCTTCGACCTGAGCCCAGTAGGTTTTGGGCTGTTTATGGCGCGGGTGAGAAATGCGGTGAATCAACTCGCCGTCGTCGCTGAGCAGCAGTAGGCCTTCAGAGTCATAGTCAAGCCGCCCAGCGGGATAAATATCTTTGACATCAATGTATTGAGCCAACGTCTGGCGGCCTTCGCGGTCGCTGAACTGGCTTAATACTTGAAACGGCTTATGCAATAAATAGAGGTTGCTCATGACATCTCGATACTCTTTTTACTTCCTTTGCACACTCGGGACGGAACATGTCGACAATGCGCGCGGCGGGCAGCGCTGATATACTCCGGCCTAGCTGCTGGGGCGCGCTGGGGGCGTCATCGTGATAAACAGGCTAGAGACCCGGCCATTAGTGAATTCGCGCTCCGCCTAAGATTTCTTGCAATCGTAGTGACAAGAGAGGTTAACGCAAAAATGACCAAAACGCCGAAGATCATCTATACGCTCACCGACGAAGCCCCCGCGCTCGCGACGTACTCCCTGTTGCCGATTATCGATGCCTTCACCGATTCTGCGGGTATTCAGGTCGAGACACGCGATATTTCGCTGGCCGCTCGGATTATCTCTCAGTTTCCTGATTACCTGAGCGAAGAGCAACAGATCGGCGACCACCTGGCCGAGCTTGGCGAACTGACCAAGACCCCAGAAGCTAATATCATCAAGCTGCCCAATATCAGTGCTTCGCTACCGCAGTTAAAGGCGGTGATCAAAGAGCTGCAGCAGCAGGGCTACAAGCTCCCTGACTACCCGGAAGCGCCCCAGTCTGACGAAGAGAAAGACATCCAGGCGCGCTACGACAAAACCAAAGGCAGTGCCGTCAATCCGGTATTGCGTGAAGGTAACTCTGATCGCCGCGCACCGCTGTCCGTCAAAAATTACGCGCGTAAATACCCGCACCGCATGGGCGAGTGGAGCAGCGACTCCAAATCCCATGTCTCGCACATGAGTGAAGGCGATTTTTACGGCAGTGAGAAGTCGGCGCTGATCGAAAAAGCCACGGATCTCAAAATTGAACTGATCGGGAACGATGGCAGCGCCACCGTACTCAAGCCGAAAACGTCCGTCCTCGAAAATGAAGTCGTTGATGGCGCGGTGATGAGCCGTAATGCGCTGCGTCGTTTCGTGGCGGAAGAAGTGGCGGATGCTAAAGCCAAAGACGTACTGTTCTCGCTACATCTTAAAGCGACCATGATGAAGGTTTCTGACCCGATCATGTTCGGCATGGTGGTCAGCGAGTTTTATCAGGACGTGCTGAGTAAGCACGCCGATGAACTCAAGCAGGCGGGTTTTGATCCCAATAACGGTATTGGCGATCTCTACTCAGCGATTAAGTCGCTGCCTGAACAGCGTCAAAGCGAAATTGAAAGTGAAATTCAGGCCCTGTATGCCGAGCGCCCGCGTCTGGCGATGGTGAACTCGCATAAAGGCATCACCAACCTGCACGTGCCCAGCGACGTGATCATCGATGCTTCCATGCCGGCCATGATTCGTGACTCCGGCAAGATGTGGGGCGCCGATGACCAACTGCACGACGTCAAAGCGGTGATTCCGGATCGTTGCTACGCGGGCATCTACCAAACGGTGATCGAAGACTGCAAGCAGTACGGTGCCTTTGATCCGACCACCATGGGCAGCGTGCCCAACGTGGGCCTGATGGCGCAGAAAGCCGAAGAGTACGGTTCTCACGACAAGACCTTCCAGATTCCTAGCGACGGTACCGTGCGCGTCACCGATGCCAGCGGCAATGTCGTGCTCGAGCACCGCGTTGAGCAGGGCGACATCTGGCGTATGTGCCAGACCAAAGACGCGCCGATTCGCGACTGGGTGAAGCTGGCGGTCAACCGTGCCAGCGAAAGCAGCACGCCCGCCATTTTCTGGCTGGACGCCCAGCGCGCCCACGATGCCCAGTTGATCAAGAAAGTCGAAAGCTACCTGAAAGAGCACGATACCGCTGGTCTGGATATTCGTATCATGGCGCCGGAAGAAGCGATGCGCTTCTCGCTGGAGCGGATTCGCAAAGGCGAAGACACTATCTCCGTCACCGGTAACGTACTGCGCGATTACCTGACCGACCTGTTCCCGATCATGGAATTGGGTACCAGCGCCAAGATGCTGTCGATCGTACCGTTGATGAACGGCGGTGGCCTGTTTGAGACCGGCGCGGGTGGCTCTGCACCCAAGCACGTTCAACAGCTGCTGGAAGAGAACCACCTGCGTTGGGATTCGCTGGGCGAATTCCTGGCCTTGGCCGCCTCGCTTGAACACCTGGGCAGCACCTTCGATAACGCCCGTGCGAAAATGCTAGCCAAAGCGCTCGACCAGGCAAACGGTAAGTTCCTGGACAGCAACAAGTCGCCTTCGCGTAAAGTCGGTGAGCTCGACAATCGCGGTAGCCACTTCTATTTAGCGCTATACTGGGCAGAAGCGTTGGCTGAACAGAACGACGACGCCGAGATGAAAGAACTGTTCGGTCGCTTAACCGAAGCGCTGACGGCTAAAGAAGCGACGATTGTCGATGAGCTCAACAGTGTGCAGGGTCAGCCTACCGATATCGGTGGCTACTACCATCCTGACCACGCGTTGACAGACAAAGTGATGCGTCCCAGCCAAACCCTCAATGAGACGTTGACCCTCGTCGCCAAAGGCTAATCGCTCCGTCTTCGATAAAGCCTGACCCCCGTCCGCTTGGCGGGCGGGGTTTTTGCATTGCCTTCGCTAATGCACCCTGTGATATTTTAATTTTTCCATGAACCCTTGCTGATCGTTAGCGTCTTACGTACTAGTGAATTCGCCATTGCTGTGAATTGGCTATAGTAAAACGTAGCGATGCTTCTATCGGTCAGTCTTGAGACAAACAACCGTGCTGCTTATGTCCAACCTAGAGAGTTCATACTTGGTCGATCTTCCCGCCTACGCGGGAATGACGCGCCCAAATATGCCCGATGAAGATGGCGATATAGCGGTTCAGCCAGCAGAGCCAGCGCTGGCGCAACCGCCACTTTATAAGGTGGTGCTTCATAACGACGACTACACACCGATGGAATTCGTCATTGAAGTACTGCAAGGCTTTTTCAACATGGATAGCGAGACCGCCGTTCAGGTCATGCTCGCGGTCCATACCCAGGGCAAGGCCACTTGCGGCGTATTTACCCGTGATATAGCGGAAACCAAAAGCTATCAGGTAAACGAGTACGCCCGTGAGTGTGAGCATCCGTTGATAAGCGATATTGAGGCCGCCAATTAAAAGCGTTGAGAAATAATTGGCGGAGAGGCTTGCAACCGTGCCATTTGTACCCGATGTTGAGAGTGCCGGTCGATTAAACTGATCCGACGCAAGCCCTAGGTGGCGATACGCCCTAGGTAGTAGCGAAAAGGGGACTGCCATGCTGAGCAAAGAACTTGAAATGACCCTGAACACGGCCTTTACCGTGGCGCGTTCCAAGCGACACGAGTTCATGACCGTTGAGCACCTGCTGCTAGCGTTGCTGGATAATGCCTCAGCGGTAGACGTACTGAAGGCGTGCGGGGCTAACCTCGACAAGCTGCGGTCCGATCTGCAGGACTTTATCAACTCGACCACCCCGCTGATCCCAGAGGGTCAAGGTGATCGCGAAACACAGCCCACGCTGGGTTTTCAACGCGTTTTACAGCGTGCGGTTTTCCACGTTCAGTCATCTGGTAAGAGCGAAGTCTCCGGCGCAAACGTGCTGGTGGCGATTTTCTCCGAGCAGGAGAGTCAAGCGGTTTACTTCCTTAAGCAGCAAAGCGTGGCCCGCGTTGATGCGGTGAATTACATTGCGCATGGTATCTCTAAAGTAGCTGGTCACGGGCCGTCACCGTCACCCTCTTCATCAGAAAGTGAAGACGCGGAAGAGGGCAGTAGCGAAGGCGCTGCACACCCGCTGACGGGCTACGCCACCAACCTCAACGAGCAGGCGCGGCTGGGTAAAATCGATCCGTTGATCGGTCGTGACCACGAGTTGGAGCGCGTTGTGCAAATCCTGGCGCGGCGGCGCAAGAATAACCCGCTGTTGGTCGGTGAGGCGGGCGTGGGTAAAACCGCGATTGCCGAAGGTCTGGCCAAGCGTATTGTGGAAGAAGACGTGCCCGACGTGATTGCCGATGCGGTGGTTTACTCATTGGACATGGGCGCACTGCTTGCCGGTACCAAATACCGCGGGGATTTTGAAAAGCGCCTCAAGAGCCTCCTGGGCGAGCTGCGTAAACAGCCCAACGCCGTGCTTTTCATTGATGAAATCCATACCGTCATTGGTGCGGGCGCCGCGTCTGGTGGTGTAATGGATGCGTCGAACCTGCTCAAACCGCTGCTCTCTTCGGGTGAGCTGCGCTGCATTGGTTCCACCACCTTCCAAGAGTTCCGGGGCATCTTCGAGAAAGATCGTGCCTTGGCGCGTCGCTTCCAGAAAGTCGACGTGCTGGCGCCCTCTGTCGATGACACCATCAAGATTCTCAAGGGGCTGCGCTCACGCTTTGAAGAGCACCATGAACTCAAGTACACCGACGGTGCCCTAGAAAGTGCCGCGCGGTTGGCGGATCGCTATATCAATGACCGTTTCCTGCCCGACAAGGCGATTGACGTCATTGACGAGGCGGGGGCGCACCAGCGGCTACTGCCACCAGAAGTGCGGGCGAAAACCATCGACGTGGAGCAAGTGGAAGCCGTCGTCGCCTCCATTGCCCGGATTCCGCCGAAGAGCGTTTCAAGCTCCGACCGCAAGCTGCTCGAGAAGCTGGATCGCGACCTGAAAATGCTGGTATTCGGTCAGGATGAAGCGATCGATAGCCTCTCTGCGGCCATCAAGCTGTCCCGTGCAGGGCTTAAATCGCCCGACAAGCCGGTGGGTAGCTTCCTATTTGCTGGCCCTACTGGGGTGGGTAAAACCGAAGTGGCCAAGCAGCTCGCGCACATCATGGGTATCGAGCTTGTACGCTTCGATATGTCCGAGTACATGGAGCGTCACACCGTATCGCGGCTTATCGGTGCGCCTCCCGGTTATGTCGGTTATGACCAGGGCGGTCTGTTAACCGAAGCGGTGACCAAACAGCCTCACTGCGTGTTGCTGCTGGATGAGATCGAGAAAGCGCATCCGGAAGTCTTCAACCTGCTGCTGCAGGTGATGGATCACGGCCGCTTGACGGACAACAACGGCCGCGAAGCCGACTTCCGCCATGTGATTGTGATTATGACGTCCAACGCCGGGGCTGAGCAGGCGTCGCGTCGTTCGATTGGTTTCCAACACCAAGACCATTCGACCGATGCAATGGAAGTCATCCGTCGCACGTTCTCGCCGGAATTCCGTAACCGTTTGGATGGCATTATTCAGTTCCACGCGCTGCCGGTTTCCGTTGTCCGCAACGTGGTCGACAAATTCTTGATCGAACTGCAGGCGCAGTTGGATGAGAAGCGTGTGCAGCTGGATGTCGACGACATGGCGAGGGATTGGCTGGCTGACAAGGGCTATGACCCGGATATGGGTGCACGCCCCATGGCGCGTCTCATTCAAGAGAAGCTCAAGAAGCCATTAGCCGAAATGATTCTGTTTGGCGAGCTGGCGGATCAGGGCGGCATTGTGCATGTCAGCCTGGAGGAGGGTGAATTACACCTTTCCACCGAGACTGAAATGGCTGATGCGCCCTGAAAAGGGCGCTAAGCAGCGCTACAGCCTGATATTCAAGCACTAATCATGCCTAGAACGCAGCGCCCTGTCATTGACGGGGCGTTGTCGTTTTTAGTGAACAGCCATTGACACTGAACGGCCTGGCGGGAGGTGGCTAGCCGAACGCGTTTACGCTGTAACGACTTAGCGCGAACGGTAAACGATACGGCCTTTAGAAAGATCGTAAGGCGTTAGTTCTACTTTTACCTTGTCGCCGGTCAGAATGCGGATGTAGTTTTTGCGCATCTTGCCAGAGATGTGAGCGGTAACAACGTGGCCGTTCTCCAGCTCAACACGAAACATGGTATTCGGAAGGGTATCGACGATAACGCCTTCCATTTCAATATGATCTTCGCGTGCCATATAGGCATTTCCTCACTTATGAGTTAGTAGTGTTACAATCAGTCAGCATTTGAGTGCCGTAGACAGGCGCTCAAGAAACAGCGCTATATTGTGCCGTAAGCCTGCCGTCAAGGCAAAAAAGCTTACATGTTTAGCGGATTAACTGTCGCCAGTGGCGCCCGTCGAGCATTTCCAGCGGTGCAAAAGCCTGTTTGTAGCGCATCTTACGGCACTCTTCGATCCAATACCCTAAATATAGGTGCGGGAGCGCTTTTTCTCGGCTGAGCTCAATCAGCTGAAGGATAGCAAAAGTGCCTAATGAGCGCTTATCCAGCGCGTCGCTCACGGCAAAAAAGGTATAAATGGCTGAAAGGCCATGCTCCAGTTGATCAAAGGCAGCGACACCGATCAGCTCGTCATGGAGATAAATTTCCATGAGATGGGCATAAGGCTCATCGAGGGTGAGGAAGGTGCGGTACTGCTCCCGGCTGGGTGGATACATATCGCCGTCAGCATGACGTTGGCGAATATAATCCGCGTACAGGTCATAGTGGCTTGAAGCATAGTGAGCGGGCATGATGCGAATGTTAAGATCCGCATTACGCCGCCAAATTTTTCGCTGCGTACGATTAGGCTCGAATGCTTCAACCGGAATGCGTACCGACCGGCAGGCATTGCAGCCTTCGCAGTGGGGGCGGTAAAGATGGCGCCCGCTGCGTCGAAACCCAAGCAGTGCCAGTGAGTCATAGACCCCCGGTACGGGTGACTCCTGCGGGTCGAGAAATAGCGTTGTCGCTTCTTTGCCTGGCAGATAGCTGCAGGCATGAGGAACGGTAAGGAAGAAGCGTAAATCCCGCACCGGGCGACGCGGAGTGTTACTACTCACGGCTTGCCTCCTGGGTGAAGCACAATGGGTTCATCTCTTATACGTTAGCCTCGGTGGCAATTGCTTTTAGCCACGGCGATGGGGGAACGACCGGCGTCTCATCGGGTGATGAGGGTAACGTAAACGCCTTACTGGGTAACCAGTTATTAAGATAGTTGATGAATGCTTCCCGAGCGACTGTAATAGCGCCCAGGCTGGCCAGGTGAGGTGTGTGCATTTGGCAGTCGATCAGCTTGCCGTCATGTTCGCGCATGGCTCTCGCTAGGTGGGCGAGGGCGACCTTAGAAGCATCGGGTGTGCGGGAAAACATGGATTCGCCAAAAAACATCGGCCCCATGGCAATGCCGTACAGGCCGCCTACTAACTGGCCGCCTTGGTGGACTTCAATGCTATGGGCAATGCCGAGGGCATGTAGCTGACCGTAGGCGGCGCGCATCTCGTTGGTGATCCAGGTGCCGCCTGCTTCGTCGCGCGGGGCGGCACAGGCGTGAATAACCTGATCGAAGTGTTGATCCAGAGTGATATGAAAGCCACCATGGCGCAACCGCTTGGTGAGGCTTCGGCGCTGCTTAAATTGCTCGGGGAGGAGTATCATGCGCGGGTCTGGGCTCCACCATAAAATGGGGTCGTCATCGCTAAACCATGGAAATACCCCCTGCCGGTAAGCGTCTACCAGCCAAGCGGGTGAAAGCTCCCCACCGGCCGCCAGCAGCCCGTTGGGTGAATCGAGGGCCGTCGATGTGGCGGGAAAATTAGGGGATGGCGAGGAAAGCCAAGGCAGCATTACGGGCTCCTGTTGCGATGGTCGTGCACGACGAGTGTTCGTGTACGGCCTAAGTTCTTGTACGACATGTGTTCTTGTACGACATGTGTTCTTTACAACATTCTTCTGCTGAGGGCTTAGCAAGAGGCGCTGTGACGGCGGAAGGATGCTCGGTATCATGCAAACTCGCAAGTGGATTAAAGACGCCATTCAGGTGTAAAGGGAGAGTCGCTTGAAAGTGAATAAAGCAGTCAACAAGCGAACGCAGCGTAACGCGCGTCAAACACCGCCATCGGCTTCTTCTGCGCGTGTGAACGCTGCAAAAGACAAGGCTCGCCGTTTTGGCCTGCGCTTACAAGGCTCCGTGCGCGAAGGTGTCGTGGTGATACTGCTCGCATTGTGTGTATTTTTATTATTAGCACTGTTTAGTTACCACCCCGCCGATCCAGGCTGGTCTTACCAGGGGCCCGAAACGGATGTGCGCAACTGGATGGGCCAAGTGGGGGCTTGGTTAGCCGATGTTCTTTATTCATTGCTCGGTGCCAGCGCCTTATGGTGGCCGGGCATGTTTGGTTTTGCCGCCTGGTGGCTGATTCGCTCTCGCCAGGTGCGTTTTGAACTCGATCCAGTGGCGATTGCCGTACACGCTGGCGGGTTGGTGCTGCTGATTTTTGGCACCACCATGCTGGGTGCGCTGCATTTTTATCATCCCGATAGCATGCTGCCTTACGCCTCTGGCGGTATCTTGGGCGAGGGCTTGGTCGGCGCATTGAGGCCGCTCGTTGGAAGTGGTGGTGTGGGCTTGATAGCGGCTGCGCTCATTTTAAGCGGCTTTCCGCTGTTCAGCGGTATGTCGTGGCTACAGGTGGCGGATGAACTCGGTAAGCGGATATGCCGTTTGGGCGGTTGGTTGTCCGCACGGCGGCAGGCAAAACGTATGCGTGCAGCGCAGCGCGCGGCGGCTAAACCCGCACCGACGCCGAAGTCTAAAGCAGAGCCTACACAGGCGGCCGAGCCAGACGCGACACCGAAGGTCGAAAAGCCTGCTGAGGTTAAGCCCACGGCTGAGCCGGTCGGTAAAAGTGCCGCTGGCCGTGAACGGCGTGAACCAGGTTTCTCCATGCCGCTGGATGACAACGCCACTGACGCTGCCGCCGCGGCTTCTGCACCTAGCCGTGACACGACAGACACGTCCATTCCTTGGGAAGCGGCCGCGTATTCCAGCAATAAACATGTGCCTGCTAAAACCGCCGCGCCTGATGTCGAGCCTTCGATAGACGCGCCGACCCAACCACCAGTGACGCCAGCCCATCAAGCAAAAGCAACGGTCGAAAGCGCAGCGCCGCCTGCGCCGCGGGAGAATGCATTCGTGCAACCAAGCACGTCGGCGGTCTCGCCCGAGCCTGATGATGCGCCACAAGAGGAAGCCAGTGCTTTCCCATTGCGTGCGTCGCGCCAGGAAGACACGACCGCGTCCGCTAGCCATCACTATTTCGTCAACGATGAAGCCGCTGATAAGCCGCATAGTGAGTCGTCACTTACCGCTGAGCCATCGTCGACTGCTGAGATATCACACACAGATGAAATAGCAAAAGAAGAAACGAGCGCTCAGCGTAGTGATGTCACTGAACCAACCCCCGTGCGCGTTTTTGAGCCCGAGCCTGCCCGTCAACCCGAGCGTGTGGCAGAGGTCGTGCCAGAGCCCGTTTGGGACGACGAAGAGATGGACGACGAAGCGCTGTACCCCGCAGGGCCGCAAGCCAATGCCGTGCCTGGGCCCGCGCATTCATCACCTGCACCGCCTTCATCTACCCAGCCCTCATCTACGGCGCCTGCGCCAACCGCGCGTCGTGAACCTACCTTCGCCCCTGATGAGAGTGCGCCAGAGGCGGATGAAGGCCCCGCTCTTTGGACCGTGGAGCATTTGCAGAGCCAACGGCCTGCTTTTGAAACCATGGACGAGCCAGAAGGCGAAGTGCCGAGCCTGCAGCTGCTGACACCGGCAGAGCCGCATCAGCCGAATTATACCGAAGAGCAGCTGGCCGATATGGCGGAGCTGCTAGAAGTAAGGCTACGCGAGTACGGCGTTAAGGCAGAAGTCGTCGATACCTGGCCTGGGCCGGTGATTACCCGCTTTGAGATCAAGCCCGCGGCGGGCGTGAAGGTCTCCAAAATCAGCAACCTTGCCAAAGATTTGGCGCGCTCCTTGATGGTCAAGAGCGTGCGGGTGGTCGAGGTTATTCCGGGGCGCCCAACGGTAGGTATCGAAATACCTAACCCCAACCGCGCCATGATCCGGCTACGCGAAGTCATCGACTCTGACCGTTACCAGCAGGAAACCTCGCCGCTGACCATGGCGCTGGGGCAGGATATTGGCGGTAGTCCCGTCGTGGCTAATCTGGGCAAGATGCCGCACCTGTTGGTAGCGGGTACGACAGGTTCGGGTAAGTCGGTGGGCGTTAACGCCATGCTGATCTCGATGCTGCTCAAGGCGAAGCCCAGCGAGCTGAAGCTAATCATGGTCGACCCCAAAATGCTGGAACTGTCGGTCTACGACGGCATTCCTCATTTGCTGGCGCCGGTGGTCACCGATATGAAAGAGGCGGCCAACAGCCTGCGCTGGTGTGTGGCTGAAATGGAGCGCCGCTATAAGCTGATGGCGGCCATGGGGGTACGTAATATTGCAGGCTTCAATGGCCGTTTGGATGAAGCCGAACGCGCCGGTGCGCAAGTGGCAGATCCGCTCTGGGAGCCGCAACCCTGGGAAGTACACCAACCGCACCCCGTGCTGGAGAAACTGCCCTATATCGTGGTGGTGATCGACGAATTTGCTGACATGTTCATGATCGTTGGCAAAAAGGTCGAAGAGCTGATTGCCCGCCTGGCACAAAAGGCCCGCGCCGCCGGTATCCATCTGATTCTAGCGACGCAGCGCCCCTCGGTCGACGTGGTGACGGGGCTGATCAAGGCCAATATTCCTTCGCGGATGGCGTTTCAGGTGTCGTCGCGCATCGATTCGCGCACCATTCTTGACCAGGGCGGTGCGGAAAGCCTGCTCGGGCACGGTGATATGCTCTATCTGCCCGCCGGTTCCGGGCCGCCTAACCGCATCCACGGTGCCTTTGTGGATGATGACGAAGTGCACCGGGTGGTCGATGACTGGAAGCGTCGTGGCGCCCCGGAATATATCGAAGAAATTCTCTCTGGGGGCGTCTCTGCCGATGCTTTGACCGGGCTCGAAGCGGAAGGAGGCGATGGCGACGATGCCGAGCAGGACGCGCTGTATGATGAGGCCGTCCAGTTTGTCACTGAAACGCGCAAAGCGTCGATTTCTGCCGTTCAGCGCCGCTTTAAAATTGGCTATAACCGGGCAGCGCGCTTAGTCGAAGCCATGGAGGGTGCCGGTGTGGTGACCTCCATGGGCTCTAATGGCGCACGCGAAGTACTGGCGCCGCCCCCGGTCGGCCACTAGGCCAGCCAGTGGTCGCGCGTTAAATCGGCCTCTCACGAGAGTAAGTGGCTGGTTTTAAACGCGGTGTAGAAAAGCCACAATTATGCAATAAGCGTGAAAATAGCGCCGCCGGTGAAACCCTGCGGCGCTTTTCACGTCTTAACAACACATGGACGGTTACGCCGACCTCACTGCTTGATTTTTGAGCAACCGATTTGAGCAACCATTCGTTAGCAACGGTTGCCTAGGGAGATCACATGCGCGATACGCAATCAAAACGAACTTCATCGCTGGGCGCTTCACCCCTGGCATTGGCAGCAAGCGCCTTGGGTCTAACCTTCGGTGCCCCCGCATGGGCGGATGATGCAGCCGAGCGTTTGACCGAGCGGTTGGATCCACTCGAGCGTTATCAGGCGTCGTTTGACCAGCAGATTCTCGATGGCAGCGGCGAGCGACTACAGAGCGCACGCGGCGAAATGTGGTTGTCACGCCCGGGTATGCTGCGTTGGGAAGTCGAAGCGCCGTACTCGCAAACCGTGGTTTCCGATGGCGACGATGTATACATGTATGATCCTGATCTTGAACAAGTCACTGTTCAGGAAATGGATGATCGCGTCACCCATACCCCTGCGTTGCTGCTGTCGGGAAGTGTGGACGATTTAACCGAAAGCTATGAAGTGTTCTACGAGCAGGACGGGGCAGACGATGTGTTTACCCTGGTGCCTATCTCTGCCGACACGCTGTTCGAAGAGTTGAGCATGGTATTTGATGCCGACACGCTAACCGAGCTCTGGATGATGGACAGCACCGGCCAGCGCACCGCGATTACCTTTAGCGATATCACTCTCAATGGCGAGATCGCCTCGGACATGTTCGACTTCGACATTCCCGAAGGCACTGATGTGATCCGCGAAGAGCTTTAAGAAAAAGCTTTAAGTCGCGCTGTCTGCAAATCAGAGAGTAAACCGTCAGGCGCCTTAGGGCGCCTGATCTGCTTCCTGGTCCTGATTTTCCCGCCACGCCATGATTTCGCCAAAGCGTTTCTCTTGGCCGAAAGGGCTGGGTTTGAAGAAGGTCGCTTTCGGTAGCTCGTCAGGCCAGCAGTCGTGGGCGCTACCCGCCGGGTAGCCGTCGGGTTCGTTATGGGCATAGCGATAGCCTTCCCCATGGCCCAGCTGCTCCATCAGTTTGGTGGGGGCGTTGCGCAGATAGGTCGGCACTTCCACCTGAGGCTGCTGGCTTACATACTGCTTGGCCGCACTCCAGGCGCGATCAATGCGGTTGCTTTTAGGCGCCACCGCCAAATGAATGGCTGCATGGGCAATCGCCCGCTGGCCTTCGTAATCCCCCAGGCGCAGGTAGGCGTCCCAGGCGGCGATGACCAGCGGCAGGGCGCGCGGGTCGGCATTGCCGACATCCTCTGAGGCAATGGCCGTCAATCGGCGCACCACGTCCAGCGGGTCGCCGCCACCCTGCATGAAGCGCGCCATATACAGCAGTGCCGAATCAGGCCTTGAAGAGCGGATAGATTTGTGGATGGCCGAGAGCAGGTCGTAGTAGGCGTCTCCCTGCTTATCGAAGGCGCTGGCCTGGTGGCCGATCACATCCGCCAGTACGTCCTTATGGAGCACTTCGCGGCCCGCTTCCTGGGTGGCGAAATCACAGGCTGTTTCCAAAAGCCCCAGCGCCCGACGGGCATCGCCTGCGCTGGCGTGGGCTAGCGCGCTCAACACCTCGTCAGCGACGGCAATATCGCGTTTGCCGAGGCCGCGCTCCGCGTCGTTAAGCGCTTGGCGCATTACCGTGATGAGCTCCTCTTGGGTCAGTGATTTCAGCACATAAACCCGCGCGCGGGAGAGCAGCGCTGAGTTGACCTCGAAAGAAGGGTTTTCGGTGGTGGCGCCAATCAGCGTCAGCAGGCCCGACTCCACGTGAGGAAGCAGGGCATCCTGCTGGCTCTTGTTGAGGCGGTGAATCTCATCCAGGAAAAGAATCACCGTCGATGACATTTGTTGAGCCCGCTCCACCACGGCACGAATCTCTTTTACCCCGGCCATCACCGCGCTAAGGTGCTCTAAATGGGCGTCGGAAGCTCGCGCCAAAAGCTCCGCTAGCGTGGTTTTACCCACGCCCGGCGGCCCCCACAAAATCATCGAACGCACGATGCCTGATTCCGCCATCCGGCGTAGCGGCTTGTCTGGCCCCACTAACGCCTGCTGCCCCACATAATCGTCCAGCTGGCGTGGGCGCATGCGAAAGGCGAGCGGGGCGTCTTCAGAAGGTGCTGCGTGGGCGGTATCAAAAAGATCCATGGAAACTTCCGTTGTCATTCGTCACGTAGAACTACTTATTAGCAACAAGTGTCTGTGGTAAAGCGCGGCTTGTCGAACTACCTTTGGCGTAACCTAACAGAAAGATGCACTTGCTAGGATAGCGCCATAGAGGCATTGTTAATGATAACCCCTGTTAGTTAGTTGCTATGCCCCTATGATTGCGTGCCGCTAGCGCTTAGCGTGACGGCAGGCATGACACGATAAAGGAGACGGCTCCATGCTAAACCAACTGCGTCTAGATCATGCCAATATGGCCCGTATGCTTCATGTGCTGCAGCTGAAGCAAAAAACGTTGGTCCAGGGAGAGCGGCCCAATTTCAAGCTCATGCGCGAAGTGGTCGATTATATCCTGTCCTATATGGATGGTTTTGCCACCCCACTGGAAAGGGTGTGCGTTGAGCGACTTCAGTCCAAAGCGCCCGACAACGGTGCACTGACCGAGAAAATGGCCAATGAGTATCGTGAGTTAAAACCCCGCTTGCAGCGTCTCTCCAGCGATATCGACATGATCCTGATGGACAACGTCATGCCAATGGATCGCTTTGCCGAAGACCTCAAAGACTATTTAGAGGCTCACAGAGCCTACCTGCGTCACGAACGCGAGGGCCTGTTCCCTCTGATCGATGAGCACTTTAGCCAGGAAGATATGGACGAGTTGCGTTCAGCGCTTCCAGCGGGTGCCGAACAGGAGCTAGAGCGCCTGCAGCAAGCCTACCCTGAGCTCTATGCAGAGCTTTGCGGGGCGGATGTACCTGCGGTGTAGCCACCAAAACGGCATTAACCTGTGTCGACGAGCAACAAATTAACAGGCGGGGCATGCTAAACTGGCAGCCCCGTTTTTAGTGGGCAATCGTTTAACCTTCGACCAGCTCGGCGCTGAGGAATGAAGCAGGATAGTGATGCAAAGAGAGTCATGAAAGGCCCCGTGTTAATTTTTGATTCCGGTGTCGGCGGCCTGTCGGTAGCGCATTCGCTGCGCCAACACTACCCCGATGCAGCGATGTGCTACGCCTGTGATAATGCCTGGCTGCCGTATGGGCTGCGCGAAGACGCCGCCCTAACCGAGCGCATCGTGTCAGTGTGTAGAGCCGCGGTAGCGGCTTGCCAGGCTGGCGTGTTGGTGGTGGCTTGTAACACTGCCAGCACACTGGCGTTAGAGCAACTACGCCAACAGTTGACGATTCCCGTGGTAGGTACCGTGCCTGCTATCAAGCCTGCTGCCGCCATGAGCCAAACGCGCCACATCGGCTTATTGGCCACCACGGCCACCGTGGGGCGGCCTTATACCCAGCGCTTGATCGATAGCTTTGCCAGTGACTGCGTCATTACCCGCGTTGCCGCCGATGCCTTGGTGGTAGAAGCCGAGGCCTACTTGGCGGGCATCACGCCCGATGTGGCGCGTATGCAGGCGGCATTGGCGCCGTTATGGCACGCCGTCACATCGTCAGCCGTGTCTCACTCGTTGGACACTGTGGTGCTCGGCTGCACCCATTTTCCGTTGCTGAAACCGTGGTTGAGCGAGCTTGCTCCCACGCCTTTACACTGGATTGATTCTGGTGATGAGATCGGAAGAGCACACGTCTGAACTCCAGTCACAGGTACCATCTCGTATGC
>OJFM01000020.1_pt1 | contig 20773 bp, 21 predicted proteins | sample 1594211 | NCBI WGS metagenome assembly OJFM01 (sample SAMN05416783, study PRJEB24817) | seawater metagenome | isolation source: Sea water | place: Canada:Atlantic | collected 2013-11
TCGTAATACTTTTTCATATCTTTACCCATACTGACTGACTCCATAACAAATGCCTCCATAGGGTTTTCTGACCCAAGCGGATAACTCTTGATCTTCTTTCCAGTTGCCTCTTCTACAGCCAAATTTGCGACAAACGCTAGACCGTCACCAGCATAAGGAACACCAGAACTATTCCCCATAACGGCACTCATCATAAGCTCTTCATCGTCTGCGGCGAAGCCTGATGCCATCCATTTCACTATGACTGGTATTAGTGTGTTATATATGAACACAGATTTAGCGAACTGTTGCTTAGTAGTCTCCCCTGACTTATATTTACGGTAAGCCTTACCAATCATATTTAACTGAGCTATCGGGGCACTCTTAAACATAGTAACAGCCTTGACCATTGAGTTGCTGTTTTGTTGCATCGGAGTGCTGTGTGTTTTAAGCGAACTTTGCTGTGAGCTTTCAATTTTACTAGCCACCAATTCCAATGCTTCTTCGTGTGTCTTGCCATCAACCTGTGTTAGGTAGTCGTACATAACACCACCACCCCATATGATAGCCGTGACATCACCGAGCTTACCAAACATCATAGACATATCCCCTATGAAGTCCTTTTCGCCATAGAATCCGAGTTTCTTGGTTCCTTTAGCTATCTCGTATTCGCTACCAATGTGTTCGCTACGATGCTTTATTGATGGGTGGTCGCGAAGCATATCTTTATACTTACCTGTGTTCGCGATTACTTTTGGTAGGTTAGCCATATAGTATTCTGTCGGTATATCTTCCATGAAGGCAAAGTGTGAACTTACCTGCTTCATCCCAACTTGAGGATTGAACGCAAGGACGAATCTTGAGAAGGCTCCAACAGCCCATCTAGTAAGGTCGTTGTCCTGCTCCATCTCGCCCTTGCCACCCTTGTATTGGAACTGCTTAACGCTATCATGGAATGTCTTAAAGCCCTTATCGCCTAACTGTTGTCTTATGTAGTTCTGAAAGTCAGGGTCTTCCATGACAACAGACTGCGCCTTCGACTGCTCGCCAAGATGAATGAACCATGCAGCGTCACGCATATAGTCTTCTAGCAACTTATTTATAGATACGTCTTTTAACCCATACTTATTAGACCGTCTGCTCTTCTTAAATCCAGGAGTGATTTCACCGATATATGATACTTCGGCAAAAGTATCTATGCTACCAGTATCTATAGGTCCAGCTTCAGCTTTAGGTGCAATCTTCCTTCTAGGTATATACTTAGCTATGCGTGGCATGATAACCCCATAGGATTTCTCCCATACAGGAGCAATATCGTCTGCCGTTTCAGTCATGATATCGAATACCTCATTGACATAGGCCTGCTCTTTTATACCAACAGTTCTCTCTAACGCATCTATTCTTGACTGCGTAAATGCATCAACACCCATAGGGTCCATAGCATCTGATCTTGTGTCTGGGTCTTGCAGTTGCGCCCACTTAGTTACAGCCATTGCCTTAGTCATCGTGTCTTTAGTCTTTGACTCCATAATCCCAGTCTCAGCAACGATAGCCTGAATATCTTCCACTGATTCAGCTGAATCTATAGCGTCCTCGTTTTCCTTACTCTTGTCCTTAGAGTACTTCTTGGCTATAGCCTTAGACGTTTTAATTGTATCTGCATCAGTTATCCATGAATCAACCTGATCTTCTGTTAATGACTCTATATGTTCATGGCTATTCCTGCTCTTAGGATCATCCCATGATTTAAGGTCTTTGGAGGTTAACCCAACTTTAGCCATAGCCTCTTGTAATCGCATGGAACGATTAAATACATATTGCCTCGCTTTGATTTCGTTCTTCTCTGTGTTGAATATCTTATCGTTCTGAAGCCCAACCTTACCCAACATGGTGTGGTAGGTTATCGTAGAGAAGTTTGCGAAGTTCTTTAACAGGGCTATGGTAGCCTTAATTGGATTAGAAAAACTACCGTCGATTGCCTGAAGTTCGCTCTCAGCTAGCAACTCACCAGTAGATGCTTTACGGATACTCTCCTCGATCTCCGCTTGACGCTCAACAGAGAACTCGGTCGGAAGATAATTCTTGTCCACAAGGAACTGAAGTGCGTCCGTGAATGAAACTGATTCAACCAGACCAGACTTGTTCCCCTGAGACTTGATACTGGCGTAACGCTTTAGCATATCGCTATATTCTGAATCCCCGAATCGCTCGCCAAACTCCTCGGCAAATTCTTCTTCACTGAGTGCGGTTATTCGTGTGGCTTCTTCTTGGGTCATCTTGGACATGTCGCCAAACAAGGTATTTACCTTAGCGATATTACCCTTACCACCAGATTCTAGCGGTTTGTGTTTCTTGATTAACTTCTCTGACTGTTCGTTGGACTTCTCCACAGTCTCGTTCTTAAATGTATTTGCCGCCCGAATAACTAACGTATTCATAGCGACTTGCAGGTCGCTTGCACGAACAATACTAGGCACAGACTTCTTGAGACTGTCTTTTCCAGCCTTGGATATTGGAAGTGTGTCAATAACTTTATTAACCGCTGTACTAATTTCCCGCTGTCGTTTTCCTTCGAGTACAGCTCCAGCTTTCATTCCCTTAGTCAACGACATAACGGATTCATTGGAGCGCATACGAACTATATTACCTAGCTTAGTACTGATGGTCTGTTTCTCAAGGACAGTATCTTCGATGAGTCCAGTCTTCTCTGCGATACCAGCCTTAGATTCTTCTAGTAGCTCTAGCTCTGTGACAAGCTGTTCGTACTGCTTTGCTACAGCTTCAGACTCTTTTGTGGTCAACTCTATGTCTGCACTATCATCAAACTCGTCGTCAATAAAGGCATCAGAGTCTTGCTTTGCAGATTCTTTCATGACTAGAGCCTCACCTCTAGCCTCAACCGCCTTCATCTTCTCAGACACTTTCTTAATCTTGACATCAATATCAGCTACCGCAGCATCAGAACCCAGTTTGTGCTCGGCTTGAGTCATCTCACTCAGTTTCGCAACTGTATCTGCTTCGAACTGAGCCTTCTGTTCTGCCGACATTACAGGCTCAACACCCTCCATCTTAATGAATGCCTCAATTAGCTTGGACGCTTCTTTGCGAACCTTTAGGGCTTCTTTTCCTGGCTCTGTTATTGGTCCACCCTGTTCTTCTGGTATGAGTGAGTCCTCCATCACTTCGCCCTGAACTTTAAGTATATCTAAGACCTCATCGAGTACTGTGAGTACTGGGTTCTGATCAGGGGCAAATAAGCTCTCTGGATTGTTCTTCTCAAATTCAGCGTTAGCCTGAGATACATCAGAAGCCCTTTGGTCAACAAGACCTTGGGCAAGGTATCCAGCAGACTTAGACTGGAAACTTGGACTAAGGGTCTTGCCATGGAGGCGACTATCCTGAACGCTTTTCCCCCCAGCCGACATGGCCCCACCAGTCAGACCACCAATAACAGCCCCTTGGTATCCAGCCTTGGCTACATCCCACCAGTTCCTGTCTCCGATACCAAAAAACATATCGATCATGACATGAGACATACCTTCTGGTGCCTCTTGGACAACGCCTTCAGCTACAGCACCCTTAGCGAATTGAGCGACAATAGACTTAGAGGGACTACTAAGTGCCTTCCATAGCATCTTTCCGCCAATACTGCTAAAGACAGCCGTACTTAGTGCCTTTACATCAGAGGATTGCATAGCAACCTCATGGCTAACCCCTTGGTCTATGGCTTCTTGGTATGAGTCTAGCTTGGTTACGGCAGAGAAATACGCTACCCCAGCAGAAACGTTGCCACCCATAGCATATGTGATTCCAAGGAACTCTGAAACGCTTTTCCCAGCATCACCCATAACGTGAATCATGGAACGATTCTCTTCGCCTAACCAACCATCTCGGACACCAGCACGTTTGTACTTTTCCATAGTTTCGTCTGCGTATTGCTTTAACTCATCCGCCTTGACACCGAACTGTACCCGCTGTCCCTCATCTCCATACTCAAAATCAATATCCACCCTGAGCGCAATATCTTTTAGCCCTTCTGCAACAGTGGTTATCTGATCTCCGATTTGACCCGAACTTTCTGGACGGGCATCAAACCACTCACCAGAAAAAGGAGTAGCACCCTCTCTTGATTCTTGTGTTTCATTGGCTATAATTAGCGACAGCTCCGAGGGGAACTTGTACCTTGCCCACGCACCTAAACTCTTTGCCTCACTCTTTATATCCTTGAACTCCATTGGCTTGCCACCACCAAGGCTCTCTGCTACGGTTCTACTAAAATCTGTTGCATCTTCGTTGTCTTTTTCTAATGGAGTTTTACCACGATACAGTTGTCTTCCTGGTCTAGGTATCGCTTGAGCTATCTCGTCTGAGCTAAGTGATTCTCTGCCACCGTAATATGATGATGTTTTGGGTTTGGCTATCCCCATGTGCTCTGTCTGTCTAGCAATACCTACACTCGCAGACTGCGGAACCTTAATATAGTTCCCCGTTTCTGGGACGCGCTGTTCCTTGACCGCCCCGAACGTGCTAGTAGGCGTGTTTATGGAACCCATAAGTCTTGCTCTACGGGCTTCAGCCTCTAAGTCTACGGGGCTTTTTTGCGTATTATCTACGATAGGGTCTGGCACTTAAATTGACTCCCTTACGAGCTTTGCTGCTCTCTTAGCTCTTGCTGGTGTTTGGTTCTTAGCCCATTTACTATCAAGCATCTCGTCTGCGGCTCTATTTGCTACGTCCCCAGTAAATGGTCGCTCTTCTAATATCTTGATTGTGTTCTTAAATCCAGCAAGTCCAGTACTTCCAGATTCTTGTCCTTCACCAACCTGGAACGCTAGAGAAACGATAGCAGATTGTACTGGGGCTGGAAGCTCCGTGAATCCATCTATCTTCTTAGTAGCCGCCTTCTCCGCTTTTTCTAAGTCTTGCTTAAACCACTTATCAACTTGCTCTTGCGGTATTGGCGTACCTACTGGGTATTTCTTCTTCTCTGCCTTAGACATGAGGTGTCCTATGCCCCCAGATACAGCACCCTTCTTAAAGGCATCATCTTTAAAGGCTACATGTTCACCGTCAACCTTTTTCTCGCCCTCTTCTCTAAGTATTAGGCTTTCAGCACCACTGTTCCTTGCGGATGACCCTGATCTGTTACTAGAATCTCCAAGGGGTCTGTTATTAAGTTCTGATTCCGCATCGAAATCACCTGTTGACTGTATACCCCCAGCGTCCATCGCGTCTCGGTTTATAGAGCCACTTGGGGTATCTTGTACTGAAGGCGTAACCACCTCTGCATCAGGAACCCGCTTAACGAAATCCTTTAGGTCATCATGAAGTGTGTCTAATCCAACCTGTTCGGGTGTTCTGTTTTGTTTAATCATTACTTTTTCAAATGCTCTTGGCGCGTACTGTTGGTATACCTGCTCTGCGCGTTCAGGAGTAATGCCCATTCCAGTTAGCGCGTTGATTGTGTCTTTTCGTGGGTTGTTGCCAGTTTCTATATTGTAAGCTATCTCATCAATCATATCTTGATCGGATGGGGGTTGCCATTGAGTATCGGCTTTTGAGGCCATCATAAGGTCGTATGCGTCAGGGTTCTTGTCTATCTCGTTGATAGTTTCTTTCTCGAAAGCCTTGACGAAAGCGGTAGCATCATCTTCACTATTCATGATAAATTGTTCTCCATCAGAATATGCCCGTATGCCTTCCATGCGCAACCTATTTGCCATAGCTTGTCTCTCTGGTGCGCTATACCCTTCACTCATAATTCCAGTTTCTATAGCATCAGCGCGTAGACCAAGTAGTTTTATAGCATTTTTACTGTCGTTAGACTTCTTGACCCTGCCACCAACAGTATCGTTCTCGGCTGTAGAAACAATATCAAATAAGTCAGACTGTGCGCTAATATTCTTGAACCCCTCTTTTATATACTTATTCCTAGATATAGAGTCCTTGCTTTGTTCTAGTAACATGAAGTGGGCTGTAAGTGAATCCCTAATTGTTCCTATAGTGGCGTTACGTTCTTTAATCTTATCTTTGTCGCGGGTGTCAAAGTCCATAGATCGGAGCTTAGATATGTTTCCACCAACCACACTAAAGCCCTCCTGGACAGCAAGTTCGTGTGTGAGTCTCTTGTACTTCTCGTCTGGAGTCATTTTTGATTCATCAAAGACCTCTCCTTTGGGGATATACTTGGCAGCCATATCTGTAACAGCCTTTACTCGCGCAGGGGTGTATCCTTTTGCTTCAAAGATAGAAGTGACATCCTGAAGTACGCCTCCGTTATCCATGATAGCCTTGACTTCATCGACAGACTCACGTTGCCACGAAAGCTCAGTCTCAATCATAGCTACGTCAGCAGCAGCGGATTGCCTTTGATTAAACTCCCGAAATGAGTTCTTTTCTTTCTGATTAAATAGTCTGTTGAAAGTTTCTGCCTTGCTAGCCTGATTACGTTCCTCGACAGGAATTGATGCGTCGAACATCATGTCGGTCATCTTTTGCTTTATAGCGGTGTCTATCATCTCCCCGCGACCATCTACATTAGTGAAGTCTGCTGTTTTATTATACGCACTAGCAGTGATATCGTCTATGTTCGAGGGGGTCATGTCGGAAACAGATGATGCTATAGATAACCCAACCTCTTTCTTTGCTTGCTCTCCGCGAACACGACTGATTCTATGGGAGCTTGTTTCTAGTTTTCTACGGAAGTCATCTGCACCCTTAGACATAAAGTCTGCAAACTCAATTGGGTCCATCTTACTTTCAGCGTCCTCAATATATGAGTTGTACTGATTTAATAGGTCTACTTCCATCTCGGCAAGCGTTCCATTATCGATTCGTTCCTGAATTTTATCGTCAGACGCAAACTGGTCAAGCTCGAAGGTAATCTCGTTTGTTCTCTTTAAGTTCGATACAGTAGTCTCTGCCTTCTCCTTGGCTTTAGCTATAGCGATGCGCTCGTTGTGCTCTGCTTTATTCTGTTGACTGATAGCGTTTGCTCTTTGCGTCATCATAGCAAGCGTCTTAGCATCTTCGCGTTCTACACGGGTGCGCATATTCTCCATACTACGGTCTACAAACTCACGGTCAGCGTCTACTTGGTCTTCTTTATTCTTCTTATTCTTTGAAGCGATATCAGATATTTGCCCACCTATAGCCTGAGCACCACGACCTAGCACACTCAATGGTGATGGTCCTACGTCTGTCGTTGATTTAATTGGTGCTCGTCGTCTAATGCGCATCTATGGGTTCCTAGTTGTTATCTCTGTTTTCTTTCGCTTTAGCTGCGAGAGAAATAGCCTGAGTGCCAAGACTCATTACTCCACCACTTAGTGCAGATTTCTTTTTATTCCCTAGTGCCGCAAGCCTATTTTCGGTAGCTTGCTTAACTTGAGTGATCTGTGTAGCATCCTCTATCGTCTGATTATTAAAGATATCTTGGAATGATGTTCCAGAGACTCCAGAACCAGCACCTTGAACCAACATTGAGCCAAACTCTGCGCGTTGTTGCTTACCAAGAGCGTTCTGTTCGTTCGTGGCGTTCTGCTTAACGATATCGCCTTCGATGTCAGCTTTCTTTCCTTCACCAACAGTCTCAGCAACCGTTCCAGCAGCTTGAGCCGCCATTGCCGCCATCGCTAATTTTCCAATAGCCATTACATTCTATCCCTTCGGTAAAGAATACCGTCCACGCCATCAGTATAATGTTCAGGCAACGTACCGCACTCATGGAACCCAAGCAGTTTAACCCACCTGTGTCCCTCAACAAAACCTTCTTTAACGTCACAGAATACAGTGTTGTATCCGCAACCATTCAACCAAGCCATCACGCACTTGTGTATATCGTAGAACTGTGTCTTAATTCCATCCGCTATTAAACACCACCCAAATGCGCTGTAAGCGTCTATCTCGTTTACCCCTATACAGGCTATAGCCTTACCCTTGTGCGTCACTGTATAGCCATCGTAGAGGCTTTTAACGGCATCCACGAGGTTGATTTGTTCCATATTAACTACATCGAGCACTTGGTTAGCTTGGATGTTACTAGCTACCTCGAAGAAATCATCAACCTCTAACGGTTTGATGAATACCCCTTCGTGTCCATGTCGGCTATCACCGCTTGAATCTGTAGTGGATATGGCCCATCTCCTTGTAATCTTATTGTACCAGACTGTTCGAAGTCACCGTCCCAGTCTAAAATGTAATCTGCGCTCTTTAAATCACGATACTCAGATGGCGAACCTTGCTCATCGAAATCTTCTTCTAGCAATGTCGATGCGCTATCGCCATACTTTAATCCCAAGCTATTCAGGATGCGTACCATGACTTTATTGATTTTCTTAGTTTTACCCTGATCCAGTCCGCCTTGTGGGTTTCCTTCAAGGTTATGCAGTTCTACGAATGACGGATAGCTGTATCCGAGTGTCATGTTTGCATAGTATCCAGTACCAGCTACAGCAGATGTTGCCCCAACAGTACTGAGATTATCGCTAGAAATGTACTGGTCTACCATTGGGCGACCATCTATGTATGCCTTGACTGTTTGATTAGCCATGATAGATGCTCCACTGAATGTGTTTTCAGTAGGTTGCACTATACAATCGCGTTCTGACGAACCTGTATTCGCCACATCAACAAGGTCTGTGATGCTTATAGCTGTACCAGTAAGTGACTTTAACCCGAAGTACCTTGAGTCTATAGGTGTCGCAACACGGAAGTAGTTATTATTAAGTGTTGATGCGGACTGGTCGAAAGCCTTCTGTGCGTCCGTTAAGCCTGTGTTATTAAATAACTCTGGAACTTTGAAGTCAACGTTCTTTATGAATATTATATCATTCTCAGAGAACCCATGACTAGCATCAGTGTCTATTCTGTTTGTGACACCATCTAGCTCTCCAGTCTTCTCAGATGTGGCAAGCTCTATCTTCATATCGAGATGAGCACTTGTTAACAGATTGTCTGTGCTCTCATGTACTTCATTAAGCACCTCTATCGTTCTATCATAGACAGTAAGAACCATATCACCATAAGCCTTGATTCTATCAACGGCAAGCCATAAATCATCACTCAGCCCATCTGGGGAAGGGATAGAGGCTACCGAACGAATACGGACACCATCACCACCAAGTTCGTGCTGATGCCATGCTGTAATATCGTTATTTTTATCGAAGGTGAAGCCCACAAGTTTCCCGTCAGCGAGAACCATCCAGAGTGTGTCTCTTGGTTCCCTTTGCCACGCAAAGTCTATCACTCCAGTAAGTGTAACATGTTCAGCGAGTGATGTCAAGTCTGGTGATTTCTGCCCAGTACTTGCCAAGTCATAAGTCATCTCATGGATTCTGCGACCCGTCCGAGAAACAAACAGCGTGGATTGGTCAATCATTATTGGCTGAATACTCTTAGAGCCGACAGAGGAAGTCTTGCGATACGAAACGCCACCAGGAACAAAGCCATTCGATGTGTCGTTAGCCCCGATAAGTCCCTCGGAGTTATATGAGCCTACGAGCACACCGTCACTCGAACTACTAATCCATTGGATAGGTGATTGATTACCACCACCGATAGCTACGTTGAAGCCGTGGTCGTCATAGACCTGACCGTCTGGGTCTACCGTAGCCCACGTTGAGCTGGTCGTGTCAAATCCACCAATCTGCGAGAAATGTACTGTTGTCGGCTCAGTTGCCGTGTTACCAGCACAGAGGCGACCATCGTGAATCTCTAAGGCAGATGGGAATCCAGTACTGACTGAGAACGCACCTAATGCCCATTGGTCTGGGCGCATATCAGCACCAAGAGAATTACTGGTGTATGTAACCTTCTTATTGGAAGACCAATCTCTTTCTGTCTTCTTTCGCTCAACCCATACTTCGCTTGCACTAATATATTTTACTATCTTTAGGTGATGCCATCTATGGTCTTTGGGCTGGTCATCACTAGACACATACTGAGGCACGAATATAGATAATAGCCTTCCACCCTCTGTAGACGTTCCCAGCCACGTTTCCTTTGCATCTGTAGCTACCGTTGTAAGTCCACGGTCATCCACTAACTGAACATCAGACGGGACAAACATATCGCGGAATACACCAACCTCTTTAGACTCTGCGGTCTTTGACTCTACTATAGCATAGGTGTAGTCATCGATCCCAGCGACATCAAAAAACCTACTTAGGTATAGTTTGTTGTTCTTCTCTAGGTTGTCTGGTAATGATGGTCCACCAACTAAGTCCATCAAGGTAATAGACCAGTCATCGTCACCAGCGCGAGTAAGTATTCTTGTCTGGTAATCTGGATGTGCTATATACATCACATCATTGTACTGTACAACATCCAGTAAAAAAGTTCCATCGCTTGCGAACATATCATCTGAGGTGTATGGCACAGTGAGCTTGAATACCTGCTTCAGTGTTCCACTAGATGACGTTTCGGCTGTTAGGTGCTGTGCGCGAGATACAGACACGGTATTCGCGCTGTTAGCCGTGACGGTCGTGGGGGAGTCGTTAAGGTATACAGCTTCGGTTAGTCCTGTAATAACAACCTCTGATCCGACCAAATAATCTGTACCATCTCCGTCTACGGATATTACAATATCGGCTGGAGAGACAACGGCTGGGATTCCAGTAATTTCCTGATTGAGTGTGGACTCGGATTCAAAGACAATAGACCGATTCTTATAGACAACTATTCCACCAGACCTCTCGTAAGAGAACTCTATTATGTAGGAGTCAGTGTCGTTATATGTGAACGGGACTAGCTTGGAGCGAGCCTGATCGGCAGTATTGTCTTTGGACTTATAGATAAACTCGGTAGGTCCACGACGAGCAATAGGTCCATATTTCATTGGAATCATATTGTTCGATGCCTGAAAAGACGAGTCGCCTTTGGGTGCATTAACCATACCTCTCAGGAGAGGAGATTGTACGCCACCATTAAAGGACAGCTTTGCTGGGTTTGATTTACCCATTATAAGAATCTAACCATTCGTCTGTAGGGAAGTCATACATATCATCGTCCCATCCATCATTCTGTTTGGCTTCAAAGATAAGGTTCTTGTACTCGAAGGATAACTGGTCACGCAGTCCTGAGTCCTCGCGCAACGACATACAAGCCTCTTTAGCATACAAAGTAGCAAGGGCTTCAATCATTGTGGGGTCGTACTTGGTCATGTCGGTCAGGCGACTAACATAACGGACGTTCAGTGCACCAGTCTCGTCGCATAGAATCTGACCACCTTCTAACTTATAGGCGATGTTCTTTGCTGTGTTGTTCGATGAACTGTATGCGCTTACGGTAGTTTCTGGGCTTTCCACGTTCAATAACTTGATGTAGTCGCTGGGGAGGTCGTAAGCTGTGGCGAATCCGTAAGCTGGTGCGACTGTATTAGCCGCCAACTGTACACGCTTAACAGCAGGATTCCACGGAGACTCACGTAAAAACTTATCCCGAACAACGTCAACGATATTACTCATGACGCGCTCGGACTTCCCATCATCATCTAGTGACGAAATCTTCTTAGCACCCAGCTTGACAAGTGCTCGGTTGACTACATCTACTTCTGTTACTGAACTTGGCATATAGTGCTCCGTTAAAAATTTAAAGGATAGGGGGCAGACTCAGGAGGATAAGTCCACCCCCTATCAGCGAGGGAGGCTATTTAACTTATACTGTGTAATTACAGTAGTAAGAAACGGTTCCCGCTGTTGGACCACTTACAGCAGCCACGGTCAATGCAAGATACATTTCACCGTAGTCTGGTTTAGCGGATAATCCAGCGAGTTCCCATACGCGTTGGCTGATGGTTTCGATTCCTTTTGTCTCGAACCGAACCTCAGTCATTGCGGTTACGCCATCATTATCGATAACTGTGCCGAGGGCATCTTCATCGATGATGGTGATATTCGTATCGGTTTTATAGAATCCAAGGTTCAACGTAACTGATGTTGATGCCAAGTCATCTGAGCCGATAACGATGTTAGTGATAGTTGCGTCAACTGGCAATGCAGTTAAGAGCAATGTATCTCCGTCAGCTGTAGGTGTAAATTCTACCGTACCCTTGTCCTGTAAAGGAGCGGAACGGAAGTCTTTCATCTTGCTGAATGTAGCAGGAGATGCAACGCGATTTGCAACTGCTGGTGCGTTAGTGTTAGCCATGATTCAATCTCCTTCTTAGGTTTCTTTGCAGATGATTTTTACTACTTTGGCTTCTTCAAGGCGAGTAGCCCCGAATGTTCCGTAGCTCATCACTGCCCAAGGTTTACGTGAAAGGTGAGGTTGTTGAGTAACTTCACCATAGATATCTTCCCAGATGCCCAAGTGTACGCCTGATTTAGCGAACATTGGGATTTCACGAACAGCAGATGCGCCTGGATTAACAGTTGCGCGGATGCCGTTGGTGTCGAGAAGACGGTTAGATACAACGATATTGATACCGTTCCATCGAGTAACCATACCATCCTTATCAAATACAGTGTTACCATAGTCGCTATTGCTTACTTGGGCAATTTGGACCATGCTTGTGTATTGGTGAGGAGTGATGACCATAGTGACTTGCTCTTCGGGGTCATCCATGTTGACTTCGTTTTGCATGAGATTTTGCTTAGCTTCAAGCATTTTATCAAGCGTCAGGTCAGTCGTGCCCACAGCAACGTCATTACCAGTGTCATATGCGGTAGAACCAGTGGCGGTTTCACCAGTGATTGCACTTGCAAAGAGGGAGTCGATAATTACTTCATCCATCTTGACATTGAACTTGTTGACTTGTTGTTGAGAGTAGTTGCTCTGTGGAGATAACTTCGAGCGCATGTCATCGAGTTTATCGAGGATAGCGGCAGGAGTTTCCCAAGAAACGGGGTTTACCCAGCGACGAGTGTGGTCTGGCTCGTCAAAGGTAATTGGATTACCTCGTCCTGAGCTTTGCTTTAAGTCGCCTAAGTCTGTGTATTCACAGGGGCTTGCTTGTTTACCAGTGTGCGTACCGCTCATTACGAGTGGGCGCAAACGTGCTTGCGATTGCTGGGCTAATAGTGCCAGCTTGTCTGAGAACTCTACTGTGTACAGTTCTGAACGATCATTTGCCATGATATTGGCTCCGATATTGAGTTAAAATTCAGTCAGTATCAGCTTGTCCATGAAATATGGGGCTAAAATTGGTAGCGGTCTTTCCCGTTATGTCATGGGGGCTAAGTCTCAGCCTTGTCCAATATATGTTACACGCGTGTTGCGTGGTATTAGTCGTTCCTCTATGCGTGAATAGATTCGTTGAGTTGCTTCATGCGGTTGTAGTCTTCACCACCACCGCTCAAGAACATCTTGTTACGGTTAGGGTCAGCCTTGAGTGCGTCCATCAACTGATTCTTCTCGTTGATAAGTTGCTCTTTAGTGTGACCGTAAGCACTCTTGGAGTTCGAGTTGTTTACTTTGTCCTCACTTGTCGCGTCATTGTATTTATTTAAGATATCAATAGTAGCGCGTACGCCCACACTCTTACGGAGGGCATCAACTTGCTCTTGACTCATACCCATATTTCTAGCACCATCATCGGCTGTAGAGACACGAATATCTAAGTCACCTCCAAGTTCTCGTCTAAGCTCACTAATCTCTGACTCTTCAGCGAGTCGTGCTTGGTTTGCTTGCTCGGCTACTTCTCCAGCAACCCACTCGTTGTAGGCTCCCGTGATTTCCGAGTACCCAGAACTAGACAATCCGTTCTTAAAGAACACTTCCTTCAGCGAGTCAGGGACATCGACAGCTTCAGAGCCTTCGGGTGGTTGGTAAACGTACTCGCTCGCAGACTCAGGGCGACCAAGTGCTGTATACACATCGTCCCATGACTCACCCTCTTTGGGCTTGCGAATCAACTCACTCTCGTTGGCTCCTCGGAACTTTTCGAGTTCACGATAAGATTTTGCAAGGTCGGCTACACCCTCGAACCGTTTCTGGTTCTGGAAGTATCCAACCGTGTCTTCATCACACCCTTCAAGCCATGAACCTGTCGTGTCTGTGGATGGATTCGGGTTATCGGCAACGCCTTCTGCGCCACTAACTCCCGATAAAATGTTTACATCTTCGCTTACTGCTTGTTCTTCACTCATTCTCTGCCTCCTGCATTTGCTTCATTAACATCTCTAAATCAAATGGTTCGTAGCCGATGTGACCCACGATCCAATTATATACCTCGCGTCTTCCCGCAATCCTCGCCATCTTGATTGGGTCTGCCCCGTGGTCAGTAACACCCACGTAGCAAAACTTATGTAGCTCTTGTAGTACTCGTGTTTGGTCTTTGTGTAGTGCTCCGTGAGGGTTGAATATGTTACGAAACGCCCCAGCGGTCTTATTGAAGATGGAATACTTAGCCACCATCATCTTAGCCTGATCAACCAATTGCATTTGCACTACCTCCTAGTAATGTGTTCACACCTTGCGCGATACCACCAGCGTTCTCCATCATGGATTGCTCTGCTTGCTGTTGCTGTTCCGCGCTTACTGCCTCTTGATATTCCTCGCGTGACATCATCATTGATGCTGGTGCGCCATTACCCGCGTGTATAATTCGCGTGTACTCGTACCAATCAATAGCCTTCAGGATAGTTGGATCTGCTTGTGCTGAGTTAAGTACTGCTTCAGCGACACGGTTAGCACCAACTACTTCATCAGACTTCTGTGCAAGGCTCAATGCCCCACGGTATATGATATCTAGGTCTAGGTCTTCGTCTGTCTCAGGGAGCAATCCCCATGAATCAAGGATATCTAATTCACGGTTAATCATTGGTCCAAGAAACTCAGCTTCATCGCGTGAGGCTTGTGGTCCAATAATACGAACCTGCTCTTGCTGACGCGCCGTAATCTCTGTTGCTGTTACTCGGTCGCGTTTGTCGCCAATCTCTGACACGTAAGTATCGAGGTGGAACACGCGGTTAATGATATCTTCCTCGGACTGCATGAGGATTTCAGAGATTTCAACATTGGAGCCACGGTCTAATGCCATGACTGTTGGGCGACCCTGAGAGTCTAACCCGCCAACTGCCAAGCCTTCGGGCTTGATATGTGCTGGATTAAGTGAGCTGTCATCGCGCATGAGTAGCGTTGGGGCTACTGCGTTATGGCCAGCTTGAATATATGTTTTCTTCATCTGGTTGAGGAGTTTAATCTCAGACAGAACTTTCTGTAACTTACCGCGTCCGTAAATCTCATCGGGTGTGTGGCTGTCTCGTACGATAGCATACGGGAACGTGTCGTACCCACCTTTGCGCAAGAACCCGCTCTCGTTATCCTCATTCACTAGGAAGTGACGGGACTTGAATCGCATCTTGTGCTTATTCTTGCTGCGATGGTCGTATTCTTTGTTCTCTGTTACAGAGTGTACTACTGCGAACGAATTAGATGGACCATGTTGTCCTGCGGTTCCAGGTTGGTCAAGACGTTCTAAAATCTTTTGTGGTGTTGCTTCACGACCGTACTCTTCAACGATTTGTGCTGGTGTGAGGTCGCGATGGTAATACAATCCGTTGACTACATCGAAGTTATCCACAGTCATGTAGCACTGGGATAGGTGTGCGTAGCGATAACGGATAGGAAGTTGTCGGCTTGGACCCTTCTCAATGTACATGATGCCATTACCGAATCCATCCATCGAACGAACTGCTTCGTAACGGGACGAAGAGAACTTCGCTTCTGCGAGGTAGCGATACTTAAACAAGATGTCTTCAATCTCATCATATAAGAGATTCGAGTCTTTATCGGTGCGTCCTAGAGCGGAATCCTGTAAGCCGTGGTATCGTTGACCGTCTGGGGTCGTGAAGGCTTTGAAGTAAGAGGATGATCGGTCTAGCGCAAGTTCGGCTCCTGAATGGAACTGCTCTGTGCGTAGGTTTTGTCCTGGAGAGTGTGTGGTGTTGAAGATGGAGTCTCGTGGAGAGGCGAATCGTGCGCATGTCTGCCACTGTTCATCATAAACACCACGAGAAGTACGCATACTAGCAAACGCTTGCTTCTCGAAGTTAAGTTCGTTTTCGTCTGAGCTTTTGGATTCAGCCATATTAGCGTCCTAGTGTACTGCGGAATTCGGTTGCTGATTGAGCCTTGGCCTTGTCTTTCCTATCACTTGCTTGAGGATTGGCATCGCCAAGGGTCTTTCCAGCGACTTTAGTGTTCTCTTCAAAGCGTGAACGCTTCAACTGATCCTCTCGCTGCTTGTCCATCTTCGCTTTTTCAGCACCCTCGTCTATCATCTTAGGCTTGTCTGGTGATAAAAAACTCATATATTATAATCCATAGTCAAGAACGTTGTATTTAGTGGTTACTGTATCATATCCATCACGATTTGTCAAGGACAAATTTATCTTCTCACACTTAATCATGGCGCACACATCGAGTCCATCTGGTGAAGATAACCCACGAGCCTTCATATCCTTCTTGGATTCCACTTGAATCTTACCTGATTTTTCATTCAGTAGCTCAAGTGGTCCACAAATGTCACGTATAAGTTCCTTGTCGTTGGGGATTTGGTACATATCACCCTCGCCAATCCACTCACGGAGCCTACCGTAGCTCTCGGCTCGTCTATTCTCGTAGACTTCTTTGCCATCAACGAACGTTGACGATGAGTTTGAGCCTTTGTATGGCCTAACAATGTTCTTAAATCTGCCGTTCTTCATGTTGGCATAGACACCAGAGCCTAGACCGATAGCATCAACCCAGAATACTTCAAGGTTATGACGGTCAATATAGTCCTCTGCTCGCTTGGCAAGCTGGTATTCGTCTAGTTTTGTCCAATACTCCACCTCTCGGATGGCAATATCGTCACCCCAACCAATCGCGCTACGGTCAGAATTGATACCATCACCAGCAGGGTCAAGTGCACCAACTCGCGCACCGACATTAATTCTTGCCATATCCTTTGGTTCAGCACATTTCTTGACTTTATCGCGCTTAAAGAAGTTGTTCATTTGAACTTCCTCGAACGCTTCCTCTGGTGAGCGAGGGTATTCACGCTTAAACTTGGCTTCACCAATCTCTGAAATCTGGTATCTGCGCCACAGAAGGTTTTCGTCTGTTACGCCAGTATCGTTCTTGTAGGCTAATTCTTCTTCATCGAACTTAATATCGTCTGTGATTGGGACAACATACTCTTCTTGCCACCACCACGGGATGAAGATAGGGATATATAGTCCCTTACCTGCCTCAGCTTCTTCCCATACCTCATGGAACTTTCCTTGAGGACCAGCAGATGTGGACTCCAAGAATATCTCTGTGTTCTCCATGAAGGCTCCAGAAGGAACTGACTGAACCACACCAGCGAACAAATCATCGGCTTTTTCAGAGAACCCTACCTCTGACCAGTGCAAGTACTGTAGCGTCCCTCCACGACCAGCCTGACCCGCTCCAGCGGTACTCACACGGTAGCCACTGTTGATCTCATCGAACACATACTTCTTCATAGACTCTGAGCTTGCGTGTGGGCGAAGTTCGTCTGGGCAGTTATCGTGATAGGTCTTAGTCATCTCGAATAGCATATCGGCTGTCTCAGCGGTGTGAGCGATAACACGCGCACGTTTACCGAAGTTCTGTGACACCTTCCAGTAGAATCGTCCTGCAACGTAGGTTGAGCACCCCTGCTGCCGACCCTTCAGGATAATCACGCGCACATAGCCCTTTTCCTTGAGTTGTCTCTCAACAATCTCGTGGACGTATCGCTGGGCAGAGTTCATCACAAAAGGAGTCATTGACCCGTTCTTGTGTGCAATCTTTAAGATATTCTCGGAGTATAATGGAAAGTCGGTGATTAACCGCTTTCTAATCTCGATTTCTTCGTTGGTCATATAACTCTCTTAATTAGTCGTCCTGCCACACACCCGAAACAGAACGCAATAACCAACGTAGGCGCTGAAGACACATCGGCACACAGGTGGTTGTCGTATGCTACGAGTTGTTCATACAGAACCTCGTTCTCTGTGCAACATGGGTCTGGTGACTCGTATGCGTTGATGTCTCTATTATTAGCTAGCATTGTAGAATCCGTTAAGATCAACCGCTTCTTGCTGTGACTTGATAGCTTGCTCCTCGTCAGAGAAGTGCTTCATGTATGTGATGTTGTTGTGTGTGTAGTGTACTCTCCACACGCGACCCTGTGATGCTTGAGTGCTGTACTTCTTCAATGGCTCTCGGTACACCATAAAGAATTCACCCTCGCACATGATACTATCTTCTTTACGTTGGTGTGTGTATAAAGGGACATCGTATACCTTGCATATTTTGCCTTTAAGGGTATCCATTACAGTGGCATCATCTCGTTAATGACAGTCTCCCCATCAATACACACCAAGCAAGCAATAGCAGGTTTTGGGAAATTCTTGGCGTAAGCCATGGCGTAAGCGTCCTTGTCTATACCGCATCCGACTTGCGCCCCAAAGATTCGCGCCCTAGACCCAACCTTCCACTCTGAATAGCATTGTGTATGCAGGTGTCCCTGAATCGTGGATTGCATATCCTTGATGCAACGACTACGTGCTGTGCCGCCTTCTCCGTGAATGTACTGTACGTTATCAACGACTACGCGCTCAGTGAAGTTCCATGAGGGCGTGTTGAGCGCATCCTTGTACTCTTTAATCCAATGAGTAGGGATGTTGCTAGACTGTGCCTTGCGCATAATCATACGGTCGTGGTTCCCAATAGTTACATCAGCGTCAGGGAATGTATCGTGCCACGGCTTTAATTTCTCGATAGCAAGGTCTAGTTCGTCCATACCCCCAAGTCCATCGGCATCAGTCTCGTGGTACGACGAGAAGTGATTGTCGATAACGTCACCGATGAATACTATTCGGTCGCAATCCCATGAGTTGTAGATATCAACACAGAAGTCAAGGTATCCTTCAAGGCAGAATGGTTCGTGGAGATCGCCTATACATAGTGTTCTACTCATGAGTGTGCTCCTTCACCGCAAGCAGGTCGGGTCTGACATAGATAGTAAGCCCGTCTTGGGAATACGATACGATGTCACCGACTGTTAAGTTGTCTACACACTTAGCGGTCTGCACTTCACCGTATACTGAGTATATGATGGTGTGGCAGGTGTCTGTCTTTACAGTATCTTCCCTTAGGAAATAGTCTACAGAAGAAACTAATCCAATCATCGCACCGACTATAATCGTAAGAACACCTATAGTCCCTAAAACTCTTTCTAATTCTCTACTCATCGTCTTCCTCCTGATTAAATAACACAGCCAAATCCTCAGTTTGAAACTCTATAGCATCAATACACGCCTTATGAAACAACTTCCGTGTGTCGTCCTCGATAGACAGTAATGGAAGATACTCAAAGATAACGCGCAACAACCCCTCGTTGTAGCAGTGCGCAATCTCATGGGCGATATAGCCTTCTAGCTTAGTATACTCACTAGCCAGTAGTTCTTTAGAAACATTGATAGTGACGCGCTTGTACGGCTTGTAAGGAGCACATGATGCGCCACCCAAAGTATCTTCGTCATAGAACACGCTCACAGTGTCCACCCATGAAGGGAATAAGTGCATCATGGAATCAAAGATAGGCTCGATGATAGCCACATGCTCTTGGCGAAGCTCTTCGTAGTCAATGTTAATCAATAGGAATCCCCGCCACCCTGGAATACGCACTTTATCCACGGTGGGTTATATATAGTTTTACGTTCAGCAGTGACGGGGAAAGTCATTATAAAAGACCTCGAATAACATCAATCATGATCTTGATAGATACATGGTGATTGCCGAGGGTTAGTTGTTTCTGCGCCTCGTCGAGTTGTTCGTATTGGTCTGTTGGTGGTACGTCAATGATGGGGTTGCCCTCATCGCCTTTGTTTTCTGGAATGTCTACTGGGTGCATGTTGTGTTCACTCATCGCTATCTCCTTCTCGCTCAGTAACTATCTCTAATGCTTTTTCTAGCTGTCTCTTATTTAATCGAATCGCGCCCCACACATCTTTTTCTTTGTTGGACACATTAACCTCGGCAATCCAATAGTAAATACCAGATGGGTTGTCTTTGCTACCATCAACCCCAATGATAGAAACTTCGTGGTCCATATTGCTTCTCTCTATGAGAGCATAGTGTTCTGGGTCTATGTTAGTCATTGATGCCTCCAATGCGACGATTGAGATACCATACCGCTTTCTCCAAGTCCTCGATTAATGTATCGGGATTCTTCTTACCAGCGCGAGCGATGTACTTTACTGCGTTGCCAAGATAGTAGTCTTTATCTAGCCCCCAATCCTCGATAGCATCTATGACCTCGATATTACCAGAGGCGTAGTGGGCTGGGGATGATACGTTATTTGATGGCAGGTCATCCGCTAACTTCAATCCAGAGCATCTTCGGCAAAACTTCTCTAATGGGTTACTTTTCCAGTACATCTCAGAATCAGTCCACTCATTACATTTACTACACAAGGTCATAGCAAATCCTTTCGATCAATCCCTAACGCTTGCGCAATCCGAGGAAGTCCATTACCTTGCAACGGCAACGCGCCAGAACATAACCGAACGCAAGTATCAAGACTTTTACCAGTGATATGACTAAGCGCAGCCGCATGAAGGTATCCTTGTTTTTCTAGTTCATCCTTGACTATCTCGATAGGGGTCTTAGGCACAACCGCCTTTGGCTTCGCTTTAGCCTTTGGTTTTGCCTTACGCTTTGCTTTTGGTTTGTCTATCACGCCAGTACTCCTCGTTTGATTTGATGTATACTATCATATCTGAACAGGTTTGTCAAGTCAACCATGATACCAATTATAATATCTCCGTATTATATAGCTACGAACGAAGGATATTA
>OJFM01000023.1_pt1 | contig 20371 bp, 11 predicted proteins | sample 1594211 | NCBI WGS metagenome assembly OJFM01 (sample SAMN05416783, study PRJEB24817) | seawater metagenome | isolation source: Sea water | place: Canada:Atlantic | collected 2013-11
ACGGCGACCACCGAGATCTACACTCTTTCCCTACACGACGCTCTTCCGATCTGGGGGGTCGGGGCGTAGGTCGCAATCCGCGCGAGGGGGCGCTCAGAACGGGGCCATGCCCGAACGGACTTCAATAAAGGTGTTCGCCGCCGGCTGGCGGTCGGTGCGCGAGGCGGGCTGGCAACGGTTTGTGCTGACGGCGGTCCTGCTGGTGGTTGCGGTGCTGATCGCCCGGTTTTCCTGGAACCTGCCGTTCACCGAAAACGCCGAACGCGCATTGTACGATTATCGTTCGTTCGTCCTTGCAGAGGCTCTGCCGGAAACCGATCGGCGCATAGCCATCTTCGTCTACAACGATCAGACTCTCATTACTTTGCGCAAGAGGTCGCCGCTGGATCGAGGCGTACTGGCCCGCGCCTTGCGCAACATCGACGGCATGGGGGCGAAGGCGATCGGTATCGATATGCTATTCGACCAGCCGCAAGACGAAGATGAGGAACTGATCACGACGCTGCGTGCAATGCAGACCCCCGTGTCCGTCGGTTATGCCAATGTCGCGACCAACGAACTCGATATCGTTTACGAACAGCAGGCTTTCCTCGACGACTTCATGGCTGCGCTCGATGGAAGCAACGCCAGAGCCGCCAGTATCAAGCTCAGCACGGAAGAATCCGGCGTCACGCGCGTATGGCCGGAAATCGAGCCGGGGCTGCCGCCACTGTTGGGACGTTCGATGCTGGAGCAGGCTGGCGAGCCGAAGGTCCACCGGTTCGAAGGTTACGAAGGCGCGATCCGTTATCGCAAGCCGGGCCTGATAGAGGTGCCCGAATTCGCGTATTCGCAAATAGACCTGATCGCCAATGACGAGCTGATGGCCATTCCCGCCGTGCGCGAGGAAGTGGAGCGTGCGGTGCGCGGTTCCTACGTGCTGATCGGCGGCGACATCGTCGACTATGACCGGGCGCTGACGCCGTTCTCCAGCTTTCGCGACGATGCCGTGGAAGCGGGCACTCGGGACGTTCAGCCGCCGGGAATTGAAGTGCACGCCGAAACGATCGCACAGATGCTCGACGGCAACCGCCTGCCTCGCCCCTCCCCGGGTTTTCTGTGGTTCTATGCAGTGATAGTAGCCGTAGCCGCCTCGCTAACCGCTTTGCTGGAAATCAAGAGCTGGAAATTCGTGCCACTGCTGATAGCCCAGCTGGCCTTGTTCGTGGGCATGCCGTTCTGGCTTCATTCGCTTGACGTCGACACTTACGGCTTTCCCAGCATCGGGCCAGCTCTGGGCTGGGTGCTGGCTTTCCTCGCAGTGGTATCCGCCGCCCGTGCATCGTCTGCGGTGCAGCGCCGCTTCGCGCAGGGTGCGCTCGGCAAGTATCTGCCGCAGAGCATTGCCGACGAGATCATCGAAAACCCCGAACTGCTGCAACTGGGCGGCGCCAAGCGCGAAATCTACGTGATCTTCTCCGACCTGGAGGGTTTCACCAAGATGAGTCACGCGCTCGAACCGGAAATGGTCGCCAAGCTGCTCAACCGCTATCTCGAAATGCTCAGCCAGGTGGTGCTCGACAATGGGGGCATCCTGGACAAGTTCGTGGGCGATGCTGTGGTCGCATTCTGGGGCGCGCCGATATCGCGACCCGACGATGCCGACCGCGCCGCCAGGGCGGGCTATGCGCTGTGGCAGGCGGGCGAGGATTTTCGTCAGGAAGTGGCCGCGATGGATCCCGATCTGCCGAAGATCGGCAAGACCCGCGTGGGGCTGCATTTCGGCGAGGCGGTGGTCGGCAATTTCGGCGGCGAGAACCGCATCCAGTACACCGCCTTGGGCGATTCGATGAACACCGCTGCGCGGCTCGAATCGGCCAACAAGGCGCTCAGGACATCAGTCATGGCGAGCGGCGATTTCGCACGCCGGACCGGGCTTGACTGGTGGCGGCCAATGGGCAGCGTGGTGCTGTCCGGGCGTGCTGCCCCGGTAGACCTGTTCGAGCCTGCGCCGGAATTCCCCGAAGAGGACCGGCAGGCGCTGGTCGATGCGCTGGCGACGCTGGCGACCGATCGCGACGCGGGACTGAAGCAACTTGCCGCCATCGCCGCCCGCCACCCCGACGATGAAGGACTGCAGATGCTGGTGGAAAGAAGTAACGATCTCAACGAGGCAGGTGCACACGTCCTCAAAGGCAAATAGATCAGGCCCGCTGAACAGGCTCCCGAACAGGGCTGTCATCTCCGCGTGCCAGATTGCGCGAGATGGCAAGTTCGAAGCAGTTGAAACGGCAGGCTTGAGTAAATTATGGAAAGCGGCTGACAAACGGTCGTAAAATTTGCTAAACGATATGGCAGGGGTAGTTGAGGAAGGTGATTATGACTTGGGGTAAGCGAATCATTGCAGGCCTGGCGTTGAGTGTCGCAAGCCTCGCTGTCGTGACCGTCGATGCTCAGGCTGGCGTGGTCGTATCGTCCAGCGGCCCGTCCGCCCGGCAATATCCGGTAGGCAAGCAGATCGACGACAATGAGCGCATCACCCTTCGCGAGGGCGATACGCTCACCGTGCTCGATAATGGCGGAACGCGCGTTTTCCGAGGCGCAGGGACTTACATGCTCGCGCGCGGCAGTGCCACCAGCCGCAATCGCGCATTTGCCGCGCTGACCACCCAGCGTTCCGCGACGAGGGCGCGAACCGGGGCAGTGCGCAGCGCCGGCAGCAGTACGGTCAGCAACCCCAACCTGTGGTATGTCGACGTGTCGAAATCGGGCAAAGTGTGTCTGCCAAGCGCCGATTCCGTGCGCCTGTGGCGTTCCGATACACAGGCGGCCAGCACCTATTCAATCGATCCGGCGGGCGCGCGTCCCGCCACCAGCATAACGTTCCCGGCAGGCGAGATGCTGGCGGCGTGGGACCCGGACAACCCGCCGAGTGCGGGCACGGTCTATCGCATCGGTCACGATTCCCAGAACAATCCGGTCGAAGTCACATTCGAATTCATCGACGAAGCGCCTGCTACACCGGAGGCGCTGGCGGCAGCGCTGATCGCCAAGGGTTGCACGATGCAGCTTGAAACCATGACGACGGCGATGATGAACTAGGCGCAAGGGTAATCAGGGTCGGTCCGCGCCGAGAGGCGTAGACCGGAAGGCGACGGAACGATAGGGGTCGTACCGCTGCCAGGCAGACTTGGGGGGACGGCAATGGATGAGCGCGCGAAGCGGTCCGGCAACACGGCAACCGTTACGCGTGCCTTACGGATATTCAGCTTTTGTGCTGCCATCGTGCTTGGTGCAGGCGCATTGCTGGGCGGGATGCCCGGTGAAGATCCGGCCACTGCGCAGGGGTCGAATTCCTTTACCGGTGTAGCCTCATGCGCGGGATCGACGTGCCACGGGCGCAGCGAAGGCAATGGCGCTGTCGTACGGCAGGACGAAATCGCCACCTGGCAGGAGCCATCGGCGGTATCGGGCGCGCACAGCCGTGCCTATGCGGTACTGTCCGGCCAGCGCGGACGCCAGATCGCGCAATCGCTGGGCTGGGACGATGCGACCTCGCGCAGCGAATGCCTGGGCTGCCATTCCACTTTCGTGCCGACGTCACAGCGTGGCGCACGGTTCCAGACCAATGATGGCGTGGGCTGCGAAAGCTGTCACGGCGCGGCCAGCGGCTGGCTTGCAAGCCATTACACTGTTGGCGCAACGCACAATGCCAATGTCGCAAGGGGCCTGACCCCGCTTGATCGGCCGCAGGCGCGCGCCAAGGTGTGCCTCGATTGCCATTACGGCAGCGCGAATGAAGGGCAGTTCGTCACCCATGCGATGATGGCGGCGGGCCATCCTCGCATCTCATTCGAGCTCGACCTGTTCAGCGCGTTTCAGCAGCATCACAATGTCGATGCCGATTATATCCGGCGCAAGCGGGCGCCCGACAATGTGCAGATGTGGGCAGTCGGCCAGGCCGAAGCGGTGGCGCGCGCAACCGATCTATTCGCCCGCCCGGCGCTGGCGAACGAAGGCGTCTTCCCGCAATTCTATTTCTACGATTGCCATTCGTGCCACCGGCAAATCTTCGACAGTGCCGATCGCAATCTGACGTTCGAGACCAATCCGGGGCGTCCGATCCAGTTCGGCCAGCCGCCCTTCAACGATGAGAACATCATCATGCTCGATGCCGTGTCGCAGGCCTTGGCGCCCGGTCGCGCGGCCAGCTTCCGCAGCGCCAGCCGCGCCTTTCACGATGCGATGGGCGATGGCTGGCCGCAGGCGCAACAGGCAGCGATGGCCCTGCGCGGAGAAGCCGCGCGCCTGTCCGACGCGCTGGCGCAAAGAAGCTATGGCGGCAACGATGCCTTCGCGGTGATCGGTGTCATCGGCGCGCGCGCAACCACTGCCCGGTTTACCGATTACGCCGGGTCGGCGCAGGCGGTGATGGCGGTCGATACCTTGCTTAATGCGCTGGTGACACAGGATCGCATCACCATCGGCGCGGCGGCCGGTATCCGCGCCGATCTCAACCGCGCCTATGAAGCTGTGCGCAGCCCGCAGGCCTTCCGCCCCGCTGCCTATCGCAGCGCACTGGGCAGCGCGGTAACTGCTATCGAGCGCCTCCGGTAATGCGTGTGCGGGGGGCCATATCGCTGCTCGCTTCGGCAGCATTGGTGCTGTCCGGTTGCGGCGGCGGCGGGAGCAGCACGCCAGCGCCCACTCCCACGGCAACATCCACCCCCACCCCAGCGCCTGCAACCGGCGGATTGTTCACCCCGCCCGCCGCGCAATCGCTGTCGGTCGCGGATGTCCAGCGTATCATCGCACAGGCCGCAGGGGAGGCGCAGGCGCGCGGACTGCCTTCTGTCATCGCGATCACCGACCGTGTGGGCAACGTGCTGGCGGTGTTCAAGATGTCCGGCGCGCCGGACACCATGGTCGTCAGCCGAGAGCGCATTGGCGGCACCGCTGCACCGGGGACCGAAGTCGGCCTGCAAGGCGCCGAAGTCCCCGCCACCACCGGCGCCATCGCCAAGGCAATCACCGGCGCCTATCTTTCCAGCGGCGGCAATGCCTTTTCCAGCCGCACGGCCAGCCAGATCGTGCAGGAGCATTTCCCGCCCGCGCCCACAACTGTCGGCCTCGAAAGCGGGCCGCTGTTCGGCGTGCAGTTCAGCCAATTGCCGTGTTCGGATCTTTCTCGCCGGTTCCAGCCGGGCGGCGGCAGCGACGCGCTGATCGGGCCCAAGCGATCGCCGCTGGGTCTGTCCGCAGATCCTGGCGGTCTGCCGGTATACAAGAACGGCGTGGTCGTTGGCGGCATCGGCGTGATGGGCGATGGCGATTACGGTTTCGATCCCAATGTGCTCGATATCGACAACGATGCCGAGGAAGCGATCGCGCTTGCGGGTATCCAGGGCTTTACCCCGCCCGACGACATACGCGCCGAGCGCATTTTCGTCGACGGCACGCAATTGCATTTCAGCGATGCGATGGCTGGCCAGCTTGCGCCGCTGCAGACCAGCTTTGCCAGCGCATCCGGTACGCTTGTCGCAGTAACCGGTTACAGCGACGGCACGATCAGGCCCGGCACGACCTACGGAACCGAAGCATCGGGTATCCGCCCGGCGCGGCCAAGCGAGTTCTCCAATCCGGATGCCTTCATCCTTACCGACGGCAGCGGCAATCCGCGTTATCCGATCCGTGGCGGCACCGATGCCGCCGCCGTTCCCCAGCCCCTGACCGCCGCCGAAGTGCGCGCGGTAATGGAAGAGGCGTTCACCGTCCTCAGCCGCGCTCGCGCGCAGATTCGCCGCCCCCTCGATTCGCGGATGCAGGCGACGATCAGCGTGGTCGATACCAATGGCGCCATCCTGGGCATCGTGCGCTCGCCCGACGGGCCGATTTTCGGCACCGATGTAAGCTTGCAGAAGGCCCGCACGGCCACATTCTTTTCCAACTCCATCGCCGCGCAGGAATTGCTGGCGGCACCGCCCGCCATTGCCACCTATGTCCAGCGGGTGCGCACCTTCCTAGACGATGCCACCGCGTTAACGGGCATGTTCGCCTTTGCCGACCGGTCGGGCGGGAACCTGTCGCGCCCCTATTTTCCCGATGGCGAGGTCGCGCAGCCGCCCGGTCCGCTGTCGGTCGAACGTGCCGAATTGTTCAGTCCTTTCGCGGTCGGCCTCCAGTCGGACCTCATCGCCGCAGAGGTCGTTGAGCACGTTCTGTTCGTCGCGGGCGCGCGTGCCACCGATACCGGCGTGGGCTGCACCGGCCTGCCCGACACGCCCACCGGCAAGACGCGCATTGCCAATGGTATCCAGATCTTTCCCGGTTCGGTCCCGATCTATCGCAATGGGCAGTTGGTCGGGGGAATCGGCGTCTCGGGCGACGGCATCGATCAGGACGACATGGTCAGCTTCCTCGGCCTCCACAACGGCGGTGAGCGCTTGGGCACGATCGGCAATGCCGCGCGCGCCATTCGTGCCGACCGGATCGTGGTAAACCTCGGCGGGCGCAATGTGCGATTGCGCTACATCAACTGCCCGTTCGCGCCCTTCCTCGACACGCCGGAACAGAATGTGTGCCAGGGATTGTGAGCTATCCTGTCCTCCTGATGCCCCTGCTGTTGCAGGTGGAAGCGCCGGGCGACAAGCCACTGCCCATGCCGCTGTTCGACCATGCAGCCCGGATCGGCGCCATGCAGGAAGGCGATGCTCAGGGCGATGCAATGGGCAGTGGCGGTGCCGGCCCGCAAGAGGATGCAAACCAGCCTGCCGAACTGCCGCCCCGTCCGGGCGAACAGACGGTAGAGCCGCGCGAAGGCGGCCTTGGCACGCAATCGGGTACGCAGCCCGACGCGGTCGATCCGATGATTCTGGAAGGGCGCCAGCGCCCCGGCTATGTCGGTGAACTGCCCGACCCGATCACGCAGGACAATCCCGGCGCGGTGCGCGCTCCGCCACCGTCGGCATTTCCGGTCGACCAGATCCCGATCCCCGATCGCTGGCGGTTGATCCAGAACCTCGGTCTGGTCACCGAAGACCCGTTCGATCCCTATCGCCAGAACACCTACAAGGGCGATCGCCCGCTGTGCATTCCTTCGGAAGAAGAAACCGCACGACGCCGCATCCTGCGCGAGCGCGCCGAGGCCGACGCGCGCGCGCTGGCCGAGGCGGAGGGGCTGGAATATGACGAGGACGCGGTCGAATATCCCTATGGCAGCGCGAAATGCCGCACGCCCAAGTTTCTCGGCCTTAAGGGTGATGACTGGTTCCTGGTCGTCAATGCGATCAGCGACACCATCTTCGAGCCGCGCACCTTCCCTATCCCCGTGGGTATCCAGACGACACAGGATCCGGACCGGCTCGATGTGTTCGGCAGCGATTTTTCCTATGTTTTCGCGCAGACCTTCATCGCCGGTTTCGCGCTGATCAAGGGCTCCACTGCCTACAAACCGCCCGATGTCGAATATCGCCTGACACTGGCTTACAACGTAAACCACGTCGACGTGCCCGAGCGGCGCATCCTGTTCGTGGAACCCAGCAAGCCGAGCCACCGGACCGATCAGTTCCTGGGCGTGCAGGAAGCGTTCTTCGACTATCACATTCGCAACACCAGCGAGCGATACGATTTCGACAGTTTCCGCATCGGCATCCAGCCGATCCAGTCCGATTTCCGCGGCTTCCTGTTCAACGACAATCAGCTGGGCTTCCGCCTATTCGGCAGCCGCGACAACAACCGCTTCCAGTACAATCTGGGTGTGTTCTGGCGGCTGGAGAAGGATACGAACTCGGGCCTCAACGCGGTGCTGCAAACGCCGCGTGACGACTGGGTTTTTCTGGCCAATGTCTATCGCCAGGATTTCCTGATCCCGGCGCTGACCAGCCAGTTCACGGTGGTCTACAACCGCAATCGCGAAGCCGACGACATCCAGATCGACGACAACGGATTTCCGGTGCGTCCCGCGCTGCTGGGCGACATCCGGGGCCGCGATTACGACGTCGTCTACCTGGGCTACAATGCAGACGGACGTATCGGCCGTTTCAACCTGACCGCCAGCGCCTATGCCGCGCTGGGCGAAGACCGGAACAATTTCTTCACCAGTCGCAAGGCCGATATCCGCGCCTTCTTCGGCGCCGCGGAACTCAGCTACGACCGCGACTGGATGCGCTTTCGCCTGTCGGGCGCATGGGCCAGCGGCGACGGCGATCCTTTCGACGATACAGAGACCGGCTTCGACGCCATTTTCGAGAACCCCGTCTTCGCGGGGGCCGATACATCATACTGGATTCGCCAGACGATCCCGTTTGCAGGCGGTGGCCGGGTTATCAGCCTCAACGGGCGCAACGGCATCCTCAATTCGCTGCGTTCGTCAAAGGAACAGGGCCAGTCGAACTTCAACAATCCGGGCCTGATCCTGGCCGGACTGGGTGCCGATTTCGATATCTCGCCCGAGCTGCGCCTGACCGCCAATGCCAACCACCTGTGGTTCGAGGATACCACCACGCTGGAAACGTTGCGCGTCGAAGGCAGCATTCCCAGCGATATCGGCTTCGACCTGTCCGCCTCGGCAATTTACCGTCCCAAGGCCACGCAGAATATCATCGGGCGGCTGTCCGCCGCCGCGCTGGTCGCGGGCGACGGATTCCGCGACCTGTTCGACAATCTGGATGACGAGAGAACCTATTTCTCGATCCTCGCCAATGTGACTTTGACTTACTGATGTTCGGAAAACTTCTCGCCCGGCGCCACCTCGTGTTTGCTGCCAGCCTGCTTGCCGCAGGCGGCGCGATGATAGCGGGCAACGATCTGCGCGCGGCAGGCAAGGGCGAGACTCCGGTCGAGCGCGACTATTCGCTGGTGCGTGCAGCCCCTGCGCCGCAGAACCAGACGCTCGAACAGATGATGGCAAAATCGGATGGCTGCCTGTCCTGCCACGAGCCGACCGATGCGCCAACGATGCACACCACACCCGCCGTGCAACTGGGCTGTATCGATTGCCACGGCGGCAATCCCGAGATCGAAGGCAATCCGGATCTCGATTTCGAACACCCGGACTATGTGGCGGCGCGCAACGCAGCGCATGTCCTGCCCACGCTGCCCGAGACATGGCATTTTCCGTCTTCGGCCAATCCCGAGCGGTCCTACTCGCTGCTCAACCGCGAATCGCCCGAATTCGTCCGGTTCGTAAATCCCAGCGATTACCGCGTGGCGCGCGAGGCGTGCGGCGCGTGCCACATGGAACTGATCGAGGCGAACGAGCGCAGCCTGATGGCAACCGGCGCCATGCTGTGGGGCGGCGCGGCCTATAACAACGGGATTCTGCCCTACAAGAACTACGTCGTGGGCGAGGCCTATACGCGCGATGGCGAAGGCGCGCAGGTGCTTTCGCCGGGTGCGCCTCCGGGCACGGTGACCGAGGAGCAGGCCGCACGCGGCGCGCTGGCCACGCTATATCCGCTGCCGACCTGGCATGTGACCCCGCCCGCCGACGTGTTCCGGGTGTTCGAGCGCGGCGGACGCAACATTGCCAGCCAGTTCCCTGAAATCGGCATTCCCAACCCCACCGGCCTGATCCAGCGGCTGGAGGAACCGGGCCGTCCCGATCTCAAGCAGTCGAATCGCGGCCCCGGCACCGGCCTGCGCGCCGCGATCCCGGTACTCAACATTCACAAGACCCGCCTGAACGATCCATTCACCTGGTTCATGGGCACGAACGACCAGCCGGGCGATTATCGCCATTCGGGCTGCGCTTCGTGCCATGTGGTCTATGCCAACGATCGCGAGCCACGCCATTCGCTGATCTATGCGCAATACGGACGCGACGGGCAGTCCATTACCAGCGACCCGACCATCGCCGGACAGATCCAGGAATTGCACGGCAAGGCCGGTGGTCACGGTGACGATGCGCATGGCACCGAACACGGCGCGCTCAAGACTTCGAGCGGAGATCACCACGACGACGGGCATGGCGAAGCGCATGATGACGGACACGAAGGCGACCATGCCGAAAGTGCCATGCGCCCGGCCGAAAATGCCGAGCGCGGCCATCCGCTGCGCCACGTCTTCACCAAGGCGATCCCCACCGCGCAATGCATGAATTGCCACATGCACCAGCCCAATATCTTCCTGAATTCGTACCTCGGCTACACGATGTGGGATTACGAATCGGATGCGCCCTACATGTGGCCCGGCCCGGAAAACATCACTCCGCGTCCAGAAGGCATGAGCGACGAAGATTACGAACGGATCTTCAAGACGCAGGCCTATCCCACCGCAGAGGAAGTGCGCCACGTCCTCGACCGCAATCCCGAAGGCGCAGCACCGCGCGGGTTGTGGGCGGATGTCGATTTCCTGCGTAACGTCTACGACCTCAATTCCGAACTCGAAGACACGCAATTCGCCGATTACCACGGCCACGGCTGGAACTTCCGCGCCATTTTCAAGCGCGACCGCGAGGGCAATCTGCTCGATGCGCAGGGCGAGATCATTCGCCCCGGCAACCCGGAGACCGACACGCCCGAGCAGTTTGCCCGCAACGAGGATCGCTGGCGCCAGCGCTTCCGCCGCGACGGCGAAGGGAAGTTTGTCGAGCCGGGGATCAAGGGCACGCCAGAAAACAACCCCGGCACCGCAGTGCACATGATGGACATCCACGCCGAGGTCGGCATGCAATGTGCCGATTGTCACTTTGCGCAGGACAGCCATGGCAACGGGCTGATCTATGGCGAGGTCGCCAATGCGGTGGAGATCGGGTGCAAGGATTGCCACGGCACCGCCGATGCCTATCCCACCCTCCGAACCTCCGGCCCCGCAGCGCCTCCGGGCGGTCACGATCTGTCGCTGCTGCGCAATTCGGATGGTCAGCGGCGTTTCGAATGGCTCTACGATTCAGGCGGTCGGCGCGTGCTGATGCAGCGATCCATCGTCGAACCGGGCCGCGAATGGGAAGTCAGCCTGGTGCGCGACGCGGTCGATCCCTCCAGCCCCCATTTCAACGGCAAGGCGGCGCGCGCCAAGCTGATGAGCGCGGACGGGGCAGAGACGGGCAATTTCGAATTCGGACTGGGCATTACCCCCGAAGACCGCGCGCATGGCGAGCAGGAAATGGCCTGCTTCACCTGTCACCTGTCTTGGACGACGAGCTGCGGCGGCTGCCATTTGCCGATCGAGGCCAACTGGCAGAGCGACATCCACAAATATGACGGCGGCACCACGCGCAATTTCGCCACCTACAATCCGCAGGTTGCGCGTGACGAGATGTTCCAGCTGGGTCGGCACCAGACGACCAAGGGCAACCAGGTAGCGCCGGTCCGCTCGACCAGTGCGCTGGTCCTGTCGTCGACCAATATCAACCGCGAGCGCATCTATGTGCAGCAGCCACCGATCAGCTCGGCGGGCTATTCGAGCCAGGCCTTCGCGCCGCACTTCCCGCACACCGTGCGCCTGACCGAAACCAAGACCTGCACGGATTGCCACCTGTCCGAGAACGAGGACAACAACGCGATCATGGCGCAGTTGCTGTTGCTGGGCACCAATTTCGTCAATTTCATGGGCATGAACGCCTGGGCCGGGCTGGAAGGCGGCTTCGAAGCAATTCGTGTAACCGAATGGGACGAGCCGCAGGCGGTGCTCGGCTCGTACCTCCACCGCTATTCCTATCCCGACTATTGGCGCCTGCATGTCGAACAGAACGATCGCGAGCTGAAGGACTGGACCCGCGGACAGGTCTTCGACGACGACCTTTCGGGCGAGACAAAGCCCTTCGAGCAATTCGCCAATGTGCACGAGGGCACGCGAGACCGTGTGGGCTGCCTGCAATTGCGCGGCGAATATATGTTCGTGGCCGAGGGCAAGGGCGGCTTTCGCGTCTACGACGTCGCCAGCATTGCCAACAAGGGCTTCTCCGAACGCATCATAACCGCGCCGTTCAGCCCGATGGGCCATGACACGCATGTCGAGACCGAGAACGCCACCTGCATGGCGCTGTCGACCACGCAGCCGATTGCCCCGAGACGCAACACGCACGAAATTCGCGTCGCCAACCAGGAACAGATGTTCAGCCCGGTCTACAGCCACGCTTTCATCACCGATGCCGTCGAAGGACTGATCGCTGTCAATATCAACACGATGGCCGATGCCGAATTCCGCAACAACAAACTAGAGCGCGCGATCACCTTCAACCCGGACGGCGTTCTGACCGGCGCGCGGCACATCACGCTGGCGGGCGATTACGCTTACATCGTTGCCGATGCGGGTCTGGTGACGGTCTACCTGCCCGAAGACGTGAATGACGATCCCGCCACCCCCTATGTCGACGAATGCGACGTCACATCGACACGCCACTGCCTCGCACCACGCGTGACTTCGATCGTGCCGCTGCGCGATGCGCGCGCCTCCGCGCTGCAGTTCCGCTATCTGTGGGTCACCGATGCCGAAGGTCTGAAGCTGTTCGACGTAACCGATATCGCCAGCCCCGTACTGCGGCCCGAAGGCACGGTACAGATGGCCAATGCCCAGCGGGTCTATCTCGCGCGGACCTACGCCTATGTGGCGGGTAAGCAGGAGGGGCTGGTCATCGTCGATATCACCCGCCCGCTGGCGCCGAGCATCTACAAGCGCGAAACACTGGGCGGGACGATGAACGACGTGGAAGATGTGGTCGTGGCGTCCACCAACGCCTCTCTGTTCGCCTATGTCGCTGACGGGCGCAACGGAATGAAAGTGCTCCAGCTCACCAGCCCGTCGAGCCAGCCCAATTTCTACGGTTTCAGCCCCGCACCCAAGCCCGAGCTGATCGCCTGGGCCCGCACACGGACACCGGCGATTGCCCTGTCCAAGGGTCTCGATCGCGACCGCGCCGTCGACGAGACGGGCGGACAGATGGCGATTTTCGGTCGTCTCGGCTCACGCCCGTTCACGCGCGACGAAATGGAGGATCTGTTCCTCACCAAGGCGGGGCTGCCCTACAAGGTGAGCGATGAGGTCGACATGAGCGTATGGGTCGCCGGGCGTGGTCCCGTGGCTAACGAAGCGGTACCCTCACGGCGGCGTCCCGGAGGCTGATCCCGGCGCACACCGGGCGCAAGCCGAACAAGATTACCGAAAGCAGCTACAGCGCGGATTGGCTGAAAGCAGCCATGGCGATCACGCGCTATCCCGCGCGAAGGCAGGCCATGGCGAACCGTCTTACGCGTGACCGTCGCGCCAGGTCAGCCGGGCAGCTTCTCGCGCTCCATTTCGCGGATCATCGCCTGCAAATGCGGGCCATAGAACGCAAGTACTTCCCAGTCGCTAACCCTCTCGTAATGCGACACAAGCCGCCCGTCTTCCCAGCTATGCAGCGCATAAGTAGGCGCCTCTGTCGTGATGAGCGCGCGACTGTCGGGCTTGTTGCCGGAAATCGGCCGCAGGTCCATGGCGACCAGTGGCGCGACCGAGGGCGTCACCGATAGCGGAATACCGCAGAAAGTCGTGTTGAGCGGCCGGTGCAGATGTCCGCAATGGATCGCCAGCACCTGATCCATGCCCTCCACCGCCGACGCGAAATTGATGATCCAGTCCTCATCTTCGCGCGGGTCCATCCAGCCGATCCCGGAGATTACGGGAGGGTGATGCATGAAGATGATCGTCGGCATCGCGCGGTTCGCTTCCAGCGTAGTACGCAGCCAGTCGCGCCGGGCGGTGCAAAAACCTCCGCCGTGCCGTCCGGGTTCGAGCGTATCGAGCAAGACTATCAGCAGGCCGTCGCGTTCCACGGCGCCATGGATGAAGCCTCCTTCGTTCAATGTACCGGGAAAGGCTTCCAGCATTTCCTCCCGGGTGTCGTGATTGCCCACCATGACGTGCACAGGGCACGCACACCGTTCGAGCAATTGCGCCGTTTTCTGGAAGCTCTCCAGATCGCCGCGATCGGTAATATCACCCGACAGCACCAGCAGGTCTGGGGCGTTGGGCTGCTCCAGCAGCCGGTCCAGCGTTGCGCGAAAACGCTGACGATTGAGTTCTTCGGGCCTCGCATCGGGTTCGAAGCCGATGTGAATGTCCGTCATCTGCGCGATGATCATGTCCGCGCTCCCGTGTTTCGAGCCGATTTGCGGCCTCTGTATAATTGGCGACCCTTCAAGGAATGTTACCCGCAATTCGCGGCGGTGCGGCCGCGGCTCCGTCGCGGGGGTGATAGGAATGGCACATTGCGCAGCTCGACGGCACTTCGGCGGTCTTCGATGCTTCGCCCTCATGGCAGTCGCGGCAGGAGCCGAGATCGGGCAGCAGCAGGTCACTTGCGCTGGCAGACTGCTCTGCCGCATGACAGCTCGCGCAATCTTCCTGGACATGGTCTGCGTGATCGAACCAGCCATGGATGAAATAGCGGTCGCGCTGGGTAACCTTCGCTACCGCAAGAGCGCCCTGAGCGCGGTCGCCGGGCAAATGGCATTCGCCGCACAGCCCGTCCTCGGCCATCGCGGTGGAGCGAAGGACCGCAGGCGATACGCGACTGAAATTGCCGTAATAGATGCCGCCCTCGGCAAATTGCCCGGGACGGCGACGCCCTGTCGAAACAGGTTGGCGCGGACTGCGATCGGCGGCCAGCAAATCGGCCTCGATCTGCTCGACATTGCCATGGCTCAACGTGCGATAGGTCGATCCGACCTTGTCGTAGACGAGGCTGTGGCAAGACTCGCAATTCTCTTCCATGTTGACCGGCAGAAAACGCACGCCATCGGCGGTCGGAGTGTGGCAATCGCTGCATTCGAGCGGCGCGCCGAAGCCCTGCTCCTTGCCCAGCCGCCGCGCCATTTGCGCCACGCCATTGCTCGTGCTCAGGTGCATGTCGTGCGGGAAGCGCAGTCCGTTCCAGTCGACCGGACTGGACGCCAGCGACACCCGCACCGGTTCGGCCGCCAGCCTGTCTGGCAGTACCAGTGCCTTGAATTGCGGATGATTCTTGCCGAAATCGCTGGCATTGCCGAGCGACGTGTCGGTCAGCCTGGTATCGAGCGTATCGTGACAATCGGCGCAGAATGCTTGCGAAGTCGGCTCCATCCGCCCCTCGCCCTCATGTTCCGTATGGCAATCGGTGCAGGCACCCGGTCCCGGCTTGCCGAAAGCATGGGCGACGTTCCACAGGATCCCATCGCCGCCGCTGGCAGGTTCTATCCCCAGCGCCATGCGGTCGTCGGCGGCATGATCGGCGATTTCCGCGTGACATTCGAGACATGTTTCGTCGCGCACGGCCACGAAGGGTTCGACGTGGCAGGCCTCGCAATTGTCCTCCAGTCCGTGATGCACCGAAGACAGGGCACCGGTGCTCCAGCTGGCATCCATTACCACCGCCCCTTCGCCGTCGATATCGGCCTTCGCCGGCACGCGGGTAAGATGCGACCAGACCGGAACCGCCAGGAATGCGACCAGCACCACTGCCAATGTCGCCCAGGCCATGGGCCGCTTGCCCGGCAAGGCCGCCGCCAGAGAGAACCCGCGCAGCCGGTCCTTGGCTTCGCCCACGTCTTCATCCGCCTCGCGAATGACGATGGCGACACGCGCGTCTTCGACAGCGAATTGCAGCAGATACCCGCCCACGCGCAATTCGGCACCCTTGGCCGGATCGATAATGGCGGAGGTGGTCTTGCGCCCATCGACGGCGAAGCCAAGCGTACCGACCGCTTCGAGCTTGAGCTGGCCGGTCTGCTGCGGCTCGATACGCAGGTGCTCTTGCTCGACCGCCAGGTCGGGCAAATGTATCTCGTTGGTCGATGCGCGCCCGACGCCTATCGCGTCGGTCGAAACCTCACGCTCGCGGACGATCTCGCGGCCCGCTGCGGTGTAGTCGACGGTTCTTATCAGGAAGTCCATCGCCGCCTCACCAATAATAGAATACGCTGACAATGTGCGCGGTCAGGGCGCCCAGCAAGGCGATCGTGACAGGCACATGTACATATAGCCAGATTTCCAACAGGCCCTTGATCCGCATATGACGGCGAATCTGGTCGAGTTGGGCCTTGCGCTTGCGCAGCAGCGACAGGACTTTCTGTTCGGCCGGGTCCGCCCCCCCCTCGCCCAGTTCGAACAGGGCGCGCTCGGTCCGGCAATTGCGATAACGTCCGGAAAGGCGCGCACGGATGCCGCCGGCGAAAGGATCCTGTTCGAGTGCTGCGATCACCAGGTCCGCCTCCGCCCGTCCCAGCGGCTGCGCAGCGCTGTCGAGCTGCCGGTCGAGTGCACCGAGCGCATCGAGCATCTGGCCCTGTGTCATCTCGCGGCGGTTGTTCGAGAGCGTCGCAGGGAGGTTGGCATAGACCGATATGCCGTAGATCCCGGACAGGATGACCACCATCATCAGACCATAGGCCAGCGTATGTACGTTCCAACCGAACTGGAACCCGGTATGCAGCGTGCCGATCACCACCAGCGCCAGACCGAGATAGACATGTGCGCTGGTCCAGGCCTTCAGCGACCAGCGCCCCTCTGTCATGTTGCGCTTGCGGATTCCGAGAAGAGACAGCCAGACGATCAGCAAGGCGCCGATCGTGCCCAGCGTGTAGCCATACCAGGTGCCGCCATTGGGTCGCGGCTCCACATCCGCCAGCACATAGCCGAGTATCGCCAGCAGCGAGACGACAATCGCCACCTTCATCCAGCGCAACCGCTTGTGAACGAGGAACCCCTCGTGATCGTCATCGCGGTTGCGGCGGCCGGTCTCCTGGGACTCACCGCCGACGGAAGCCTGCGTCGCCATCAGTCGATCCCTCCCTTGGTCACCGACAGGAACTTTTCGGGCGAAACGCGGATGGCAGCCCCGGTCGGACATGCGCGTACGCAAGCAGGCCCGCCCTCGATGCCCAGACACATATCGCACTTGATGGCGAGCTTGGCCTTCGCGGTCCCCTGTTCCTCCGCCTTGTTCTTGCGCCAGGAATAGCTCGCCTCACCCGGCCCCGGCCCGTTGCCGAACAAGAGCCAGCTCAGCAGACCCGGTTTCTTCGGTGGCTTGGCATCCATACGGATCACGCCATAGGGACAATTGCGCTGGCAATTGCCACAGCCGATGCAGGTGTCGTCGATGAACACCTCGCCATCGGGGCCGCGCTTGATCGCATTGGGGGGGCAGTCGGCCATGCAATGCGGGTGTTCGCAGTGGCGGCAAGAGGTCGGCACGTGGAGGTGCGCGTAAGTCGTCCCCGCCTCACGATCGAGCCGGGAAAGGCCATCGTGGCTGTCGGCGCAGGCCTTTTCGCAATTGTCGCAACCCACGCACAACGTCTCGTCGATCAGCAGCACGTCTGTCGCTTCGCCAAGGCCGTTGTCGACCAGGAATTGCGCGGTTTCCGAATAATAGTCGGCGGCCGATCCGAACGAGTCCTTGCGCGCCTCCACGAAGGCGTTGACCTCGCGCCGGCCCGCCATGTCCTGCAACGCCTTTTCGCGCAGCTTGGGCTTGGCATCGAGCAGAGCGTTGAACGCCTCACCCGGAAAACGCACGACCTGCGATTTGATCGCGGCCTTCACCGTGGCGGTACGCTTCGATCCGTCGATCACCGCCATTTCGCCGAAATAAGACCCGGCGGGCAGGTAGGAGAGGAACACCGGGTGGCCGCCGATGTCCTTTTCGACCACCATCGATCCGCGCCGGATGACGAAGATGTCCTTGTCCTCGGCCCCTTCCTCGATGACTTTCTGGCCTGCGCGAATATCCATTACCTCCGCAGTGTCGACCAGGCCGGCCACATCTTCGCGGGTGAGGCCCGAACCGAACATCTGCAGCAATTGCCGCTCGATCGAGATGGCATTCACGGTGCGCCCCGCGCTCGGCACGGTAGCGATCAGCTTGAGTGCGGCATTGCGCGACAGTTCTACCACCACCAGCGGTTCGGCGGCGCGTATGGTCGAACCACGGCGGCGACCGGAAATCAGGCCGACCTCACCGAATATAGAGCCTTCCTCGATCGGCACGGTGATCGAGGGGTCGTTCGGATTGACCTCCACCGAAACCGATCCCTCGGCGATCGCAAACATCGAAGACCCGGGTTCGTTGCGCGTGAAGACCACTTCGCCCTGACGGAAATAATGCACCTGAGAGTCAAGCAACAGCTCTCGCAATTGCAGCGGCGAGAGTTCCTTGAAGATCGACACATTGCTGCCAAGCACGTCGAGCCAGTGCTCCACCGGCTTGTTGCCGGGCAAGGGGGCAAACCGCTCTTCGAGGATCGGCTGGTCGGCGGGCTTGAGATCGGTGTTCCCGTTGAGGAACTCAATCACGTCGTAACCCTGGTTCATGCAATGCTTTATCAGCGGATATCCGGCCAGCGCACCGATTACGTGGACGCCATTCTTGGTCGTCTCGAACGTGGGGGTCAGGGTCGGGAAGGCATCGCGCTCCTCGCTGGAGAACTGCACGCCGATCGCTTCGACAAATCCACGCGGCGGCTTGGAGCCGGTGCGCGCGATGATGCGGTCGCAGCGAATCGCTTCCTCGCCGTCGCGCGTGTCGAGCACCAGCTCTCCCGGACGCACTTCCAGCGGGCTCGTCTCGCGCCGGACGGAGATGCGGCCATCGGCCTCCGCCTCTTCCAGCAGCTTGACGTTGGCACCCTTGGCACGCGCGAACGAATCGCTGCGGTTGAGGATCGTCACCTGGTTGCGCTGCGCGGCGTCAGCGGCGAGGCCGAGCGCGTTCTCGATACCCGCGTCGCCCGACCCGATCACGGTGATATGCTCGTCGTAATATTCGCCGGGATCGTCGAGCTGATACTGGATATGCGGCAGATCCGCGCCGGGCACGCGCAGCCGGTTGGGGTTGCCCTGCGTTCCGATGGAAAGCACCACGCTTTCCGCGCGGATCGGGTTTTTCCCCTTTATCTCAATCGTGAAATCGCCCTGTTCGCCGGTAATGGCGGTAACTTCGGCATCGAACAGGGTATTGACCTTGTTCTCGGCGATCTGGCGGTCCCACGTATCGAGGATATGCTCGCGGCTGCCCGCATCGAAATCGAGGTCGGAGCGCAGCACCAGATTGCTGGGCGTCGCCATGACGTGCTTGCCCTTCTGGTATTTGAATATCGTATCCGACAGATGATCGGTCTTCTCGATCAGGACATGGTCCATGCCCAGATGCGCGGCATGCGCAGCGGCGCTTAGCCCTGCGGGGCCGGAGCCGACGATCGCTACTTTTACCCGTTCCGGAATACTGCTCATTCCGTCCCCCCTGGCCGGCCTTATGCCCTAAAGGTCATGCATTGAAAACAGTGTGGAGCAATGCTTTTTGTGCAAGGACTGACAATACATCGACAATACGGGGCCTTAAATTCGATGGAGAACCAAGTGAAAACGGAAAATGCGGGCGCGCGCAAGGGTCTGTTGATCGCAATTGGGGCGCTGGCGATCCTGGGTGCGGCTGTCGGCTATCGCCTGTTGTCCGAAAGCGACCCCGCAACGGCCGGCGAAGGCGTCGCGAACCAGTCGACCGCGCCGACTCTCGAAGAATTGCGTGAACGCGCGCAAGCCTCGTCGGACGACCCGCTGCCGTGGCAGGAACTGGCTTTCGCCTATTTCGAACGCAACATGTTCGCGGAAGCGGCAGAGGCCTATGCGCGCGCAACCGAGATCGCCCCCGATGCGGCGGTCCTGTGGTCCTCGCTGGGCGAGGCGCGGGTTATGGCGAGCGATTCCGACCCGATGCCTCCCGCTGCCGCAACTGCTTTCCGAAAGGCGCTGGCGATCGATCCCGGAGATCCGCGAGCGCGCTATTTCCTCGCGGTGGAAAAGGACCTGTCGGGCGATCACGAGGGCGCGATCCGCGACTGGCTGGCCCTGCTCGCGGATACTCCTCCCGGCGCGCCGTGGGAAAACGATCTGGTCCGCACTGTCCAGCAGGTCGCAGCGATCCACGAGATCGACGTCGATGACCGCATCACGACAGCGGCGCAGACGCGCAACATCCTGCCAGCCACCGCTACCGGGCCCGCACCGGCGATGGCCGCCATTCCCGGTCCATCGGCAGAAGAGATGGCGGCGGCGGCAGCGCTCACGCCTTCGCAGCAACAGAATATGGCCGATTCGATGGTGGCCAGCCTCGCCGCCAAGCTGGAATCCGATCCGGGCAATGTCGATGGCTGGGTGATGCTGATGCGCAGCTATGCAACGCTGGGGCGTGAACAGCAGGCACGCACCGCCTATCAACAGGCTGTGGCAGCCAACCCCTCGGCACGCGAAACATTGGATGAGGCAAAGGCCACCCTGGGCTTCTAATCTGTCGATTATCAAGAAATGCCATGTGGAAGGTTGCATCGCGCCAACCGACGCTGCATTAACCACCCAAGGGGTCGCACTGGTAACGTGCGGAGAAAAATCGAGCTGTCAGATCGGAAGAGCGTCGTGTAGGGAAAGAGTGTAGATC
>OJFM01000030.1_pt1 | contig 18182 bp, 18 predicted proteins | sample 1594211 | NCBI WGS metagenome assembly OJFM01 (sample SAMN05416783, study PRJEB24817) | seawater metagenome | isolation source: Sea water | place: Canada:Atlantic | collected 2013-11
GGCGACCACCGAGATCTACACTCTTTCCCTACACGACGCTCTTCCGATCTCTTTCGCTGGCTGCCGCACAGCTCGCTCCGGCGACCTTGTCTGCGCAGGATCGCGAGGTACCCTACTGGGCCAGCCTCGACGCGGAAGAAGTGAACATGCGCGTCGGCCCGAGTCCGCGCTTTCCTATCGAATGGGTCTACCGTCGCGAGGGATTGCCGGTGAAAGTCGTGCGTACCATGCAGGGCTGGCGTCTGGTGCAGGATCCTCAGGGCGAACAGGGCTGGATCGTCGCGCGCCTGCTCACGCGGGAACGCCATGCGATCGTCATCGGCGAAGGGCTGGCGCAAATGCGCGAACTGCCCGCCGAGGATTCGCCGCTGATGTGGCAAGTGGAGCCGGACGTGGTGGGCGAACTGGGCGATTGTCGCGAGAACTGGTGCGAATTCAATGTCGAGGGTCGCGCGGGCTGGATTGCGAGCGACCGTCTCTGGGGGCCGGGCGAACCCTAGCGCCGTCGTTCGGACACGGGGGGCAGCGAACCGATAATAGGTATCGCACCGCCCTATTCGTAAACCGTTGACCGGCTGATACCGTGCTCCGAGCGAGCTTCCTGGTGGGGCTGACAGTCGTGGACAGGACGAAACCGGTGGAAACACGGGCCTTGCCGCCGCGATACAGGCTTTTTGAGCACTTGCGATATGGAGAACGGGCCTATAGTGCGCGCCTCGAACCCTAAGCAGACGAGTCCGCCTTGGTCGACCTTATACAATATCTGCCGATCCTGCTGTTCCTTGGGATAGCGCTGGGCATTTCCGCCCTGTTCGTGTTCCTGCCGATGGGCGTGTCGCGGCTCACCGGCTCGCACAATCCAACGGCTGCGAAGCTGACCGAATACGAATGTGGTTTTCCTGCGTTCGAAGAACCGCGCGATCGCTTCGACGTTCGTTTCTACCTTGTTGCGATCCTGTTCATTATCTTCGATCTTGAGGCGGCGTTCCTGTTCCCTTGGGCGGTTAGCCTCGACCTGACCGGCTGGCCTGGCTGGATCACGATGATGATATTCCTTGGCGAACTGATTGTCGGCTTCGCCTATGCGTGGAAAATGGGGGCGCTGGATTGGGAATGAGCAAAACCGAACCTGCACTCTACCCGCCCTATGCGGACCAGCCCACTGCAAAGGGGGGCGAGGTGCGTCTGCCCGATGCCGATTACTTCAAGGCCATGCAGACCGAAGTGAACGACAAGGGCTTTCTGGTCACCAGCACGGAAGACCTGTTTCAGTGGGCGCGCACCGGCAGCCTGTGGTGGATGACCTTCGGCCTTGCCTGCTGCGCGGTCGAGATGATCCACGTCAACATGCCGCGTTACGACATGGAACGGTTTGGCGTCGCCCCGCGCGCCAGCCCGCGGCAGAGCGACGTCATGATCGTGGCGGGTACGCTGTGCAACAAGATGGCCCCCGCGCTGCGGCGGGTCTACGATCAGATGTCCGATCCCAAATATGTGATCAGCATGGGCAGCTGCGCCAACGGTGGCGGTTATTACCACTACAGCTATTCGGTGGTGCGCGGCTGCGACCGTATCGTGCCGGTCGATATCTACGTGCCCGGCTGTCCGCCGACCGCCGAGGCGCTGCTTTATGGCGTGATGCAATTGCAGCGCAAGATTCGCCGCGCAGGAACGATTACGCGCTGATGGCTACGGTCCTGCATTCTGCGCCGCGCTACGCCTCGAACGAAGGTGTCCGTGAAGCGCTCGAAACCGCGCTCGGCGCGATGCTTCTCGAGGCGCATGAGGAGCATGGCGAAATCCTGCTCACCGTAAAGCGCGAGAGCATCGAGGACGTGCTGCGCGAATTGCGCGACAATCATGCCTACCAGCAATTGATGGAAATGGCCGGGGTGGACTTTCCGGGCCGCGCGGAGCGGTTCGAAGTGGTTTACATGCTGCTCTCGCTCACGCGCAATCACCGGGTCATGGTAAAGCTGAGCACCGACGAGGCGACGCCCGTTCCCACGGTGACGACGCTGTGGCCCAATGCCGGATGGCTCGAACGCGAAGTTTTCGACCTGTACGGCGTGTTGTTCGACGGCAACACCGACCTGCGCCGCATCCTGACCGATTACGGTTTCGAAGGGCATCCTTTCCGCAAGGATTTCCCGCTGACCGGCTATACCGAACTGCGTTATTCCGAAGAGGAAAAGCGCGTGGTTTATGAGCCGGTGGAACTGGCGCAGGATTTTCGCAGCTTCGAATTCATGAGCCCGTGGGAAGGTGCCGATTACATCCTGCCGGGTGACGAAAAGGCGGAAACGCCACAGGTGGACGATCCCAAGACGACCGAGACGAAGGGCGATACCGGGGCTGGCGCAAAGACCGACAAGGCTGCGGCCGAAAAGGTCAGCAAGGGCGCGCCTGCCGAGGTTGACAGCACAACCGACGACGAGGGTGCACCCGAACCGACCGAGGACCGCCCCGATCGCGCCGCGCGTAAGGGCGGGGCGGAGGACACGCAGCCCGCTACGCAACCCAAGGGGGACGACACATGAGCGGCCTCATCGAAGAAACCTCGCTGACCACCACGGGCGAGGAAATCAGCAATTACACGATCAACTTCGGCCCCCAGCATCCTGCGGCGCACGGCGTGCTGCGCATGGTCATGGAGCTGGACGGCGAGATTATCGAACGGATCGATCCGCATGTCGGCCTGCTGCATCGCGGCACCGAGAAACTGATCGAATACAAGACCTATCTCCAGGCGCTGCCCTATTTCGATCGCCTCGATTACTGCTCGCCGCTGTGCATGGAGCACAGTTATGTGCTGGCGATCGAGAAGCTGCTCAACGTCGAGGTGCCGATCCGCGCGCAATATCTGCGCGTGCTGTTTGCCGAGCTGACGCGCATCTGCAACCACATGCTCAATATCGGTGCGCATGTGATGGACGTGGGTGCGATGACGCCCAACCTGTGGGTGTTCGAACTGCGCGAGGATTGTCTGAACTTCTTCGAGCGGATGAGCGGCGCACGCATGCATCACGCCTATATGCGCCCCGGCGGCGTGCACCAGGACGTGCCCTTGAAGCTGCTCACCGACATCGGCGACTGGTGCGACACGCGCCTGCCTGAATTGTTCGGCGATGCGATGAGCCTTGTCATCGACAACCGCATCTTCAAGCAGCGCAATGTCGATATTGCGGTCGTCAGCAAGGAAGATGCCGTGGCATGGGGCTTCTCCGGCCCGATGATCCGTGCGGCGGGAATCCCGTGGGATCTGCGCAAGAGCCAGCCTTACGAAGTTTATGACCGCATGGATTTCGAGATTCCAGTGGGCACCAATTCGGACTGCTACGACCGCTTCATGGTGCGCGTGAAGGAAGTTTACGAAAGCGCGAAGATCATCAAGCAGTGCCTGGCGGAAATTCCCGAAGGCTCCATCGCGAGCGACGATCGCAAGGTTTCCCCGCCCAAGCGCGGCGAAATGAAGCAGTCGATGGAAGCGCTGATCCATCACTTCAAGCTTTATACCGAGGGCTTCCATGTCCCCGCAGGCGAAGTCTATGTCGCCACCGAAAGCCCTAAGGGCGAGTTTGGGGTTTACCTAGTGTCGGATGGGTCGAACAAACCCTACCGCTGCAAGATCCGCCCGACCGCGTTCAGTCACCTCCAGGCGATGGACTTCATGTGCAAGGGCCACATGCTGCCCGACGCAACCGCCATCCTCGGCGCGATCGATGTGGTGTTCGGGGAGTGTGATCGCTAATGGCCGCCAGACACATCGCACCCGACACGCCCGAACTGCGCGCGCAGTGGGGTTCGTGGACCTTCTCGCAGGACACGAAGGGCAAGGCCGACGCGGCCATCGCGCGGTATCCCGAAGGGCGGCAGCGCTCCGCGGTCATGCCGCTGCTCGATCTTGCGCAGCGGCAAGTCGGGGCGGAAACGAACACGCAAGGCTGGCTGCCGATCCCGGTGATCGAATATGTCGCTGCCTATCTCGACATGCCGGTGATCCGCGTGCTCGAAGTCGCGACCTTCTACACGATGTACAACCTTGCCCCGGTGGGTCGCTTCCACGTTCAGGTATGCGGCACCACGCCGTGCATGTTGCGCGGATCGGATGCGATCATCGCCGCGTGCGAGAAACGCGGGATGCACAAGGGGCATATTTCGGACGACGGGTTGTGGTCCTTCACCGAGGTCGAATGCATGGGCAATTGCACCACCGCCCCGATGGTCCAGATCAATGATGACAATTATGAAGACCTGACTCCCGAACGGCTCGATGCGGTGCTCGATGCCTTGGCTGCGGGCGAAACGCCCAAATCGGGCACGCAGGAACCGGGGCGCCATACGTCGGAGCCTTCGGGCGGGCCGACCACGCTCCAGGAAATGGTTTCCGAAAACCACGATTATCGGGGCGATTGGTGATGGAATCCTCGATAGTCACGATCATCGTCGCGCTGATCGCGATCTTCATCGCGTGGAAGGTGCTGAAAGGCGTGGTCAAGACCGTGGTGCTGGTGGGCATCCTGATCGTGGCCATGCTGGTCGTTTTCGGCGGAGGGATGGGCTGATGCTCGCTGACAAGGACCGCATTTTCACCAACCTTTACGGCTTCCAGGACTGGGATCTGAAGGCGGCGCAGCAGCGCGGCGACTGGGACAATACCAGCGCCCTGATTGCGCGCGGGCAGGATGCGATCATCGACGAGATCAAGGCCAGCGGCCTTCGCGGTCGCGGCGGCGCGGGCTTCCCGACCGGCATGAAATGGTCGTTCATGCCCAAGGAAAGCAAGGATGGGCGCCCTTCCTTCCTTGTCATCAACGCCGACGAATCCGAGCCGGGTTCGTGCAAGGACCGCGAAATCATCCGTCACGATCCGCACAAGCTGATCGAAGGCGCGCTGGTCGCCGGTTTCGCAATGCGCGCGCGCGCCGCCTATATCTATATCCGCGGCGAATATATCCGCGAAGCAGAAAGGCTCTTTGCTGCCGTGCAGCAGGCCTATGACGCCGGGCTTCTGGGCAAAAACGCAGCGGGATCGGGCTTCGATTTCGACGTCTTCGTCCATCGTGGCGCAGGCGCCTATATCTGCGGCGAAGAAACCGCGATGATCGAAAGCCTCGAAGGCAAGAAGGGCCAGCCGCGCCTCAAGCCGCCGTTCCCGGCGGGTGCGGGGCTTTACGGCTGTCCGACCACGGTCAACAATGTCGAAAGCATTGCGGTCGTCCCCACGATCCTGCGGCGCGGCGCATCGTGGTTCTCGAGCTTCGGGCGCGAGGGTAACAAGGGCACCAAGCTGTTCCAGATCAGCGGCCATGTGGAAAAGCCATGCGTGGTCGAGGAAGCGATGAGCATTCCCTTCCGCGCCCTGATCGAGAAGCACGCGGGCGGCATCACCGGCGGATGGGACAATCTGCTCGCGGTCATTCCGGGCGGTTCCTCGGTACCGCTGGTCCCGGCGGCGGAAATCATGGATGCGCCGATGGATTTCGACGGGCTGAAGGCGCTGGGCAGTGGACTGGGCACCGCGGCGGTGATCGTCATGGACAAGTCCACCGACATCGTGCGCGCGATCAGCCGCATCAGCTATTTCTACAAGCACGAGAGCTGCGGACAGTGCACGCCTTGCCGCGAGGGCACGGGCTGGATGTGGCGGGTGATGGAGCGGCTGCGCACCGGCGACAGCACGCCCGACGAGATCGACATGCTGTTCAACGTCACCAAGCAGGTGGAGGGTCACACGATCTGCGCGCTGGGCGATGCCGCCGCATGGCCGATCCAGGGCCTGCTGCGCCACTTCCGCCCTGAACTGGAGCGGCGTATCGAAGAGAGATCCAGCATCCTTGAAGAGGCTGCCGAATAATGCCTAAAGTTACAGTAGACGGCACGGAAATCGAGGTTCCCGCTGGCGCCACCGTGCTGCAGGCCTGCGAATTGGCGGGCAAGGAAATCCCGCGCTTTTGCTATCACGAGCGGCTGAGCATCGCGGGGAATTGCCGCATGTGCCTGGTCGAGGTGAAGCCCGGACCGCCCAAGCCGCAGGCAAGCTGCGCGCTGCCCGCAACCGAGGGGCAGGAAATCCGCACCGATAGCCAGATGGTCAAGACTGCGCGCGAAGGGGTGATGGAGTTCCTCCTCATCAATCACCCGCTTGACTGCCCGATCTGTGATCAGGGTGGCGAATGCGATTTGCAGGACCAGAGCCTGCATTACGGGCGTGGCGCATCGCGTTACCATGAGAACAAGCGCGCGGTGACCGAAAAGTACATGGGCCCGCTGATCAAGACGATCATGACCCGCTGCATTCACTGCACGCGTTGCGTCCGCTTTTCCGAGGAAGTGGCGGGAGTGGACGAGATCGGCGCGCTCTATCGCGGCGAGGACATGCAGATCACCACCTATCTCGAGGGCGCCGCCAAGCATGAGCTGAGCGCGAATGTGATCGATCTGTGCCCCGTCGGCGCGCTGACCAGCGGCCCCTATGCTTATGAGGCGCGGCCCTGGGAGCTGAAGAAGACGCTGGGCATTGACGTTTCCGATGCGGTCGGTGCGAACATCCGGATCGACAGCCGCGGGCGCGAAGTGCTGCGCGTGCTCCCGCGCATCAACGATGACGTCAATGAGGAATGGATTTCCGACAAGGCGCGCTATCAGGTCGATGGCCTCACGCGCCGCCGGCTCGACAAGGTCTGGATTCGCAACAAGGGCGGCAAGCTCGAAGCGGCAAGCTGGGACGAAGCGTTCAAGACCATTGCCGCTGCCAGACCCGGCAATGCGATCGCCGCGATCGCTGGCGACATGGTCGATTGCGAGACGATGTTCGCCGCCAAAGCGCTTTTGAAAGCTTGTGGATCGAACCTGATCGAAAGCCGCCAGACGGGCATGGATTACGACGTGTCCAGTCTGGCAGCCGTCAATTTCAACAGCACATTTGCAGGCATCGAGAATGCCGATGCGGTGCTGGTGGTCGGAAGCCACATTCGCTGGGAAGCGCCGCTGGTGAACGTGCGCCTGCGCAAGGCGGTGAAGCGCGGTGCCAGGGTGTTTATCGTCGGCCCGGAATGGGACCCGACCTATCCTGCCACTTTCCTTGGCGAGGATCGCTCGGTGCTTGGCAGGCTGTCGGACGAAGTCGCCAAGGCTTTCCGCGATGCCGAGCGGCCGGCGATCATCGTGGGCGGTGCAGGGCTTGCGGGTGGCGGACATGCAGCCGCGCTCCGGCTCGCCAGCGAATTCGGCGTGGTCAAGGATGGCTGGAACGGTTTCAACGTGCTGCATTTCTCCGCCGCGCGAATGGGCGCGCTGATGCTGGGCTTCGCGCAGAAGGGCGGGATCGGTGATATTGTTTCCGCCAGACCGAAGGTTGTGCTCGCGCTGGGTGCCGACGAGGTCGACTGGTCGCAATTCGACGGCGCACTGAAGGTTTATATAGGTCATCATGGGGACAAGGGGGCACATGCTGCCGACGTGATCCTGCCCGCCAGCGCCTATACTGAGAAGGCGGGTACCTACGTCAACACCGAGGGCCGCGTGCAGTTCGCCGACAAGGCGGTGTTCGCACCCGGAGACGCGCGCGAGGACTGGACGATCCTGCGCGCATTGGCCGATACGCTGAAAGTGACCGTTGGTTTCGACAATTTCGACCAGTTGCGCGCGGCGATGGTCGCTGAAGTGCCTGCGCTGGGCGAGGAAGGGCTGGCCGATTACGGCGCGCTTCCCGCTTCGGTTTCGGGCGCCGATACGCCGAGCGGCGCGATCGGCTATCCGATCAAGGATTTCTATCTTACCAACCCCATCGCCCGCGCAAGCGTGGTGATGCAGCGCTGCTCGGACGAGATCCTTCACGGCGCCGCTCTGGCGGAGGCAGCGGAATAATGGCAGTCCCGATCATTCCCCTCGCGCTTGCGGGCGCGGGTGCTTTCGCGGTGTGGCGCGGCCTCTTCTTCGAAGACAAGCGTCACCGTTCCGACGCGCGCAATGGCTGGCAGAACGAAGCCTTCTCCGCCAGGGAAGCTGCTCGCCGGAAGAGTGAGGAGGCCCAGGTCAGGGCCGAGGCCAGGAAGGGCAATGGAAAGGGAGGGCGCGGGACATGACCGAATTCTTCCAGTCGCTTGGCATGAATTACGAATGGGCGTGGTTCGTCGCGACGGTCATCTTCTGCCTGCTGATCGCGTTTCCGCTGATGCTGGCGGTGGCGCTCGCGATCCTGATGGACCGCAAGGTCTGGGCTGCGATCAATCTGCGGCGCGGCCCGAACGTGGTCGGACCTTTCGGCCTGCTCCAGACGATGGCGGACGGGCTAAAGGTTTTCCTGCAAGAAACAATCATTCCCAGTGCCGCGAACAAGGCGCTGTTCATTATCGCTCCGATCCTGACTTTCACGGTGGCGTTGCTGGGCTGGGCGGTTATTCCTTTCGGCGAGGACGGCGTCCTTGCGAATATCAACGTCGGCTTGCTGTATATCTTCGCGGTCAGTTCGCTGGGCGTCTACGGCGTGGTGATCGCGGGCTGGGCCTCCAATTCGAAATACCCGTTCTTCTCCGCCATGCGCGCCAGTGCGCAGATGATCAGCTATGAAGTGTCGATCGGCTTCATCCTGATCTGCGTGGTGCTGTGGTCGGGCACGTTCAATCTGAACGAGATCGTGCTGGCGCAGAAGGGCCATGGGCTGGGCTTCATCAACGGCTATTTCTTCAACATACTGCTGTTCCCGATTTCAGTGATGTTCTTCATCTCCGCCCTGGCCGAAACGCAGCGCGTGCCGTTCGATCTGACCGAGGCGGAGAGCGAGCTGGTGGCTGGATACCAGACCGAATATTCCAGCATGACCTTCGCGCTGTTCTGGCTGGGCGAATATGCCAACATCCTGCTGATGTGCGCGCTGACGGCGATCCTGTTCTTCGGTGGGTGGCTGCCCCCGGTCGACTGGGCGCCGCTGTATTACGTGCCCGGGATCGTCTGGCTGTTTGCCAAGATCATATTCTTCTTCTTCTGTTTCAGCTGGGTGATGGGCACAGTACCGCGTTATCGCTATGACCAGCTTATGCGGCTCGGGTGGAAGGTGTTCCTGCCGCTGAGCCTGTTCTTCGTGTTTGCCGTGTCCGGCTACCTGATGCTTACGAGGTATGGCTGATGACCGTCGCGCAACTGATCAAATCGTTCACCCTCTGGGAAATCGTCAAAGCGCATGGCCTGACGCTGAAGTATTTCTTCAAACCAAAGGTTACGATCAACTATCCGTTCGAAAAGAACCCGCTGTCTCCACGGTTTCGTGGCGAACATGCGCTGCGCCGCTATCCCAATGGCGAGGAGCGCTGCATCGCGTGCAAGCTGTGCGAGGCGGTGTGCCCGGCGCAGGCAATCACCATCGAGAGCGAACCGCGCACCGACGGCAGCCGACGCACCACGCGTTACGACATCGACATGACCAAATGCATCTATTGCGGCTTCTGCCAGGAAGCCTGCCCGGTGGATGCGGTGGTCGAGGGGCCGAACTTCGAATACGCGACCGAAACGCGCGAGGAACTGCTCTACGACAAGGCCAAATTGCTGGCGAACGGGGACAAGTGGGAGCGGGCGATTGCCGCGAACCTTGAAGCCGATGCGCCCTACCGTTAAGCGCGCCGCGGGACTTAGACAGGGTTCATGATTCAGACACTCGCCTTTTACCTGTTCGCCGTGATGGTGATTGCCTCCGGGGCGCTGGTCGTGCTTGCGCGCAATCCAGTGCATTCGGTGCTGTGGCTGATCCTCGCCTTCTTCAATGCTGCCGGGTTGATGGTGCTGGTGGGTGCGGAGTTCATCGCGATGCTGCTGGTGATTGTTTATGTCGGCGCGGTCGCTGTGCTGTTCCTGTTTGTGGTCATGATGCTCAATATCGATTTCGCCGAACTGCGCGCCGGTTTCATCCGCAATGCGCCACTGGGGGCCGCCGTCGCGCTGATCCTGCTGGCCGAACTGGTGCTGGGTGTTGGGGCCTATCGCGTGGGTGCAATCGCGCTGGGATCGCCGGACGGATCAGCCGCGCCGCTGCTTGGCGAAAGCAATATCGAGAATATCGGCGCGCTGCTGTACGGCAAATACCTTTTCCTGTTCGAGATGTCGGGCATCGTTCTGCTTGTCGCGATGATCGGTGCGATCGTTCTCACCCATCGCGAAAGCCGCACAACGCGCGGTCATCAGGATATCGGCAAGCAGGTCGCCCGCCGACCGGAGGACGCGACAGTCATGCAAAGGCCGAATGTCGGGCAGGGGGTCGAACTGTGATCGGGATCGAACATTATGTCGTCGTCAGCGCAATCCTGTTCGTGCTCGGCGTGCTGGGCATTTTCCTCAACCGCAAGAACGTGATCGTCATCCTGATGGCGATCGAGCTGATCCTGTTGTCGGTAAACATCAATCTGGTCGCTTTCAGCGCCTTTCTCGGCGATCTGACCGGGCAGGTTTTCGCGATGTTTGTGCTGACCGTGGCGGCGGCTGAAGCGGCCATCGGGCTCGCCATTCTGGTCATCTATTTCCGTCGGCGCGGGACGATCGCAGTCGACGATATCAACCGGATGAAGGGATAGTCTCTTGTCTCTTTCGATCCTGATCATCGTCTTCGGGCCCATGCTCGCGGCCATCGTCGCCGGTCTGGGCAACCGCACGCTCGGCAATTTTCCGGCCAAGATGATTACTACCGGCGCTCTGTTCCTTTCGTGCGCGCTGAGCTGGCCGATTTTTCTCGGTTACCTGGGCGGCGGCGTCGAGGCGCAGGTCGTGCCGGTGCTTCAGTGGGTCCAGTCGGGAGACATGAGTTTCGACTGGGCGCTGCGTGTCGATACGCTGACCGCGGTGATGCTGGTTGTGATCACCACCGTTTCTGCACTCGTTCACCTCTACAGCTGGGGCTATATGGACGAGGATCCGGACCAGCCGCGCTTCTTCGCCTATCTGTCGCTGTTCACCTTCGCGATGCTGATGCTCGTGACTGCAGACAATCTGGTGCAGATGTTCTTCGGTTGGGAAGGCGTGGGTTTGGCCAGCTATCTGCTGATCGGCTTCTGGTTCAAGAAGCCATCGGCCAATGCCGCCGCGATTAAGGCCTTTGTGGTGAACCGGGTTGGTGATCTTGGCTTCATGCTGGGCATCTTCGGCACGTTCCTGGTATTCGAGACCACCAGTATTCCCGCAATCCTCGAGGCGGCGCCCGCGATGGAAGGCGCCAGCTCGATCGGCTTCCTCGGCATGCGGCTCGATACCATGACGATCCTGTGCCTGCTGTTGTTCGTCGGCGCGATGGGCAAGTCCGCGCAGCTTGGCCTGCACACCTGGTTGCCCGACGCCATGGAAGGCCCGACGCCTGTGTCCGCGCTGATCCACGCCGCGACGATGGTGACTGCGGGCGTATTCATGGTCTGTCGCCTGTCCCCTATGTTCGAGGCCGCGCCCGTTGCGCTGGGTTTTGTCACCTTCATCGGCGCTGCTACCTGCTTTTTCGCCGCCACGATCGGCACCACGCAGTGGGACATCAAGCGGGTGATTGCCTATTCGACATGCTCGCAGCTGGGCTACATGTTCTTCGCCGCAGGCGTCGGTGCCTATGGCGCGGCCATGTTCCACCTGTTTACCCACGCTTTCTTCAAGGCCCTGTTGTTCCTTGGCGCGGGCAGTGTGATCCACGCCATGCACCACGAGCAGGACATGCGTTATTACGGTGCCCTGCGGAAGCAGATCCCGTACACCTTCTGGGCGATGATGGCGGGCACGCTGGCGATCACGGGTGTCGGCATCTACCATCTCGGCGCCGGGTTCGCAGGTTTCTGGTCGAAGGATGCGATCCTCGAAGTGGCCTATGCCAGCGGTTCCGACATGGGCAATTTCGCCTTCTGGATGGGGACCGTGGCGGCACTGCTGACCAGTTTCTATTCTTGGCGACTGATGTTCCTGACCTTCTGGGGCAAGCCGCGCTGGGGTGACAGCGAGCATATCCAGCATGCGGTTCACCATGCGCACGACGGACCGGATGAGCACAATCCGCCCGTTCAGGAGGATGCAGGCGAGGATGTCGCGCATCACGTTCCATCCCCGCACGAGAACGATGGCACCGGCGGTTATCACCCGCATGAAAGTGGCTGGACAATGTTAGTGCCGCTCGTGGTGCTCAGCATCGGCGCTATCCTGGCCGGTCAGATATTTCACGATGCGTTCCTCGACAGCGAGGCATTCTGGAACGGCAGTATCGCCTATAACGAGGGGCTGATGCACGCGATGCACGAAGTCCCGCTGCTGGTAAAATATGCTGCCTTCATCGTCATGGTGCTGGGCTTCCTTGGCGCCTTTTACGCTTACATGAAGCGCACGGACATTCCGGCGAAGACGGTCGAGCAGCTCGGCCCGATTTACACCTTCGTGTTCAACAAGTGGTATTTCGACGAATTGTACAATTTCCTTTTCGTGAAGCCTGCGTTCTGGTTCGGGCGCTTGTTCTGGAAGCGCGGCGATGAGGGGATCATCGATCGCTTCGGACCCGATGGCGCGGCATGGGTCGTCGATCGCGGTGCGGGCCTGGCGAAGAAGGTCCAATCGGGATACCTTTACAGCTATGCGCTGGTGATGCTGATCGGCCTTGTCGCCGCGATTACCTGGGTGATCGTGTAATGGGCGGCTTCCCGATCCTCTCGCTGATGCTGCTGGTTCCGCTTGTCGGGGCGATCGCCTGCATGTTCCTGTCGGCGAATGCCGCGCGCAGCGTTGCGCTGGTGGCGACACTGGTCAACCTCGCGCTCGGCGTGCTGTTATGGCTCAATTACGATATCGGCGGCGCGCAATGGCAGTTTACGGAGCGCGCGGACATCTTCGCTGGCTTCAGCTATGCGTTGGGTATCGATGGCATCGCGCTGATGCTGATCATGCTGTCGGTTTTTCTGATGCCGGTCTGCATCGGGGCAAGCTGGAACGCGATCACCAGGCGCGTTGGCGAATACATGGCGGCCTTCCTGCTGATGGAAGTGCTGATGATCGGCGTCTTTGCCGCGCAGGACCTGTTTCTGTTCTACATCTTCTTCGAAGCCGGCCTGATCCCGATGTACCTCATCATCGGTATCTGGGGCGGGACCAACCGCATTTACGCCAGCTACAAGTTCTTCCTCTATACGCTGCTCGGTTCGGTGCTGATGCTCATCGCCATGCTGTGGATGGTGAACGCGGCCGGCACGACCGACATCCCGACGCTGATGGAATACGATTTCCCGGTCGACGCGCAGCGTTGGCTCTGGCTCGCATTCTTCGCCAGCTTCGCGGTCAAGATGCCGATGTGGCCCGTACACACCTGGCTGCCCGATGCGCACGTGCAAGCACCCACTGCCGGTTCGGTGATCCTGGCGGGAGTGCTGCTCAAGCTGGGCGGCTATGGCTTCATCCGCTTCAGCCTGCCGATGTTCCCCGAAGCGAGTGCCGATTTCGCCTGGCTGATTTTTGCACTCAGCATGGTCGCGGTGGTGGTCACCAGCCTGATCGCACTGGTCCAGCACGATATGAAAAAGTTGATCGCCTATTCCTCCGTCGCGCATATGGCGATCGTCACCGCGGGTCTGTTCGCTTTCAATGTTCAGGGCATCGAAGGCGCGATGGTGATGATGTTGAGCCACGGCCTGGTTTCAGGCGCGCTGTTTCTTTGCGTAGGCGTGATCTACGACCGTCTGCATACGCGGGAAATTTCTCGCTACGGCGGCCTGTCGATCAACATGCCCCGATACGCGATCCTGTTCCTGTTCTTCACCATGGCGAGTATCGGCTTGCCGGGCACGAGCGGCTTCGTCGCCGAGTTTCTCAGTCTGGCGGGCGTTTATCAAATATCCAGCGTGGTCGCTTTCGTATTGACCACGGGCATCATCCTTGGCGCGGCCTATATGCTCTATCTTTATCGCCGGGTCGCTTTCGGTGAGCAGGTGAATGCGGATGCTGCAGCCATGAGCGACCTGAGTGGTCGCGAGTTGTGGCTGCTTGCTCCGGTAGCCGCCGCCGTCTTGTGGATGGGTGTGTATCCCGAAAGCTTCCTTGCGCCGATGCGGCAGGATATCGCCATGCTCGACGCACGCCTGTCCGGTGCATCGCCGGAGGGTGACGCGCATCTGGAGATCAGGGAACCATTGCCAGTCGAAAGCGCCCAAGAAAACGGTGGAGCCCACTGATGGACTTCTCGCATTCACTCGCGCTCGTCGTTCCGGAACTGATCCTGTCCGTTTCGGGACTGGTCCTGCTGCTTGTTGCGGCATGGGGCGGCAGAGGCTCCAGCAAGTTTGTCTCCATTGCGACCTGCGTCGTGCTGGGTGCAGCCTTTTTCATAACGGCGCCACTCGTTTGCATCGGTGCATCCGGCCCCGACACTGTGGCTTTCGGCGGGCAATTGCGTGTCGACGCCTTCGCAGGGCTGGCCAAGCTGATGATCTATGCTGCCGCAGGCGCGGTGCTGGTGGTCGCTCCGACGTTTTTCGGACGCATGGGCGCGATGCGTCCCGAATTCCCGATCCTCGTGCTTTTCGCCGTTCTGGGCATGAGCGTCATGGTCTCGGCATCCGACCTGCTGACGCTTTATATCGGTCTCGAACTGAGCAGCCTTGCCGCCTATGTCATGGCCGCGTTCCTGCGTGACAATGATCGGTCGGCGGAAGCAGGCCTCAAATATTTCGTGCTCGGCGCACTTGCCAGCGGCATACTGCTTTATGGCATGAGCCTGGTATACGGCTTTACCGGCACAACCGATTTCGAAGGCATTCGCGCGGCCATGGACGGCGGCCTGACCGGGGGGATGCTGTTCGGCCTGATCTTCGTGCTTGCCGGCCTTGCCTTCAAAATCAGCGCAGTGCCGTTCCATATGTGGACGCCCGACGTTTACGAAGGCGCACCCACGCCGGTTACCACGTTCTTTGCCACTGCACCCAAGGTGGCTGCAATCGCGCTTACCGCCCGTGTAGCTATCGAAGCCTTCGGCAGCCAGGCGATGGCGTGGCAGCAGGTGGTGATCTTTGCCGCTCTCGCGTCGATCGTCGTTGGCGCGCTCGGCGCGATCGGGCAGCAGAATATCAAGCGACTGCTGGCCTATTCGTCGATCAACAATGTCGGCTTCATTCTCATCGGTCTTGCCAGTGCCAGTGTTGCTGGAACGAGCGCGATGCTGGTCTATCTGGCAATCTACGTAGCCATGACCATTGGCAGCTTCGTGGCCGTGCTGATGATGCGCACAGCCGATGGCGAACCGGTGGAAGGCCTGTCGGACCTGGCCGGTCTTTCGACCACGCGTCCTGCGCTGGCATGGTGCCTGATGATCATCATGTTCAGTCTTGCGGGTATCCCCCCGATGTTCGGTTTCTGGGGCAAGTTCGTTGTGTTCCAGGCAGCGGTAGAGGCCGACCTGATCGTTCTTGCCGCGCTCGGCATTGCAGCCAGCGTCATCGGCGCTTTCTACTATCTGAAGGTCGTGAAGGTGATGTTCTTCGACGAAGCGGTCGATGTGGTCCGCGGCAAGTCGGGTTGGGAGCATTGGGCACTCTTGGCTATTGCCACGTTTGCCATCTCGCCGCTTGGATATCTGTTGACCGGGTGGCTTGGATCGCTGGCCGATATGGCAGCTGCCGCGCTGTTCCTCGCCGCTTGATTTGGCGCACCAAATCCAATTCGTCGGGCGTACCGGTTCGACCAATGCCGATCTCGTGTCGCGCCTGACGGCGGGTGAAGCGATACCGGAAGGCTATTGGCTCGTCGCCGACCGTCAAGATAGCGGGCGCGGCCGTCAGGGCCGGACGTGGCTGGATGGCGCGGGAAATTTCATGGGGTCTACCATCGTAAGGCTTTCGCCGCTCGACCCGCCCCCGCAAAGTCTGACCTTTTGTGCTGCACTGGCCCTACGTGAGGCGTCTCTTCCCTGGCTATCGCGGCCCGAAGCGCTGAGCCTGAAATGGCCCAACGATGTGCTGCTCGATGGTGCGAAGTTCTGCGGCATCCTGCTCGAACATGCAGGTCAGGGCGTGGTTGTGGGCATCGGCGTGAACCTGGCCGCTGCACCTGTCGTGGAAGGTCGCGAGACGCGCGCTCTGGCACAGGGTGGGGCGTTTCCGTTACGCGATGCCTATGCCGATGCTTTGGCAGCGGCCTTCACGGCCGAACTGGCCAAATGGCGGGAATTCGGTATCGGACCATTGCTCAGCCGATGGACGGCGGCGGCGCATCCGTTCGGCATGCCGCTGTCGGTTCACGATGTCGACGGCAAGATCCTGCGCGGCCAATTTGCAGGTCTGGCCGACGACGGGGCTTTGCGCCTGCGCGCGGAAGATGGCACGACGCATGTCGTTCATGCAGGCGATGTGATGCTGGAGGCAAGTTGATGCTGCTCGCGGTCGATGTCGGTAATACCAATGTCGTGTTCGCACTGTTCGATCCGGACCCGGACAATGGACAGGCAGCACTTCGTGCACGCTGGCGCATCGCCACCGATCCGCGCCGAACGGGTGACGAATACGGTGTCTGGCTGCTCCAGCTCATGCAGGTGGAGAATTTCGACCGGACCTGTGTCAAGGCAATGGTCGTCTCCAGCGTGGTTCCGCGTACACGCCACAATCTCGAAGTGCTGGCAGACAAATACTTCAATGTGGAGGCGATTTTCGCGGGAGAAGGCAAGGGCGCCTTCGACTTTGAAATCGACGTAGATGAACCGCAATCGCTGGGCGCGGACCGCGCGGTCAATGCGCTGGCAGCCCATGCCGACCATGCGGGCGACCTGATCGTGATCGACTTCGGCACGGCAACCACGTTCGACATTGTCGATTTCAATGGCGCTTACAAGGGTGGGATCATCGCGCCCGGCATCAATCTTTCACTCGATGCCCTCGTCAACAATACGGCCAAGCTGCCGCGCATCGCGATCGAGGCGCCGCGCACCGGCACGGTTCTGGGGCGAAATACCGAAGACCAGATGCTGATCGGCGTCTTCTGGGGTTATGTGGCGCTGATTGAAGGACTGGTCGAACGAATCCGGCGTGAGATCGGTCGCCCGGCCAAGGTGATAGCTACCGGAGGGCTGGCGCTGCTGTTCGATCGGCACACGGATATTTTCGACGCGGTTGATACCGACCTTACGCTGCACGGCCTCGTGCTTGTGGCACAGAAAGCAGGAATTTTGTGAAAAAGGATTTTACCCCCGAAGACGAGCTGCTGTTCCTTGCGCTCGGCGGATCGGGAGAGATTGGCATGAACGTCAATCTCTACGGTTGTCGGGGCAAGTGGCTGATGGTCGATCTCGGCATGAGTTTCGGGTCGAATGAATACCCCGGAACCGAGCTGATGTTCGCAGATCCCGAATTTATCGAGGATCGGGCAGACGACCTGCTGGGGATCGTGCTGACCCATGCGCATGAGGATCATATCGGTGCGATACCCTATTTCGCCGGAGAACTAGGCGTCCCGCTCTATGCAACGCCGTTCACTGCCGACCTGATTACGCGCAAATTGCAGGAAGCCGGCATCGCTGGCGATGTCGAACTCAACGTGATCGAAGAGGATCACGGCAGCATCGAGCTAGGCCCGTTCGAGATCACCTATATCCCGCTCGCCCACTCGATCGCCGAGGGCAATGCCCTGCTGATCGAAACGCCGTTCGGACGAATTTTCCACACGGGTGACTGGAAGCTTGACGAAGAGCCGATCATCGGTGAGCCGGCCACGCCGGAAGAACTGTCCGAAATCGGTGACGAGGGCGTTCTGGCGCTGGTTTGCGACAGCACCAACGTCTTCAATCCGGTTCCGTCGGGTTCGGAAGGCGCAGTTTTCCGCGGACTTCTGGAGGAAGTGCAGCGCCACGCGGGCAAGCGCGTACTCGTTACGACATTCGCTTCGAACGTCGCGCGACTGCACACGCTGGGTGAGGTGTCACAGGAAACCGGACGCCGCTTGTGCGTGGCGGGCCGCTCACTCGATCGCATTATCGAGGTGGCGCAGGCCAATGGATATCTGGCCGATTTCCCGCCGACGGTCGATTTCGACACCGCGATGAGCCTGCCGCGCGGGGAGGTTATGATTATCGCTACCGGCGGTCAGGGAGAGCCGCGTGCGGCCCTGTCGCGGATTGCCGAGGAAAATCATCAGCTATCGCTGTCGGATGGCGATGTGGTGCTGTTTTCCAGTCGGCAGATCCCCGGCAACGAACTGGCGATCGG
>OJFM01000036.1_pt1 | contig 17298 bp, 29 predicted proteins | sample 1594211 | NCBI WGS metagenome assembly OJFM01 (sample SAMN05416783, study PRJEB24817) | seawater metagenome | isolation source: Sea water | place: Canada:Atlantic | collected 2013-11
GGCGACCACCGAGATCTACACTCTTTCCCTACACGACGCTCTTCCGATCTCGAGCAACGGCACCCAGATAGGCGTTCCGCCAAACGGCGGTTCGAACCAACTGGGGCACTGGCGAGGTGCCAACGCACCCGTCTTGCGTCGCTCAACGCGATGCTGCCCCAATCATGGTTCAGTAGCAGTGTTTGGTCGCTTGGTAAGACGACAGGCGCACGTGCGCCGTCCGATGAGGAAGAGAACGTATGCCGACAATTAGCCAGCTGGTTCGAAAGGGCCGTCAGCGCAAGCCTAAGAAGGCGACCGCGCCGGCGTTGCAGAGTTGCCCGCAAAAGCGTGGCGTCTGCGTTCGGGTCTACACTTCGACACCCAAGAAGCCCAACTCGGCGCTTCGCAAGGTTGCCCGCGTGCGGCTGACCACGGGTATCGAAGTCACCAGCTACATTCCGGGCGAGGGACACAACCTCCAGGAGCACTCCGTGGTGCTCGTGCGTGGCGGTCGCGTCAAGGACCTTCCGGGTGTTCGCTATCACATCATTCGCGGTACGCTCGACGCCACGGGAGTTACCTCTCGTCGCCAGGGCCGCTCCAAGTACGGCGCCAAGCGCCCGAAGAAATAAGGGAGGCCTCAGATGCCGCGTCGTCGCGAAGTTCCCAAGCGCAAAATCCTTCCTGATCCCAAGTACGGCGATCGGATGGTTGCGAAGTTCGTTAACTGTCTCATGCAGCGGGGCAAAAAGTCCGTTGCTGAGCGCATTGTCTATGGCGCGTTCGATATTATCGAAAACCGCACCAAGGACGATCCGGTTCGCGTCTTCAAGAAGGCACTCGACACCATCAAGCCGAGCCTTGAGGTGAAGAGCCGTCGCGTTGGTGGGTCCACCTATCAGGTGCCCATCGAGATCCGCGGCGAGCGCCGCACGGCACTCGGTTTCCGCTGGGTGATCATGTACGCCCGTCGGCGTCATGAGAAGACCATGGCCGAGAAGTTGGCGGGCGAGTTGCTCGACGCCGCTGCCGGTCGCGGAAACGCCGTGAAGAAAAAGGAAGACACGCACAAGATGGCGGAAGCCAACAAGGCCTTCGCTCACTACCGCTGGTAGTCCAAATACTCGCTTTCGCTCAGTAGTACAAAAGGATCCGCAATACCGATGTCTCGTCTTAGTCCCATTTCCATGACCCGCAATATCGGGATCATGGCGCACATTGATGCGGGCAAGACGACCACGACGGAGCGGATTCTGTATTACACGGGTCGCAGTCATAAGATTGGGGAGGTCCATGAGGGCACCGCAGTCATGGACTGGATGACTCAAGAGCAGGAGCGGGGCATCACCATCACGTCGGCAGCGACGACGTGTGGGTGGGACAATCATGTTGTGAACATCATCGACACGCCTGGCCACGTTGACTTCACGATTGAAGTCGAGCGCAGCCTTCGTGTTCTTGATGGCGCGATTGCCGTTCTTGACGGTGTCGCCGGCGTCGAGCCGCAGACCGAGACTGTTTGGCGTCAGGCCGATAAGTACAAGGTTCCGCGGCTCATCTTCGCCAACAAGATGGACCGCGCCGGAGCCGACTTCGACCGATGCATCGAGATGGTTCACGACCGTCTTGGCGCAACGCCGCTGGTTCTGCAGCGTCCGCTGGGGATTGAGGCCGACTTCGTAGGGATCCTCGACCTGATTCGCGGCGAAGAGTTGGTCTGGAGCGACGAGACGCTCGGCGCAGAGTTTGAGGCGTTGCCCGTTTCAGACGACCGCCGCGACTTGTATGAGCTGCACCGTGAGGCGCTGCTCGAAGCGCTCAGCAGCTTCGATGACGACTTGCTCATGATGATTCTCGAAGGGCATGAGCCCTCGAACGAATTCATCGAGCAGGTGGTGCGTAAAGCCACCTTGTCCTCGAAGGCGGTCCCGATGCTTTGCGGGTCCGCGTTCAAGAACAAGGGGATTCAGCCTCTCCTTGATGCAGTCATTCGGTACTTGCCGTCCCCAGAGGACGTGCCAGCAGTCGAAGGACTTCGAGTAGACGGCGCGCGGACGACCGACATTGTTGTCGAACGTCCCGCGAGTGATGAGGCCCCGTTCTCAGCACTTGTCTTCAAGATCGTATCCGAGCAATACGGACGTTTGTCGTACTTCCGAGTCTACTCGGGCAGCCTCAAGGCTGGCGACATTGCGTTTAATCCTGCGAAGGGTAAGAGAGAACGCATTGGTCGGCTTCTGCGCATGCACGCCAACCAGCGTGAAGACATTCAGGCCTGCTACGCTGGTGACATTGTCGCCGCAGTTGGACTGAAGACGGCTACGACCGGCGATTCGCTATGTGACGACAAGCAGCGTATCCTGCTTGAACGCATCGAGTTTCCGGAGCCCGTAATTCGCATTGCGATTGAGCCAAAGTCCAAGGCAGCGCAAGAGAAGCTTGAAACCGCCCTCGGCAAGCTTGAAGTCGACGATCCGTCCTTTCAGGTCATCACCGACGGTGAGACTGGTCAGACCCTGATCGCCGGCATGGGCGAGCTACATCTCGAAATCATCGTTGACCGCCTTTTGCGCGAGTTTAACGTTGAGGCGAATGTTGGCAAGCCTCAGGTTACATACCGCGAGACTGTTACCGCACAAGCCCGCGGCGAAGGTCGCTTTGTGCGGCAAGCGGGCGGCAAAGGCCAATACGGCCACTGCTGGCTGGTCGTCAAGCCTGGCGCTGATGGAGAAGGTTTTACCTTCACAAGCGCGCTGAAGAACGATGTCATTCCGAGTGAATTCTTCCCGGCGATCGAAGAGGGTGCACGCAGTGCATTCGCAAGCGGTCCCGTTGGTGGATATCCGATGGTTGACATTGCGGTCTCGCTTGTGGATGGCTCCTTCCACGAAGTCGACTCTTCGGAGGCGGCGTACAAAGTTGCTGGGAGCATGGCGTTTCGCGCAGCGGCTTCGGAAGCATCTCCGGTTCTTCTTGAACCGGTCATGAATGTCGAAATCGTCGTTCCAGAAGAGAACGTCGGCGACGTCATTGGCGATATCAACAGTCGCAAGGGCGAGGTACGTGGCATGGAGCCACGCGGCCGAGTTCAGGCGATTACGGCAACGGTTCCTCTCGCACGGATGATGGGTTATTCCACTCCACTGCGTTCGGCTACCCAGGGTCGTGGCACCTATAGCATGCAGTTCGAGCGCTTTGCGCCCGTGCCGCCTGACGTGGCCCGGTCCATCGTCGGTTTTTTCTAAGAATTGACGCGGCGTTTCGACGCCGCCCAACACCTGCCGGATGACCGGCGGGTTCGAACAGGCCCCGCCGGGGCCGACGGAGCAGGACGAACATCATGTCGACCAGCCAGAAGATTCGAATCCGGCTTAAGGCCTACGATCACAAGCTGCTCGACATGTCGGCCAGCGAGATCGTCGACATCGCACGCCGGACCGGCGCGCGCGTTGCCGGCCCGATTCCGTTGCCGACGAGCATCAACCGTTACACGGTGCTCCGCGGACCGCATATCGATAAGAAGAGCCGTGAGCAATTCGAGATTCGCACGCATAAGCGGCTTCTCGACATTCTCGAGCCCACTGCCCAGACCCTCGACGCATTGATGAAGCTGGACCTTTCAGCTGGTGTCAACGTCGAGCTGAAGTCCTGAGGAGCCGACAATGGCCACGCTCCCGATTTACAATCTGAACCGCGAAGAGATCGGCTCCATCGATGTCAGCGATGACATTTTTGCTGGGCAGGTCAAGCGCCACCTCTTCTATGAGGTGATCAAGTGGCAGCTCGCTCGTCGCCGTGCCGGTACGGCCGCAACGAAGGGTCGCAACGAGGTCATGGGTGGTGGCGCGAAGCCGTACCGCCAAAAGGGCACCGGTCGCGCTCGCCAAGGTAGCCGTCGTGCGCCCAACCACGTTGGTGGTGGTACCGTTCACGGGCCGAGCCCGCGCAGCTATGCGTACAAGCTGAACAAGCGCATTCGTCGCGGAGCCATGCGCTCGGCGCTGAGCTTGAAGGCTGAGCAGGGCAAGCTCGTCGTGCTGCACGACATTGACCTCGGTGAAGTCAAGACTCAGCGCGCTGCGCAGGTCTTCGACAAGCTCGCTGCAGGCAATGCGCTCATCATCGACGGCCCGAACCACACGCTTGAGTTGTCGGTTCGCAATCTGCCGAAGGTCAAGTACTTGGCGCTCGAGGGGCTCAACCTCTTTGATGTCTTGAAGTACGACACCCTCGTGTTGACCGAGCCGATGGTTCGCCGGCTGGAAGGGACGTTGTCCAAGTGAGCAAGGACATTCACAGCATCTTGCGGCGTCCGATCGTCACTGAGAAGACCACGATTCAAAAAGAAGACCACAACCAGGTCGTCTTTATGGTTCGCCAGGACGCCAACAAGGTCGAGATTCGCGATGCCGTCAAGACGCTCTTGGGCGTTGAAGTGACCGGCGTGCGAACTGCGATTGTGCGCGGCAAGACTAAGCGTCTTGGACGAAGCACTGGTCGCCGGCCGAACTGGAAGAAGGCCGTCGTGTCTCTGGCGCCCGGCGATGATGTCGAGTTCTTTGAGTCCCTCGACGAGCTCGAGGACTTCGAAGACTTCGAGGGCGAGGAATAGCACGCATGGGTATCAAGAAGTTTAAGCCGACGTCGCCAGGACGTCGCAACATGAGCAGCAGCGACTTCGCAGATATCTCTGCAGCTCGTCCGCAAAAGCAGTTGACTTCGGCGCTGCGTCGCAAGGGCGGCCGCAATGTCTATGGACGGATTACCGTTCGTCGACGTGGCGGTGGTCACAAGCGTCGCTACCGAGTCATCGATTTCAAGCGGACAAAGTTTGCTGTGCCGGCCCGCGTGGCGACGATCGAATACGATCCGAACCGCAGCGCACGCATTGCACTCCTGTTCTACGCAGACGGCGCCAAAACCTACATCCTCGCCCCTAAGGGCCTGCGCGTGGGTGATGAAATCGTCTCGAGCCGCTCGGCCGATATTAAGCCCGGCAACAGCTTGCCGTTGCGCAACATCCCGGTTGGTACCGAGGTGCATGCGATTGAGCTCAAGATCGGTGGCGGTGCCAAAATGTGCCGCGCTGCCGGTTCGTGGGCCCAGCTTCTCGCCAAGGAAGGCGATTGGGCCACGATGCGCCTGCCTTCGGGTGAGATGCGCCTGGTGCACCTCAACTGCCGCTCGACCATCGGTCGCGTCGGTAACGAGGAGCACGGGAACATCAAGCTCGGCAAGGCCGGACGCGCACGTTGGCTTGGACGTCGTCCCAAGGTCCGTGGTGTCGCCATGAACCCCGTCGATCACCCGCATGGTGGTGGCGAGGGTCGTACGTCGGGTGGTCGCCATCCGGTGTCGCCATGGGGCGTGCCGACCAAGGGTAAGAAGACGCGCAACAACCAGCGGACCGACCGATTCATCATTCGTCGCCGCAAGCGCAAGTAGGGGCTGTTCAAGATGCCGCGTTCAATCAAGAAGGGCCCGTTCGTCGACGCCCACCTGTGGAAGAAGGTCCAGGCGATGGCCGAGAGCGGAACGAAGCGGGTCATCAAGACCTGGTCGCGCCGCTCGACGATCCTGCCGGACTTTGTGGGACACACGTTCGCCGTTCATAACGGCAAGAACTTCATCCCGGTGTTCGTCAGCGAGAACATGGTTGGCCACAAGCTCGGTGAATTTGCGCCCACGCGGATGTTCCGCGGGCACATTGCCGACAAGAAGGCCAAGAAGCGTAGGTGATCCGATGAAAGCGAAGCTGAAGTTTCTTCGGGTCGCGCCGCGCAAGGCTCGACTCGTTATCGACCTCGTCCGCGGCAAGGACGTCGAAGAGGCGATCAACATTTTGCAGTTCACGCATCGCGCAGCCAGCGAGCCGGTCAGCAAGCTGATCGTAAGCGCGATGGAAAACGCCCGCTCTACGGGCGCCAACGTGGACAACCTCTTCGTCGACACGATTTTCGTGGACGAAGGGCCGACCTTGCGACGGTTTCGACCGCGCGCTATGGGCCGGGCAACTCGAATTAACAAGCGAACGAGCCACGTAACCTGCGTGCTCGCGGAACGCTAGGAGAGATACAATGGGTCAGAAGACACATCCCATTGGATTCCGTCTCGGAGTGATCCGAACCTGGAGTTCCAAGTGGTACGAGGAGAAGCGGTACGCTGAGTGGCTCCTCGAGGATCTGCTGCTGCGTCGCTTCATCAAGAAGAAGCTGTATCACGCTGGCATCTCGAAGATCGAGATCGAGCGGATGGCAAACAAGGTCAAGGTCACCGTCTTTACGTCGCGGCCTGGCATTGTCATCGGTAAGCGTGGTGCCGGCGTCGACGAACTCAAGCGCAAGCTTGAGCGCGTGTCGCAGGGTGAAGTCTATCTGAACATCCAGGAAGTTCGGAAGGCCGAGCTGGATGCGACCCTCGTCGCCGAGAACGTGGCTGCTCAGCTTGAGCGCCGTGTTGCTTTCCGACGCGCCTTGAAGAAGGCGATGCAGACCGGCATGAAGTTTGGAGCCAAGGGCTTCCGAATCGCCGCGTCCGGTCGCCTTGGTGGTGCAGAGATGGGTCGGTACGAGTGGTATCGTGACGGCCGAGTGCCGCTGCACACGCTGCGCGCTGACATTGATTATGGTACGGCGGTCGCTAAGACCACCTACGGGATCATCGGCATCAAGTGCTGGATCTTCAAGGGCGAGGTCCTCGATGACCAAGAGCCCGCGAAGCCTGCCAGCAACTCGCGCCGGCGATAGGGGAGCGATTCGATGCTGTCTCCGAAGAAGACAAAATATCGGAAGCGGATGAAGGGTCGCCTCCGTGGGATGAGCAAGGGCGGCAACGATGTCACTTTCGGTGACTTCGGCCTCCAAGCCATCGGCAACGGGCGACTGACCGCACGTCAGATCGAGGCAGCGCGTATCGCGATGACTCGGCACATTCGTCGTCAGGGTAAGATCTGGATTCGGGTCTTCCCGGACAAGCCGGTCACCAAGAAGCCTGCCGAAACCCGCATGGGTAAGGGTAAGGGCGCTGTGGATCGCTGGGAAGCCGTCGTTCGTCGGGGCCGTGTGCTCTACGAGATGGAAGGCATTCCCGAGGACATTGCACGTGAGGCGTTGCGCCTGGCTGCACACAAGCTGCCGATCCAGACCCGCTTCTTGCGGCGAGGGGAGTGACATGAAGGCCAGCGAACTGCGTGAGAAGTCTGTCGACGAACTCAGCGCGCTCAACACCGAGCGCCGCCGTGAATTGTTCGACCTGCGCTTCAAGCATTACACCGGCCAGTTGCTCGGCACGGCAGCCCTCCGCGACACGCGGCGGGATATTGCCCGCATCGAGACCATCCTGCGCGAGCGTACGCTCGCCCAGTCGGCCAAGAGCTAAGGAGCGTCCGACATGAGCGAAGCGACGCGCGGTCACCGCAAGACCCGACAGGGCATTGTGGTCAGCGACAAGATGGAAAAGACCATCGTTGTGCAGATTGACTCTATGGTCATGCACCCGATGTACAAAAAGTATATTCGTCGGCGTGCCAAGTACAAAGTGCACGACGAGCGTAACGACGCCCGAGTGGGTGACACGGTCCTCATTGAGGAGTGTCGTCCGTTGAGCCGCCACAAGCGTTGGCGGATGAAGGCCATTACCCACCGGTCGCTGTAGCGACTGGAGAGTTGGGAGACTCGACATGATTCAAATGCAGTCGACTCTATCGGCCGCCGACAACTCGGGGGCCAAGAAGCTCCAGTGCATCAAAGTACTGGGGGGGTCGAAGCGCAAGTATGCCTCGGTCGGCGACATTATTGTCGTCACCGTCAAAGAGGCACTGCCGAACTCACGCGTCAAAAAGGGCGAAGTGCGTAAGGCGGTTGTTGTGCGAACGAAGAAGGAAATTCGCCGCGCGGATGGGTCGTACATTAAGTTCGACATCAATTCGGCGGTGCTGTTGAACACCCAGGGTGAGCCGGTGGGAACACGTATCTTCGGTCCGGTTGCGCGCGAACTTCGCGCCAAGCGGTTCATGAAGATCGTTTCGCTGGCCCCCGAGGTCCTGTGACGGAGAGCGACGCAGATGCACATCAAAATGGGTGACACCGTACAGGTGACGTCTGGTCGCGAGCGTGGCAAGACCGGACAGGTCTTGCGCGTCGACCATCGACGGAACCGTGTATGGGTGAGCGAACTGAACATGATCAAGCGGCACCAGAAGCCTGGTCCGGCCAGCCCCGAGGGCGGCATCATCGAGCGTGAGGCTGCGGTCCACGCTTCGAATGTGTTGCTATACTCGGAGAAGGCTGAACGCGGAGTGCGTACGAGCGTCCGCTTCAAGGGTTCTGATGGCGAGCTGTACACGACTCGAGGGGCGGCTTTGGCCACTTTCGATTCGAAGCCGCCTCGTGTTGAGCGGGTCCGATTCAGCGCCAAGACCGGGGAGGTGTTTTAATGACGCCCCGATTGAAGACGCGATATCTTGAGACGGCAGTGCCGGCGCTCAAGACGGAGTTCGAATACGGCAACGTTCACCAGATCCCACGGCTGCTTAAGGTAGTCGTGAACATGGGTTTGGGCGAGGCCGTTCAGAATCCGAAGATCATCGAGAGTGCCCAGGCTGAACTCAGCCAAATTACGGGGCAGAAGGCCATTGTGACCCGCGCTAAGCGGTCCATTGCTGGCTTTAAGCTTCGTGAGGGTATGCCAATCGGGACTTGTGTCACTCTGCGCCGAGCGCGGATGTGGGAGTTTCTCGATCGGCTTATGTCCGTGGCGTTGCCCCGAGTTCGTGACTTCCGAGGCGTGAACGCCAAGGGATTCGACGGCAAGGGCAACTTCTCGATGGGTGTCCGGGAACATATCATTTTCCCAGAGATCGATTACGACAAGACTGACAAGATCAAGGGTCTCAACGTCACCGTGGTTACGACAGCCACGACCGACGAGGAGGCACGTTCGCTGCTCACGCAGCTGGGAATGCCCTTCCGCAAGCCTGGCGGCGCTCGATAGCGAGCTCCGGGGCGGCTGGAAACAGTCGCGGCAGATAATCGGGTCATGCTGAGGCATGACCAGGGATCAAGGTGAAGATCGATGGGAATGACGGACCCGATCGCCGACCTGCTGACCCGGATTCGTAACGCATCCGCGGTTCGGCACGACAAGGTGCTAGTGCCGGCGTCGAACATGAAGCTGCGTATCGTAAATCTCCTCTATGAGGAGGGTTTCGTGCGCAATTTCAAGGTGGTCAATGACGCCAAGCAGGACGTCATCTGTGTGTATCTAAAGTATACGCCAGACCAGGAACCGGTGTTGAGCCATCTCGAGCGGGTTTCCCGCCCGGGTAGGCGCACTTATGTCAAGCACAAGAACCTCCCGCGGATCCGTAATGGTCTGGGGGTTGCGATTCTGTCGACCTCACGTGGGGTCATGACCGACCAGCAAGCACGCGCGCTCAATTTGGGCGGCGAGCATATCTGTTCGGTCTGGTAGCCGGCGGCATCAGAAAGGAGAGGCAAGATGTCTCGAATCGGAAAGTTGCCGGTCGCGGTACCTGATGGCGTCACGATCAGCGTCGATGGCGGCGTGATCAGTGTGACGGGACCTAAGGGTACGTTGGCGGAGAAGCTGCCGCCTCGCGTTTTGGTGAGTCAGGAAGGCGCCCAGGTTGTTATTCAACCACAGGGTTCCGACCGGATTTCCCGCGCGATGCATGGCTTGGCTCGCAGCCTGGTCAGCAACGTGGTCGAAGGCGTGACCAAGGGCTTCAGTCGCAAGCTGGAGATCAACGGTGTCGGCTATCGTGTTGAGAAGAAGCGAGAGTATCTCGTCTTCACGCTCGGCTACAGCCACCCGATTTATTACGAGCTGCCCGAAGGGGTGGACGCAAACATTGACGCACCGACCAAGCTCACGCTTTCGAGCATGAGCCGGCAGCGCCTTGGCGCCGCCGCGGCGAAGATCCGCTCGTTCCGGCCCCCCGAGCCCTACAAGGGCAAGGGGATCAAGTATGCCGACGAGGTGGTTCGCCGTAAGGAAGGCAAGTCGGGCGGCCGATAAGGGGATTCCGATGGCGGTGAAGAACAAGAAAGCAGCTGCGCGGCGTCGCCGCAAGCGCTCCATTCGCAAGCGGGTCTCGGGCAGCACCGAGCGTCCGCGTTTGAGCGTCTTTCGCTCGAACATGCACATTTACGCCCAGGTCATCGATGACACGACGGGGACAACCCTCGCCGCGGCATCGAGCCAGAGTGGTGAGCTTAAGGGCGAATGCTCTGAGCGCAAGAAGGCTGAGGTCGCGGGATTGGTTGGCAAGCTTGTCGCCGAGAAGTGCCTCTCCAAAGAAATCACCCAGGTGGTCTTTGACCGTAATGGGTTTATCTATCACGGCCGTATCAAGGCCGTAGCCGATGCCGCTCGCGAGGCAGGGCTTCAATTCTGAGGTTCTGCATCCCGAATGCGGGAGCGGTTGACACTGACTAAACGCTGGGGTAAAACGCCGCGCCACGTCCGCCTGTGCTGACGTGGCTCTGCTTTGTTCCCCGGATCGTTGGAGCTTGAACTGTGGCGGCTCTCAAAGAAAATGAGCTTGAGCTCATTGACAAGGTTGTCGACATCAACCGCGTCGCGAAGGTGGTGAAGGGCGGTCGTCGCTTCAGCTTCAGCGCCCTCGTGATCGTCGGTGACGGCAATGGAATGGTGGGGCTCGGCCTCGGTAAGGCCAATGAGGTCCCCGAGGCGATCCGCAAAGGCAATGAGCGCGCTCGCAAGGCGATGTTCAATGTTCCGATTATCAATGGGACAATTCCCCATACGATCATCGGACATCACGGCGCGGGGCATGTGCTCCTTCGCCCGGCCAGCCAGGGTACTGGCGTCATCGCGGGTGGTGCAGTTCGCGCCGTCCTCGAAGCCGCTGGCATCCATAACGTGCTGACCAAGTGCCTGGGTACGAGCAACCCGCACAACGTGCTGCGTGCCACGATTAGTGGTCTGCAGAATCTCGTTGACCCGGCCGAAATGGCCGCGCGACGTGGCAAGGCGGTCGAAGAACTCGGCCACGTCCTGCCCTGAGTGGAGAAGAAGATGAAGCTCAAGGTGACCCAGCGGCGCAGCGGAATCGGGCGCAACCAGCAGCAGCGTGACACGTTGCGCGGGTTGGGACTGAAGCGCTTGCACCAGACGCGCGAGTTGCAAGACACACCGGCCATTCGAGGCATGATCAAAAAGATCCAGCACCTCGTTGAAGTCGAGCAGGTGAGCGATAAATGAGCGAGCTGAGCAATCTCCGCCCTCCCGTAGGCGCCGTCCGGAAGCGCAAGCGCGTTGGCCGTGGCGAGTCGTCCGGCTGGGGCAAGACAAGCGGTGTAGGCCACAAGGGCGCCAAAGCGCGTCAGGGTGGCGGCAAGCCGAAGCGCGGGTTTGAGGGCGGTCAGATGCCCCTCGCACGTCGTTTGCCAAAGCGTGGCTTCGTGCCGCGTACTCGTACCGTGTATGCCACGATCAACCTTGGTCGGCTGGGCGACGTTTTCGACGAGGGCGCAACTGTCGACCTCGACGCTTTGCGTAGCCGCGGCATGATCAAGAAGAATCGTGACTTGCTGAAGGTCCTCGCAGATGGCGAGATCGGCAAGGGCCTGGTCATCCGGGCGCACAAGTTCAGCCGCGCGGCTGTTGAGAAGATCACCGCCGCCGGCGGTTCGATCGAACTCATCGAGCGCTGAAGTAGGCCGGGGTCATCGTGGGTACCATCCTCCGAATTTTTCAGATTACTGAGCTGCGCAAGCGCGTACTGCTCACTTTGTCGCTTTTGGCGGTTTACCGGATTGGTGTGTTCGTCACGCTCCCGGGGGTCGACCGGGTCGCGATGAAGGATTTCATGGCTCAGAACCAGGGTGGTTTCCTGGGCCTGTTCAATCTGTTCAGTGGTGGTGCCGTCGAGCAGCTGAGCGTTTTCGCGCTCGGTATCATGCCGTACATTTCAGCATCCATCATCTTCCAACTGCTGACTGTCGTCATTCCGACGCTCGATCGGTTGAACAAGGAAGGCGAACAGGGGCGTAAGAAGATTAACCAATGGACTCGGTATGCGACTATCGCACTATCGATTGTTCAGGGCTTCTTCATCGCGTTGTGGCTCGAGAACCTCAATGGCAGCCAGGGCGCGAGTCAAATCGTGCATGCGCCAGGTTCGTTTGGCTTCCGCTTCATGACTGTGCTGACGTTGACGACTGGGTCAGCGTTCATCATGTGGTTGGGCGAGCAGATTACTGAGCGCGGTATCGGCAATGGGATGAGTTTGATCATCTTTGCTGGCATCGTTGCGGGTCTACCAGACGCTCTCCTACAAATTAAGCAGATGGTCGCCAGTGAACAGATGTCTCTGTTCACTCTGCTGGCTCTGCTTGGTGTCGTGTACGGCGTAATTGCCGTCATCGTTTTTGTGGAGCGCGGTCAGCGACGTATTCCGATTCAGTATGCAAAGCGACTTGTTGGGAACCGGGTTGGCGCAGCGCAGTCGACGCACCTCCCGCTGCGTGTGAACATGGCCGGTGTTATTCCGCCCATTTTCGCGTCGTCCATTCTGATGTTCCCAGCAACCATCGCGAGTTGGACGGATGCTGAGTGGATGCAGGTGGTGCAGTCTTCTTTGAGCCCAGGACACTGGGTCTACATGGTCGTGTTCAGTGCGCTGAACATCTTCTTCTGCTTCTTCTACACGGCTGTGATGTTCAATCCTGTCGATGTTGCTGAGAACCTGAAGAAGTACGGCGGCTATATTCCGGGTATCCGACCAGGTACAAAGACGGCCGAATATATCGACCACGTGTTGACGCGTTTGACCTTCGGTGGCTCCATTTATGTGGCTGCAGTCTGTGTCGTCCCGATGCTCGTGCAAGACCAGTTCAACGTCTCTTTCTACTTCGGCGGAACGTCGCTGCTTATCATCGTCTCTGTCGCGTTGGACACTATGCAGCAAATCGAAAGCCACCTGATTACGCGGAACTACGAAGGCTTCTCTGAGAGCCAAGGTCCGCGGATTCGTCAGGGCCGTGGGACGACGACGGCCACTTGATGACAGCCACTCGACTCATTCTGCTCGGAGGACCGGGCGCTGGTAAGGGGACACAGGCGAAGCGCCTTGTGGCTACCCTCGGCGTTCCGCAAATCTCCACCGGCGACCTGCTTCGCGCTGCGCGTAAAGCTGGAACGCCGTTGGGTGAGCAGGCGAAGTCGTTCATGGACGCGGGGCAGTTGGTGCCAGACGTGCTGATCATCGAGCTCGTCAACGAGCGGTTGACGCAGCCGGATGCCAACGCTGGCTACATCTTGGATGGCTTCCCGCGAACGACCGCTCAGGCTGATGCTATGCGAACGCATGGCATCGTTGTTGAGCGTGTTGTGAACTTGGTCGTTGGTGATGATGTCCTCACGGAGCGCCTCGAGCAGCGCCGAGTTTGCCGGTCATGCGGTTCGAGCTTCCATTTGGAGTTCCATTCGCCCAAGGTCGCTGGCGTTTGTGATGTCTGCGACGGAGAGCTGTACCAACGGCGGGATGATTCACCGGAGGTGATTCCCCAACGGTTGGCTGCATATGCTTTGCAGACTTCACCGCTCGTTGCGTACTACGACGAACTCGGTATCGTTCGCACTGTCGACGGTACCGGTGAGATGTCGAGGATCTTTGAGCGCATCATTGAGGCACTGAGCTGAATGCGGGCGCGTGTTGCGTCTGTGAAGCTCAAGTCGGCGCAAGAAATTGAGCTGATGCGCATTGCCGCGTCAACGACCAGCGAGATTCTCGATGAACTGGTCGAGATGGTTGAGCCAGGTGTTACCACTTGGGACCTCGACCACGCTGCCGAAGAGGCTTGTAGACGACGCGGGGTGACACCTGCGTTTAAGGGCCTCTACGGTTTTCCGGGCTGCCTTTGCGTCGCTGTCAACGACGTGGTTGTCCACGGTATCCCTTCGAAGGCCGTACGGCTTGAAGATGGCGATATCATCGGCCTCGATTTCGGGGTTGTTTATCGGGGATGGTACGGCGATCACGCTCGAACCGTTCCCGTTGGCTCAGTGGATGCTGAGTCAAGGTCGCTTATCGAGGCGACCGCCGGTGCTTTGGATGCAGGCATTGCAGCCTGTCAGCCAGGCAATCGGCTCCGTGAGGTTGGCAAGGCGGTACAAAGCCATGCTGAGGGAGCCGGATATACGGTGGTCAGGGACTTTATGGGGCACGGCATCGGTCGGCGCTTGCATGAAGAGCCCCCGGTAAGTAACTACTACGACCGCAAGCAGTTCTTGAGACTGCGCGCGGGCATGGTCATTTGTGTAGAGCCGATGGTAAATATTGGCTCTATCGAGGTGAAGGTGCTCGAGGATAACTGGACTGCTGTGACCGTAGATGGTCGGCGGTCTGGGCACTTCGAGCATACCATTGCCATTACTGAGCATGGTCCGGAGATTCTCAGCATCTCCGGCCATGGCGTAGGATAATCCGCCCCAGGCGGGAACGCCGTGAGGCGTGAGATGACCCCAGTGGGGCGAGGAGCGAACTATGAAGGTTCGGGCTTCGGTGAAGCGGATTTGCGACAAGTGCAAAGTGATCCGCCGCCACGGTCGGGTGTGGGTAATCTGTGAGAACCCACGTCACAAACAGCGTCAAGGCTGAGGCGAGGGAGATCAAAGATGGCACGTATTGCCGGTGTGGACCTTCCGCGCAACAAGCGGATTGTAATTGCGCTGACCTATATTCACGGCATTGGGCCAACGACGGCGCAGCGACTCTGCGAAGCGACTGGACTCGATCCGAGTTTGCGTACTGATCGCCTCACTGAGGGCGATGTGCGACGGATTCGGCGCGAGATCGAGGAGAACCACAAGGTCGAAGGTGATCTTCGTCGTGAGGTTCAACTCAACATCAAGCGTCTGATGGATCTAGGCTGTTATCGGGGTCTGCGGCATCGCCGTGGTCTGCCCGTGCGCGGTCAGCGAACCAAGACGAACGCCCGGACGCGTAAGGGTCCACGGCGTACGGTCACTAAGAAGAAGAAGTAGGACCAATGGCCAAGTATTCTGCGACGAAGGGCGGCCGCCGCAAGGTCCGCAAGAACGTGCAGTCGGGCATCGCTCATATTCAGGCGACGTTCAACAACACGATCATCACGATCACCGACGTTCAGGGCAATTGTGTCTCCTGGTCGTCGGCTGGTTCGCGGGGCTTCAAGGGCAGCCGTAAGAGCACGCCGTTCGCGGCGCAGCTCGCTGCCGAAGAAGCTGCGCGTCGCGCCCAGGAGCACGGTATGCGCTCCATTGGCGTGTACGTGAAGGGCCCCGGGGCCGGTCGAGAGGCGGCGCTTCGTGCGCTGGCCAACTCGGGCTTCAAGGTGACTCACATTCGCGACGTAACGCCGGTGCCGCACAACGGTTGCCGGCCGCCCAAGCGCCGTCGCGTCTGATCGATAGCAATTCTCAGCCGCGTGCGGCTGTGAATTGCTACTGGCTTCAACCATCGGTACGTCGAGGTGGTCTGCCTTGCTCTTGGAGAGGAGCTTGGCGGGAGGACTCGTACGGCCTTGTCGTGAGGAGGATTCACGATGGACGAGATGGAAATGATCTCCAAGAACTGGCGCGAACTCATTCGCCCCAGGGGTATTGTCGTTGACGAGGCGAATGCCTCGTACGGCAAGTTTGTTGCTGAGCCTTTTGAGCGTGGCTTCGGGATTACTGTCGGCAATTCGCTGCGCCGTATTCTCTTGTCGTCGCTGCAGGGCGCAGCCATTACGGCCGTGCGCATTGACGGTGTGCTGCATGAATTCAGCAGCGTGCCCGATGTGCTCGAGGACGTGACCGACATTATCCTCAACCTCAAGCAGTTGCGCTTTAAGGCGCACACGCTCGAGCCGCGCGTGCTTCGGCTCGAGGCGAATGGTGAGGGTAAGGTTACGGGCGCGAACATTATCGGTGACGCTCAGGTTGAGGTTCTCAACCCTGAGCAGCACATCGCGACGATCAGCGAAGGTGGTCGTTTGACCATGGAGCTGACCGTGCGTACCGGTTTTGGTTACGTGCCGGCCGAGCGGAACAAGATGCCGAACATGCCGGTGGGTACGATTCCCATCGACTCCATGTTCAGCCCGATTCGTCGCGTTAACTACAACGTGACGAATGCCCGTGTTGGTCAGCGGACGGACTACGACCGTCTTGTACTTGAGGTCTGGACCGACGGTAGCGTCGCTCCGGCTGATGGGATCGCCTACTCGGCGAAGATCATCAAAGAGCAACTGCAGATCTTCATCAACTTTGATGAGGAGGCAGAGCCCGAGTACGAAGACAAGTCGGCCGAGAACGAGATTCTGCAGAACGAGAACCTGTACCGCAGCGTCGACGAGCTCGAGCTGTCGGTCCGTTCGGCGAACTGCCTGCAGAACGCGAATATCAAGCTGATCGGTGAATTGGTGCAGCGCACTGAGGCCGAGATGCTCAAGACTAAGAACTTCGGTCGTAAGTCGTTGCGGGAGATCAAAGAGATCCTCGCGACGATGGGGCTGAACCTCGGCATGAAGCTCGAGGGCTGGAACCCGGACGCGCGCCGTAAGTAGCGCGATTCGGTGGGAGCACATCCAAGATGAGGCATCGCAAATCCGGCCGGAAGCTCGGTCGTAATCAGAGCCATCGCGACGCTATGTTCCGCAACATGGTGACGTCTCTCCTCCAAGAGGAGAAGATTCAGACCACCTCGGCGAAAGCCAAGGAGCTGCGTCGCGTTGCAGAGAAGCTGATCACGTTGGGCAAGCGCAACGCGCTGAGCGTTGTAGACGCTGCCAGCGATGATGAGTTGCGCCAGCGTCGGGTGGCAGCGCGCGTCGCTGCTGTTCGCCATGCGGGTAAGACCGTGCGCAATCGTGAGATGCTGCAGAAGCTCTTTGGAGAGCTTGCTGAGCGTTACATCGATCGGCCTGGCGGCTACACGCGGATCATGAAGCTTGGACGACGTACCGGTGACAACGCCGAGATGTCGATCATTGAGCTGATGCCGTCGTCGTCGTCGGCAGGAGACGCCGCCGAGGCGTAGCCCAGGCGTTTCCTCCGGTTGCTTGGCAGCCGGCGGAGATTTGCTGATTGATTCTTTCCGCTACCCCGTTCGTGGGTTGCGCGTCCCTCTTTGCTGGCTTCGACCGCAAATTGGACCCCCTAATCCCTGTTTCGTCTGAGCGAAGATGACTTCCGCGACTGATCTATTGGTCCGTCGTTGAGGTTGGATCGAGTGATGGGATCGTCTCGATTCGCTGCAATCGTCTTCGGTTTGGGCGGTCGTGTGGTGACGCTGGCCCGTTCGCG
>OJFM01000065.1_pt1 | contig 14548 bp, 7 predicted proteins | sample 1594211 | NCBI WGS metagenome assembly OJFM01 (sample SAMN05416783, study PRJEB24817) | seawater metagenome | isolation source: Sea water | place: Canada:Atlantic | collected 2013-11
CTTGGAAGGAGCTCTGGTCAGCGCTTGGGCGATGGAAGCACAGGCGCTGTATATCTACCTGCGCGACGAGTACCCGGGCTTGCACCGCGTGCTACGTGAAGCGGTCAACGAACTTGAGCAAGCCGGGTTAGTCGCGCCAGGGTATGTGGTGCTGCGCCGTGGTGCGGGCGCGTATATTTGTGGTGAAGAGTCGGCGCTGATTGAGTCGTTAGAAGGCAAGCCCGGCAAGCCACGCCATCGTCCGCCCTATGTCGCCCAGCAGGGGCTCTTTGGTCGCCCGACACTGGTCAATAACGTTGAGACGGTGTACTGGATTGCGCCGATTTGGCAGCAGGGTGCCGAGTGGTTTGCAAAACACGGCCGCCATGGGCGTTCTGGGCTACGCAGCTTTTCGGTCTCCGGCCGGGTGAAGCATCCAGGCGTTCATCTCGCCCCGGCGGGGATTACCCTGCACGAACTGATCGAAGAGTACTGTGGCGGCATGGCAGACGGGCACCAATTGGTGGCTTATCTGCCCGGCGGCGCGTCTGGCGGCATCCTGCCCGCCAGCAAAGCGGATATCCCATTGGATTTCGATACGCTCCAGGCCCACGGCTGTTTTATTGGTTCGGCGGCGGTCATCGTGCTTTCTCAGCAGGATAACCTGCAGGCAGTGGCGACCAACCTATTGGCCTTTTTTGCCGATGAGTCCTGCGGGCAGTGCACCCCTTGCCGTGTAGGCACAGAAAAAATGCTGACGCTGCTGGCGCGCGACGAATGGGATGTCGGCCAGCTTACCCGCCTAGCGCAGGTGATGCAGGATGCGTCGATTTGTGGGCTAGGCCAAGCCGCTCCCAATCCAGTGCTTGGGCTACTGAAAGATTTTCGCACAACGCTTACTCACCAGCAGATAATTGTCAGCGATGCGACCGCATCGGTTGCTGAAGGGGGCGCGCCATGAGTGGACCCTTCGCATTAACCCTCGATGGCGTGGAAGTCACGGCTTATCCCGGTGAAACCCTTTGGCAGGTCGCTAAACGTGCGGGTGAAACCATTCCCCATCTGTGCTTTAAAGACGCCCCCGGTTACCGCGCCGATGGCAACTGCCGAGTTTGTATGGTGGAGGTGGAGGGTGAGCGTGCCTTAACGGCGAGTTGTCTGCGCGAGGCGGTGCCTAATATGAAGGTGCATAGCGCCAGCTCTGAGCGCGTAAAAGTCTCTCGGGAAGGCGTGATGGAACTGCTGATGGCGGATCAACCCTCACGTGAGCATAGCCCTGACCGCTCGAGCCACTTTTGGGCGATGGCCGACCAGCTAGGCGTCGAACACAGCAGTGTTAAAGCCTGGTTGCCACCCAGGCATAGTGAGAAGGTGAATCAGGTTGACGCCTTGGACGCCAGCCACCCCGCCATGCGGGTCAACTTGGACGCTTGTATCGAGTGTACGCTTTGCGTGCGCGCTTGCCGTGAAGTCCAGAGCAATGACGTGATTGGCCTAGCGAACCGCGGGGCGGCGGCCAACATCGTGTTCGATTTCAATGACCCCTTGGGCGAAAGCACTTGCGTGGGGTGTGGCGAATGCGTGCAGGCGTGCCCGACGGGCGCGTTGATGCCGGCCACGCTCGTTAATCAACAGGGGCAGGGTGACTCGAAAGCAGTAGATCGCCAAGTCGACTCAGTGTGTCCCTACTGTGGCGTGGGCTGCCAGCTTACCTATCACATCAAAGACGATGCCATTGCTTATGTGGCAGGGCGTGACGGCCCTTCCAACCACAACCGGCTGTGTGTCAAAGGACGCTTTGGATTTGATTACCCGCGCCACCCTGCGCGCTTGACCACCCCATTGATACGTAAGCCGGGCGTTCCGAAAACCTTGGATCCTTCCTTCGACCCCGCCCAGCCACTTACGCATTTTCGTGCCGTGAGTTGGGAAGAGGCGCTAGCGACCGCGGCAGACGGCTTGGTTGAGTTTAAAACCGAGCATGGCCCAAGCGCACTAGCAGGGTTTGGCAGTGCCAAGTGCTCGAATGAAGAGGCGTGGCTGTTTCAGAAACTGGTACGCACTGGCTTTGGTAACAATAACGTCGATCACTGCACGCGGCTGTGCCACGCAAGCTCCGTGGCGGCGTTGATGGAGTGCCTGGGCTCTGGGGCAGTGACCGCTTCGTTTATGCAGGCGCTGGAAGCGGACGTGGTGATTCTCACTGGCTGCAACCCGGCGGTTAATCACCCCGTCGCCGCCACGTTTTTCAAACAGGCCGCCAAACGCGGCACAGCGATCATTATCCTCGACCCTCGTGGCCAAGCATTGGATAGCTACGCCAGCCTGAGCGTAAGGTTTACGCCGGGTGCCGATGTGGCGCTATTTAACGCTATCCTCCACGTGATCATTGCCGAAGGGCTCTATAACAACGCGTATATTGCCGCCCACACCGAAGGCTTTGAAGCGCTAAAGCTGAGTGTGGCATTGAGCAGCCCAGAAGCCATGAGCGAGCGTTGCGGAGTGGCGCCTGAGATCATTCGCGATGTCGCCCGCCGCTATGCCAATGCCGAGAAAGCGATGATTTTTTGGGGCATGGGGATTTCCCAGCATACCCACGGTACCGACAACGCCCGCTGTTTGATCTCGCTGGCGCTGGCCTGTGGCCACACTGGCCGCCCCGGTACTGGGCTGCATCCACTGCGTGGCCAAAACAATGTGCAGGGGGCTTCGGATGCGGGCTTGATCCCCATGGTGCTGCCTGACTACCAGCCCGTAGGTGACGAGCAACTGCGCGCCGCTTTTGAAGAACTTTGGAGCACGCCGCTCAGTGCTCAGCCGGGCCTGACGGTAGTGGAAATCATGGATGCCATTCACGCAGGCCAAGTGCGGGGGATGTATATTCTGGGCGAAAACCCGGCAATGTCTGACCCGGATTTACACCACGCCCGGGCCGCGTTAGGCAAGCTTGAGCATTTGGTGGTGCAGGACCTGTTTGTTACCGAAACCGCTCAATTTGCCGATGTGGTTCTGCCCGCTTCAGCCTGGCCGGAAAAAGAGGGCACGGTGACCAATACCAATCGCCAGGTTCAATTGGGCCGTATTGCGTTACCACTACCCGGGGAGGCCAAACCAGACTGGTGGATTATTCAAGAGATCGCCAATCGCTTCGGCCTGGGATGGGAGTACCAACACCCTGGTGAAGCGTTTGAAGAGATGCAGCAGGGCATGGCGTCGCTAAACCACATTAGTTGGGCGCGCCTAGCGCGAGAAGGATCGGTGACTTACCCCTGCGCCGCCGACGATGTGCCCGGCCAGGACGTCGTCTTCAGCGACGCCTTCCCACGCCCGAGCGGCCTGGCTAAATTTTCCCCCACGCGGCCTTTACCGCCCGATGAGCCAGTCGACCAGGATTACCCCACCGTGTTGACCACAGGACGCCAGCTTGAGCACTGGCATACCGGGTCGATGACGCGGCGCAGCGTTGTGCTGGATGCGCTGGAGCCGGACGCTGTCGCCAGTCTTTCCCCGGGCGAGCTTAATCGCCTGGGGGTCGCGCCGGGCGACCCACTGACCATTACCACCCGCCGCGGCACGATTACCCTGGCCGCGCGAGTCGACCCGAATATACCCGACGGGATGGTGTTTGTGCCGTTTGCCTATGCCGAAGCTGCCGCGAATCTACTCACCAATCCGGCGCTCGATCCGTATGGCAAAATCCCTGAGTTTAAGTACGCTGCCTGTAGACTCACCCAGGGTGGCACTTAACCCCTGCAAGAGAGGCTCGGGTTGCGGTATCATCGAATGCATGAAGCGGATGGCAATCGATGACTAATCTGGGTAACCGCCTGGATCACAAAAGAGCCATTGCACAGGCGATTATAGGAGTATCAAGGGGTTATGGCTCAAACAGTCTTAATGCTCGATAACTACGATAGTTTCACGTTCAATATCGTGCAGTACCTTGGCGAGCTGGGTGCAGACGTCATCACTCACCGTAATGATGAGATCACCATTGAGCAGATCGAAGCGCTGGCGCCGACCCACTTGGTGGTGTCCCCAGGGCCCTGCACGCCCAATGAGGCGGGTATTTCCATGGCCGCCATTGAGCACTTCGCGGGTAAACTGCCTATCTTGGGTGTTTGCCTTGGCCATCAGGCCATTGGCCAGGTTTATGGTGGCAGGGTAGTGCGCGCTCCGCAGGTGATGCACGGCAAAACATCGGCCGTACTGCACGATAGCCAAGGCGTATTCGAAGGGTTGGATAACCCTGTGGAAGTGACCCGGTATCACTCCCTTGTCGTCGACAAAGAGACGCTGCCGGATTGTTTGGAAATTACCGCCTGGACCGGCGAAGACGACGTGACCCCCGGCTTGATCATGGGGTTACGCCACCGCGAGCTGGATATCGAAGGGGTTCAATTCCACCCTGAATCCATTCTTACCCGCCAAGGGCATGAGCTTTTGGCCAATTTTTTAAAACGCGGCTGACGGCCGGTTTCAAACGCTTTAGGGGCTCCTCTGCTCATGCAAATGCGAGACGCGATTAATGCGGTGATGCGCCGCGAAGACCTCTCTTTCGATGCCATGCACGCTTTGATGCGCCAAATCATGACCGGCGATGCCTCTGACGCACAAATTGGCGGGCTGCTGGTCGGCCTAGCCATGAAGGGCGAAAGTGCCATCGAAATTAGCGCTGCCGCCCAAGTAATGCGCGAGCTGATGAAGCGCGTTGAGCTTAATGCTGAGAACGTGGTGGATATCGTCGGCACCGGTGGCGATGGCGCTAACCTGTTTAACGTTTCCACCGCGGCCAGTTTTGTCGCCGCGGCCGCCGGTGCCCATGTGGCTAAGCACGGTAACCGCAGCGTTTCGTCGTCTTCTGGCAGTGCGGATTTATTCGATGTAGCGGGTATCTATCTCGACCTCAAGCCTGATCAGGTGGCGCGCTGCATCGAGCAGGTGGGCGTGGGCTTTATGTTTGCCCCCAACCACCATCCGGCCATGCGCTACGCCATTGGCCCACGTCGCGAAATGGGCGTGCGCACGCTGTTCAATATTCTAGGCCCGTTGACCAATCCGGCCGGTGCACCCAACCAAGTACTCGGTGTTTACGCACCCGAACTGGTACCGCTAATGGCGGAAGTGCTTAAAACCTTGGGTAGCCGCCACGTGATGGTCGTGCATTCCGAGGAGGGGCTGGATGAAATATCGCTGGCCAGCCCGACGTTAGTTGCCGAGCTAAAAGAGGGTGAGATTACTCAGTACACCATTACACCCGAAGAACTGGGCATCGAGCGCCAAAGCTTGGCGACGCTTAAAGCCAATAGCGCCGAAGACAGCCTGCGCTTGGTCAAGGCAGCGCTTTCAGGTGAAGGTGCGGCGGCTGATATGGTCGCGCTGAACGCAGGCGCTGCCCTTTACTGCGCGGGGGTGGCCGACACATTGAAAGAGGGCGTGATGGTCGCCCAAGACGCCCAGGCCTCCAAACTGCCGCTGGAAAAACTCAAAGAGCTTTCGCACTTTACCAGCGTGTTTAAATAGTCCGTTTTCAGCAGCACGCTTTTCAATAAAATGAGACCACTATGACTCAACCGTCAACGCCGACTATTTTAACCCGCATTCTGGCCCGTAAAGATCAGGAAGTGGCTGAACGCCGCCAAGCCGTCTCTGAAGCGGATTTACTCGCGCTAGGAGAGCAGCAGAGCGCGCCGCGTGGTTTTATTGAGGCCCTCAATACGCGCATCGCCACTGGGGATGCTGCCATTATCGCCGAAGTGAAAAAAGCCTCACCCTCGAAAGGCGTTATTCGCGAAGAGTTTCACCCGTCCGATATCGCCAAAAGCTATGCGCAAGGGGGGGCTGCCTGTCTATCGGTGCTCACCGATGCCGACTTTTTCCAGGGCCACGAAGACTATCTGATTGCCGCGCGGGATGTGTGTACGCTACCGGTGATTCGTAAAGACTTTATCACCCATGGCTATCAGGTCAGTGAAGCGCGAGCCATTGGTGCCGACTGTATCCTATTGATCGTCGCTGCCCTGGATGACGCACAGCTGCGTGATCTACACCAGCAGGCCAATCAACTGGGAATGGATGTGTTGGTGGAGGTGCACGATGCCGACGAGCTGGAGCGCGCCTTAGCGCTGGAGCTAAAGCTGGTGGGTATCAACAACCGCAATTTGCACACCTTTGACACCAGCCTCAATACCACGCTGGATCTGCTGCCGCGTATACCTGAGAGCGTTACCGTGATTACCGAATCAGGCATTCACACCCGCGATGACGTAGAGCTCATGCGCGACCATAACGTTAATGGCTTTTTGGTCGGCGAGGCGTTTATGCGCGAAAGCGACCCCGGCTTAGCGCTCAAACGCCTCTTCTTCTAATCGAAGCCTACCCTAATAAACCCCTCGCTTAGGCCGATCGTTTTGGGTTTTTCCAACTCAGCACGGCCACCGTCAGGGCAGGTAAGAAGGTAACGGTGACAATCGCCGTGCCAAGCAGCCCAAAGAGCACAATGGCACCGACGCCGCGGTAAAGCTCGGTGCCTTCCCCTGGCAAAAACACCAGCGGTGAAAGGCCGCACAGGGTCGTTAGTGTGGTCATCGCAATGGGCCGTAACCGGCTCTCTACGGCTTGATGTACGGCGTCGCGAACGCTCATGCTCGCCGTGCGCAGATTCTCTCTCGCCTGATGAACCACCAGGATAGGGTTATTGACTACCGTTCCCATCAGAATTAAAAAGCCGAGCATAGTGATCATGTCGAACGGCTGGCTGATGGCGTTCAAGCCAATTTTCGGCAGTTGCGCGCCGACGGTATTCATTAACCATAGCCCCACAATGCCTCCCGCGGCGCCGAGTGGAATGGTCGCCAGAATCAGCAATGGATAACCCCAATGGGCAAAAATGGCCACCAGTAATAAATAGACGATCGCCAAGGCAATCAACGCATTGCCAGTGAGGGCTTGGCGGGTAGCGTCTAACTGGTCGCCTGCGCCGCTGACGGTGACATTAATGTTCGCTGGCAGCGTACCTTCGTCGCGCATGGCATCTATCACTTCCCGCTGCATGCGCTCGATACCCGCTTCCAGCGCCACGCTGCGCGGTGGAATGACGTCCAGCGTGACACTGCGACGCCCATCGACGCGCCGCAGGGTAGCCGTCCCCACGGTTTCACGAATCTCCGCGAGGGTATTCAGCGGCACGTTGACGCCTGACGGCGTGTGGATAGGCAGTGTGGCAAGGTCATCCAGCGCGATATTCCCCGCTCCAGGGCCGTAGCCGTAGAGATCGATTTTCTCGTCATCGAGGTAAAAATCATCCAGGTAGGCGCCATTGGTGAGCACTGCCACGGTGGTGCCTAGGGCGCTGGTGTCCATACCCACCTCAGCAGCGCGCTCCCAGTCGGGATACACTTCAATCAACGGTTGGCCGAGATCCAAGGCAGAAGGGCGGGACTGAATGCGCGGGTTGTCGAAAACGTCTTGAGCGCGTTGGTAAATGGCATTGGCGGTGGTGTAAAGCTCGTTTAAATCGTTACCGGCGATATCCAGCGTGATACTGCGTGTACCGCCGTCATTGCTGGAAATAATCGAGCCCCGGGCGGCGAAGGCACGCATATCCGGGTAGGCTTCAAAACGCTGGGTGAGCGCATCCATTAAGGCTTTGATATGGGTAGGGTCGCTGGTTTCAGCAATGATCCGCAGGCTTTGAGCTTCGGCTTGAATGCCCATGGTGCTAATCGGCGGAATATCGGTATCGCCACGTTCAAAGCGTTCAGGATCGGCACCTACATGGGGCTCGAGCTCTTGCTGCAGGGTTTGGGCAATCGCATCCATGGTGGCTAGGTTATAGCTCGCCGGGGCGTTCATGCTCACAAAGGTTTTGGCCTCTTCGCCTTCGGGCAAGTACTCCGCTGGGGGCGTCAGCCAAACGAAAATCCCAATGCCACCGGCAATACCCAGCACGATGGCCATTAACCGCCGGAAAGCAGTGTGAATCATGCAATTCACCACCCATAAGCAGCCACGTACCCAGCGCGGCGCTGTGGTTGTGGCGCTCTCTTTACCGCGAAAATCGATGTGCGCACCGAGGGTGGGAATGACCGTTATCGCCACCACCATCGAAATGATTATCGAGGTGGAGATGGCTACCGCAATATCCGAATAGAGCTGCCCGGCTTCCTGCTGAATAAAGAAAATCGGTACAAAGACCAGAATAGTGGTCAGGGTTGAGGCGAGCACCGCCGGCCATACTTGCTTGACACCCTCTAGCGCTGCTTCAAAGCGCGCCAAACCACGGCGGCGCTGGGTTTCTATGCTCTCCAGTACCACGATGGTGTTGTCTATCGTCATGCCAATGGCGAAGGCGACGCCCGCCAGCGAAATGACGTTGAGCGTACGGCCCGCTATCAACAAGCCTAGAAAGGCAGCGATGGTGCAGATAGGGATGCCAATAATCCCGGCCATGGTGGCGCGTGCCGAGCGCAAAAACGCGTACATCACCAGGGTGGCAAACAGTGCCCCGAGGCCCAAGTTGACCCACACGTTAGCAATTGATGATTCGACATAACGCACGTCATCGCTGGAAAGCGTCATGCGCATGCCCTGTTCTGCCAGGAGCCCTTCGTTCAGCGCCGCGACTTCATCCAGCATCGCGCGCTTGATATCGATTACATTGGCACCCGGCTCACGGCGCACCTGCACACTCAATACCGGCTGGCCATCCGAGCTGTAAGCTCGAGATGTCAGTTCGGCGTAGGACTGTTGCGCCGTGGCGATATCGCCAAGCCGGGTTACGGCGTCACCCTCGCGTTTAAGAATGAGCGCTTCAAGGCTCTCAACATCCTCGAAACGGCCCACGGTACGCAGCAGGTAGCGGCGTTTACCGCTCTCGAGATTACCGCCGGACACATCCTGGTTGCGTGCCTGAAGGGCGTCCTGAATATCAGGGATGCTCAACTCACGGGCGGCCAGCGCCTCAGGGTCAATCAGTAACTGCATTTGCCGCTCGGCGCCACCGGACACCGTGACTTCCGAAACACCCGCCACACTTTCCAGCCGCGGTCTTACATTGTCTTCCAGGTAGTCGCGCATGGCGGGCATATCGAGCTGGCGCGGGTTGCCCTCCCGGGGGGCAACGTTAAAGTACATAAAGGCGTTGGCGGAAAAGGAGTTGGCGACGATGCGGGGCTGGTCGACGTTATTGGGGTAGGAGGGCACTTGGCTTAGCGCGTTGTTCACCCGAATCAAGGTCTCGGTGAGATCGACCCCAAACGGGAACTCCAGCTCGATTTCGGCGCTACCGCTGCTGGCAGTAGACTCCATGCGCTGAAGGTTGGGCACGTTGCGCAGGAATTCCTCCTGCTCGATCAAGATATCTTTTTCGATATCCTGCGGCGTCGCGCCCGGCCACTGGGTCTCGATGCCCACCACGCGGGTTTCAAGGTCGGGAATCATCTGCACCGGAATCCGCCAGATGGCGGCGATGCCTAGAATAAGCAGGATCAGCGTAATCACACTGACCAAAATGCCGTGACGAATAATGGCGGCAAACATAGGTGAGGGGTGCTCCTTTAGTCGTCGCTTAGGGTCACGTTCTGCCCCTCTTCGAGGCGCTCATTACCAACGACGATGACGCGGTCTCCCGCTGATAGCCCCTCATTCACAGCCACTTCTCCCTGATGGCTGCTGCCGATTTCAACGCGTTGCTCAAAGGCTTGCCAAGTATCGTCGGTTTGGCGGGCGAGCCAAACGCTGACGCTGCCATCGAAGCGGCGAATCAGTGCATCCCGCGGTACGCTGGGACCGCTCTCGCCGTTAACCTGTAACCGACCCTCAACGGCCATGCCCGGCAACATCTCAAGCGGCGTATCTGCCGCTGCGCGAAGTAAAAACTGCCGCGAACTGGCGTCAAGAGGAATGCGTGCCAAGGTGCGTGCCGTGTGCCATTGCTCATCGCCTTCCAGGCGCACCTCTAAGGTAGAACCTTCAAAGCGTTGGTAAGCCGACAGCGGTACCGAAAAATCGAGCCTAAGCGACGCTAAGTCAACCAGCGTGAGCAGGGCATCCCCGGGGTTGACCCACTCGCCAACGTTGCTCTCTCGTTGGGTAACCATACCGTCAAAGGGGGCACGTATTTGATGACGCTCTAACTGCAGCTGAGTGAGTGCATAGTCTGCGCGGCGCGCCTCAAGCGTGGCCTGCGCGGCGGCCAGCCTGCTTTCACGTTGGCGCCGATCGCTGGCAGCAAAGTTTTGCGCCGAGAGCTGATTCGCTTCGTTAACCAACCGCTGAGCTTCGTCCCGCTCGGCTTCTGCCTGGGCCAGATCGGCGCGGGCGCGCTGGTTTTCTAAGCTAATATCGCGGGTATCGAGCGATAGCAGCGGCTCGCCTTGGGTGACGTTGTCGCCCATTTCAACCGCCAGCTCACTGACCAAGCCTGCTTCCGCGCTCGAAAGCTGTGAGGTACGCAGGGCGGTAACACTGCCGGTGAGAGGCAGTATTTCTATTCGCGGTGCGTCGGCCACTGTCTGTGTTTCAACACGGCTTTCTTGCGCCGTGATGACACCCGACAAACTGAGCGTCAATAACCCAACGCTCAGGCGGGTCAGTAGAGGGAGTAGAGACAACAAGGCAGCTCCTGAAAACGCTTAAATGCATCGCGTCGTGTCTATTGACGTTCCGTGTTTTACTCCCTCAACCTTATACAAGGTTTCTTGATTGTACAATCTTTAACCGCTTTTTAAGGCCGTTAACAGTGCTTGTAGGGGGTGGGGAAGCGCCGTTTTCGAGTAGCGCTTGGCTTGGCTCCGGCAAGAGTAGCCGGTGGCGAGTAGCTTACCCGCATGATCACTTGCTTCCACTTGGGGCTGCCAGGACTGCGCATAGATAGTCTTTGAGGTAGCAGCGTTGCGCGTTTCGTGACCATAGGTGCCCGACATGCCGCAGCAGCCGGTCGCCATTAATTCAAGCTCTAATCCGAACGCGGCAAATACCTGCTGCCACGCTTTGGGGCTGCCGGGGGCGTTGGTTTTTTCCGTGCAGTGGGAAAGCAGTTTAAAGCCAGGGTCGGTGAGTGTTAATGCGCTAGGCGCCAGGGTATTAATACGCGTGGCGAGCCACTCTTGAAGCATGAGTACTTCCGGCACTGCTTCATTGCCCAGTGCTTTGACGTACTCCTGACGGTAGGTGAGCGTCATCGCCGGATCGATGCCCACCATGGGGATATCAAAGCGGGCCAGGGTACGCAGCCGTTCGGCCTGCTTGGCGGCAGTACGCTCAAAGGCGCCTAAAAAGCCCTGCACCTGGAGCGGCTTGCCGTTGGCCGAAAATGGCATGACAAACACACGCAGGTTAAGCCGCGAGAGAAGTTCCACCACGTCCATCACCAGCTTGGCTTCAAAGTGGGTAGTGAAGGCATCCTGAACAATGATCACGCTATTGGCACGCTGCTGTTCGGTTAATAGCCCCAGCGAGAGCGGGGTTGCTTCGGCAATGCCCCACGCCTTCATTTGCTTTTTTACACTGGCGCGGGAGAGCGCTGGCGAATCGCTGATACCTACTGTGGTGCGCATCAGGTTTTCCACCCAGCGCTGGCTAATGAGCGCGTTGTACAGCGGGGCGGTGTTAGCCAGCGTAGGCAGCATAAATTCCGTGCCACCAATGATGTAATCTCGCAGCGGGCGCAGGTAGCGGCCGTGGTAGACCTCTAAAAACTGTGAACGAAACTGGGGAACGTTGACCTTGACGGGGCACTGCCCCGCGCAAGACTTACATGCCAGACAGCCTGCCATGGCATCGTAAACTTCGTGGGAGTAGTCGTGGTGCTGCTTGCGGCTAAGAGTGTTCGCCACACGCAGCGGAAAGCTTTTAATAAAGCCCCAGCCGCCTTCGGCCTTCTTCTTGCGCGACTCTTCCACCACATCGATGCCTGCCTGTGATTGCAGGCGCAGCCACTCGCGGATAAGACTGGCGCGGCCTTTGGGCGAGTGGCGGCGATCCCGGGTCGCTTTCCAGGATGGGCACATGGGGTCGTCCACATCGTAGTTGTAGCAGGCGCCGTTACCGTTACAGTAGACCGCCGCGTCATACGCCTGCCAGGCACGTTCATCAATGGTGCGGTCAAACTGGCCGCGCATCGGAACGCAATCGACCGTTAATAAATCAGGATCGCTATCCTTGGCAATTAGCTTGTCTTCTTCAGCAGGGGTCGCGATCTTCCCTGGATTCAACTGGTTGTATGGGTCAAACGCCGCTTTTACCCGCTGTAGGCTAGGGTAGAGCTCGCCGAAAAACGTCGGTGCGTATTCAGAGCGCACGCCCTTGCCGTGTTCGCCCCATAGCAGCCCGCCATATTTTTGGGTGAGTGCCGCGACCTCATCGGATACCGCGCGAATCAGTTTTTCCTGTTCGGGATCCTTCATATCGATGGCGGGGCGCACATGGAGTACGCCCGCGTCGACGTGCCCAAACATCCCGTAGGAGAGCCCTCGGGCGTCCAGGGCAGCGCGGAACTCGGCGATGAAATCTGCCAGATGTTCCGGCGGCACTGCGGTGTCTTCCACAAACGGCAGGGGGCGCTTCTCGCCTTGTACGTTGCCCAGCAGGCCAACCGAGCGTTTACGCATGGCATAAACTTTTTGAATCTGACCGCGCCCTTCCGCCAGGGTATAGCCCAGGCGTTCGACGCTGGCATCTTGGCTTAGGTGGTCGGTGAAGGCCTTCACCCGCGCAGCAAGGACAGCCTCGTCATCGTCATTGAACTCGATCAGGTTGATACCGCCAATGGGGGTACTCGCGTGAGCGGGGAAGAACGCCGCCACGCTGTCCCACACGAAATCCTCCATGGCGAGTTTGAGTACCGTGTCATCCACCGTTTCGATGGACGTGGGGCGAGCGCTGGACGCCATCAGTGCCTTGGCATCCCGGAGGGCGTCCATAAAGCTGGTGTAACGAACGTTGACCAGGGTGGCGTGCTTGGGAATCGGCAGTACGTTGAGCACGGCTTCGTTCAAAAAGCCCAGCGAGCCTTCTGAGCCGCACAGCAAACTGTTGAGATCAAGCTGGTCTTGATCATTGCGCAGGTGGGCCAAGTCATAGCCGGTCAAGCAGCGATTCAGCGGCGGAAAGGTCGTCTCAATCAATGCACGCTGTTGATCGATAATCTCAGCAGCGGTGGTATGGACGCGACCAAGAATGCCCTCTTGCTGACGCTCAACCTGCTCCTCCTCCTGGGTCAGCGCACGGCTATGCAGATGCTTTCCACCGAGTAGAACGGTATCCAATTCCAGCACATGGTTACGAGTCTTGCCGTATTCACAGCTGCCCTGGCCGCTGGCATCGGTTGAGATCATACCGCCAATGGTGGCGCGATTGGAGGTCGAAAGATCGGGGGCGAAAAACAATCCGTGGGGTTTGAGCGCAGCGTTGAGCTGATCTTTCACCACGCCGGCTTGAACCCGCACACGGCGTTTTTCCACATCGATGTCTAAAATCCGGTTCATATGGCGGGAGATATCCACCACGATGCCGTCGGTAAGCGACTGGCCATTGGTACCCGTGCCGCCGCCACGCGGGGTGAGTACGATCGCTCGATGGGAGGTTTGCGCGGCCAGCCGGGTCAGGCGCTCTAGATCTTCTGCATGCTTGGGATAGACCGCTGCCTGCGGCAAACGTTGGTAAATCGAGTTGTCGGTGGCCAACACCGTGCGGTGGGCGTAGTCCGGAGCGATCTCACCTTCGAAGCCGCGTGTCTTTAGCGCGTGTAGAAAGCGTACATAGTCTTTGCCCAAGCGTTCAAACGGGGCGGTACGGGTGTCCAAGGATGCAATCATAGTTGATCAAGCCGTCAGTGCCGGGGGCGCAATAAAAGAAGACCGCTACTTTACCGCAGCGGCTGCTTGGCTGCATCTCACCGTCGCGCTTTCCTCCACGCCTTACTCGGCACCCAGCGCTTCTTTGACCAGTGCTAAGGAGGCGTCCGACATCGGCAGTGCGAGGGCTAGCTCGTGGGCGCGGGGTGACATTTTACGCCACGTCATCTGCACGATACGCACCATATGGTCGTGTTCGATCTTCCGCGAGAAGTCGGCAAAGTAATTCTCCAGAAATACCAGACAGGCGGAGTCTTCCAGCGCCTGAACGTCAGGATCGCGGCCCAGGCCTTTTTTGCCAATTATCGTCGCTGCGCGTTCGGCCTCTTCGGCTGCATAGCCCGCATCACGCATTAACTGGGCAGTGGTTTCGCCCGCCCGCTTGCCCTGGTCGCGCCGCCAGGTCAAATATCCCACACGCCCTTCGGGATACTCATTGCGCGCTACTAACCAGCGTTGCAAGTGCTGAGCGCGCACGGCTAAGCGCAGCACTTCATCCGGGGCATCATGAACGCGGTCTAGCCACTCACTCATGCGCTGGGCGTAGGCCAGCTCCTGGGGCATGGAGGTGCCATCGGCAAGCGTCGTGGAGCGTGGGTCCTCGGCGTGTAGGGCATCAATAGCGGCAAGCGTTTGATCAAAAGCGGTAGGCATGGCAACGAGATCGGAAGAGCGTCGTGTAGGGAAAGAGTGTAGATCTCGGTGGTCGCCGT
>OJFM01000071.1_pt1 | contig 14183 bp, 11 predicted proteins | sample 1594211 | NCBI WGS metagenome assembly OJFM01 (sample SAMN05416783, study PRJEB24817) | seawater metagenome | isolation source: Sea water | place: Canada:Atlantic | collected 2013-11
ACCGAGATCTACACTCTTTCCCTACACGACGCTCTTCCGATCTGACGGGCACCCATGCGCAGATACTAACTGGCCGGCAAGCGGAACTCAAAGTGTCAGGCACGGCCATGGACAAAGTTTAAGGCGGCCTGCCTAGCTTCCGGCTACCTTGCCAGCGAGCAGAATCTCGCGTGCTTCAGCGACCGTGAAGAAAGAACCGAACACAACCACAAGATCGTTCGGGTCAGCCACGGCCAATGCTGAAACCAAGCCCTCCCGCACGGATTCAAAAGCCGTCGCCTGGATCCCTGAATCGGACAGTCTTGCTTGCAGGTCTTGACCGGACAGGCCTCTTGGTACCTTGAGACCGGCCAGATACCAGGCATCGACCACATCAACCATGGCTCTGCCCACACCTGCCACGTCTTTGTCCGCCAGGGCGCCATAAACACCATGCACCCGTCTGCCCGGGGATTTTAGTTGACTCAGCTGACCAGACAACCAACCGGCAGCATGAGGGTTATGGCCAACATCCAGGAAGATATCCGGTGCGGAACCAACACGCTCGAAACGCCCGGGTACACTCAGACCTGAAAGCACCTGCTCAATGACTGGTACCGGCAGGTTCGGTTCAAGCTCGCGTATGGCAACCACGGCGGCTGCCACGCTTTTGATCGGCAATGGACCGGCGGGCAGACGAATCGCCCGGCCTTTATGGCGAAGCTCTACCGCCGGAGCATCATCGCCTGCTTGCTGCTCAGTCACCAGCTCATAATCACGCCCCAGCAGAGCCAGTTCGACTTTCTGCGCAGTGGCCTGCTGGAGCACCGAACGTGGCGGATCGGAATCGGCATAGACCGAGGGGATGCCCGGCCTAAGGACACCGGCCTTTTCAAACCCGATGACTTCGCGATTGTCGCCAAGGAAGGCAACATGATCGATGTCCACCGATGTCAGGATGGCAAAATCCGCGTCCAGGACATTGACAGCATCCAGCCGCCCACCCAGGCCAACCTCCAGCACCCAGTCGTCGAGGCCCGCACCGGCAAAGGCCACGAAAGCGGCAAGGGTTCCGAATTCGAAATAGGTAAGAGAGACATTGCCGCGTGCTTCTTCGACGGCTTCGAATGCGCTGACAAGCGCGTCGTCGGAGATATCCTCACCATTAAGACGCACACGTTCGTTATAGCGTTGTAGATGGGGCGAGGTGTAGGCGCCAGTCCGGCGGCCAGCCGCGCGCAAAAGCGCCTCAACAGTAGCAACCGCGCTGCCTTTGCCGTTAGTGCCAGCCACAGTGATGATCCGGGCGGACGGCTTTCGTCGGAACAACCGCCGCAGGACCACGAGGACCCGGTCCAGGCCAAGATCAATCTCTGTAGGGTGTATCGCTTCCAGGTAGGTAAGCCACTGATCGACGGTGGCACCAGCCCCCGGCGATGCCGGGGGCTGGTCTGCAGGGTTACTCGGCAGGGGCATCGGTTTCGGGCTTCTCCGAGACTTCAAACTCGATCGGGTCTTCGGTTCCCGGGCGCTCCTGGCCGGTAAACTTGGCCAGCACATGAGCAATGCGTTCGCGCATCTGGTGGCGATGGAGAATCATGTCAATCGCGCCGTGCTCAAGCAGGAACTCACTACGCTGGAAACCTTCCGGCAGTTTTTCACGAACCGTCTGTTCTATAACCCGGGGGCCGGCGAAGCCGATCAATGCGTTTGGCTCTGCAATGTTGAGATCCCCCAGCATGGCCAGACTGGCGGACACGCCACCGAAGACAGGGTCCGTCATCACAGAGATATAGGGAATACCCTCAACTTTCATCCTCTCAAGCACAGCGGCTGTCTTCGACATCTGCATCAATGACAGGATCGCTTCCTGCATGCGGGCGCCGCCGCTGGCTGAGAAGCAGACCAACGGGATACGCTCCTTGAGAGCAACATTTGCGGCCTGGACAAACTTCTCCCCGACCACTTGCCCCATAGAGCCACCAAGGAATCCAAATTCGAACGCGCAGGCAACTAAAGGAACCCCGAGCGTCGTGCCTTTCATTGCTACGAGGGCATCCTTTTCCCCAGTGGCTTTCTGCGCCTGGGACAAACGATCTTTGTACCGCTTACTATCCTTGAACTTCAATCGGTCCCAAGGCTCAAGCTCAGCGGCAACTTCTTCACGACCCTCTGGATCAAGAAAAATTTCGAGGCGCCGACGCGCAGTCACCCTCAGGTGGTGGTTGCATTTGGGGCAAACATCCAGGTTTTTCTCAAGTTCCGGCTTGTAGAGAAAGGCACCGCATTTGGGGCATTTCTTCCACAACCCCTCCGGAACGCCCGTTCTCTGTTTCGACTCCGAGCGAATCTTGCTCGGCATTATCTTGTCCAGCCAGTTACTCATGGTCTCATCCTGTCCTTTGACGCCTGTTTGCCCTCCTCCCCTTCATTCAGGAGGCGAGACTGTCCAGTGCTTCACGCATCGGGTGGAGCAGATCCGTCAATGCCCGCTTGAGCTGGTCGGTATCTGCCTGATTTCTGGCTATTGTATCGACCAGGACGCTGCCAACAATTACACCATCGGATACCCGACCGACCGCCGCGGCAGTTTCCGCATCACGAATACCGAAACCAACACCCACCGGGAGAGCTGTCAGTTCGTGAATATGATTCACCTTGGCAGCTACCTCTTCCACGTTGATGGTGGCCGATCCCGTCACACCCTTGATAGAAACATAGTACACATAACCGGAGGAGTGCTCACTGATTGCCCGGATCCGGTCATCGGTCGTGGTTGGTGAAAGCAGGAAGATGGCGTCGAGATTTCGCTGGGTGAACAGCGGAGCAACCTCGTCGGCCTCTTCCGGTGGCAAGTCAACGGTCAGAATGCCGTCGACGCCAGCATCCTTGGCAGCATCCGCAAAACGCTCGTAGCCCATGGCTTCCATCGGGTTCAGGTAGCCCATCAAAACCACCGGAGTTGCGTCGTCTGACTTCCGGAACTCCTTGACCATGGCAATCACCTGCCTCAGCGAGGTACCGTGCACCAGGGCCCGCTCACAGGCAAGCTGGATTACCGGGCCGTCTGCCATGGGGTCAGAGAACGGCACCCCCAGCTCGATAATATCTGCCCCCGCCTCAACCAGCGTGTGCATCAGATCTACCGTGACATCGGGATGCGGGTCACCGGCAGTAATATAGGGAATAAGTGCCTTACGACCTTGTCCTTTCAGGGCCTTGAGGACCCCTTCAATTCGGCTCATGCCTGCTCCTGTTAATTCTTCAGATCTCGATGCCTTCAAGCTTGGCAACCGTGTTAATGTCCTTGTCGCCACGCCCGGAAACGTTAATGACAACGGTCTGGTCTTTGTCCATGGTCGCCGCCAGTTTGATGGCATAAGCGACAGCGTGAGCCGTTTCCAGCGCGGGCATAATGCCCTCGACGCGGGTCAATTTCCGGAACCCTTCCATCGCTTCGTCATCGGTAACGGACACATAATTGGCACGGCCAATGTCCTTCAACCAGCTGTGCTCTGGACCCACCCCTGGATAGTCCAGGCCGGCACTCACCGAATGCGTACCTGCGATCTGGCCATTTTCGTCCTCCATCAGGTAGGTGCGGTTACCGTGAAGCACGCCAGGACGACCGGCACAGAGTGGTGCCGCGTGTTTGCCAGTATCAATGCCCAGGCCGCCAGCCTCGACACCGTAAAGCTGTACCGATTCGTCAGAAAGGAACGGATAGAACATGCCAATGGCGTTGGAACCACCACCCACACAAGCGACCAGGGCATCCGGCAACTTGCCGGTTTTCTCCAGCGCCTGACGACGGGTTTCCCGACCGATTACCGACTGGAAATCCCGGACCAGCAGCGGATATGGATGCGGCCCCGCAACGGTACCAATGATATAGAAAGTGTCGTCCACGTGAGCCACCCAGTCACGCATCGCATCGTTCATGGCATCCTTTAGGGTTTTGGTGCCACCCTGAACGGCATGTACCGTCGCGCCCAGAAGCTTCATCCGGAACACGTTCAGAGACTGTCGCTGGACATCCTCCGCGCCCATGAACACATGGCATTCAAGACCCAGACGCGCGCAAACAGTGGCAGTGGCAACACCGTGCTGACCCGCACCGGTTTCGGCAATGATCCGCTTTTTACCGAGGAAACTGGCAAGCAGCGCCTGGCCGATCGTGTTGTTCACCTTATGGGCACCGGTGTGACAAAGATCTTCACGCTTGAGCCAGATCTGGGCGCCGCCGGTTTCACGGCTGAGACGCTCGGCGAAATACAGCGGGGTTGGCCGGCCAACATAGTCCGCCAGTTCCTTGTCGAACCGCGCCTGGAATTCCGGATCCTTCTTCAGGCGGGCGTATTCTTTCTCGAGCGTCATCAGGGAATCCATCAGAGTCTCGGAAACAAATCGCCCACCAAAGGCCCCGAAGTGACCCCGCGCGTCCGGCAGTGCGCTCAGCATTTCTTCAGTCAGTTTTACAGACACGGTGAACCTCTTTAATAAAATGAGAAATTTTCTGGATATCCTTGATGCCTTTGCCCTGTTCAACACCGCCACTGACATCTACAGCCCAGGGTTTCACCTGTTTCACAGCGGCAAATACGTTATCAGATGACAAACCCCCGGCCAATATGATCGGAAGCGGCCGGTAGTCAGGGATCAGATCCCAGTTAAACGATTTTCCTGTGCCTCCGTACCGGTCTGGATCCCAGGCATCGACCAGCAGGCCGGAAGCGTTGTGAAACTCCTCGAAGGCGGCTTCAATCTGCCCTGCCTTTCGGACCCGGATGGCCTTGATCCAGCGTCGACCAAAACTGGCACAGAAATCCGCCGATTCGTCGCCATGAAACTGCAGCAAATCCAGTGGCACCCGCTCGAGAACCGCCTCGACTTCCTGCCTGGATGGATTAACAAATAATCCGACCACCGACATGAACGCCGGAACACGCTTTGCCAGTTCGGCGGCCAGCTCCAGAGAAACGGAACGGGGACTCGGTTCATAAAAAACCAGACCCAGGGCGTCGGCGCCGAATTGAACAGCCCCGTCAATATCCTCGGGACGGGTAAGGCCGCAAATTTTGACCCTTGCGCTCATTGGCTCGGAACCCGCTGTTTGACATGGATGTGTGTTGGGGTGAACGGACTGTTCTCTTCCCGGGTGAACCAGGGCCGCAGAAAGCCCGGGCCGCATTCGACATCGGGAATCCCGAATTCGTCCGGGTACCCCACATCGACCAGATACAGACCATGGGGAGGCGCGGTTACACCTGCAGCTGTCCGATCTCTGGCGACCAGTATCTCATGAATCCACTCCGGTCGCTGCTTTCCCGAACCAACCGCCATCAGGGCGCCGGCGATATTCCGGACCATGTGATGCAAGAACGCATTGGCCTGAACGTCTATTACGACAAAATCCCGCTTCCGGGTTACCGAAATACGCTCCAGAAACCGAATCGGTGTTCGAGACTGGCACCCGGCCGCACGGAAAGAGGAAAAATCATGTTCTCCGGCCAATGCCTGCGCGGCCTTGTGCATGCGATCTGCGTCCAGTGGGCGGAAGGTCCAGCTTACCTGGCCCCGCTGTATACCCGGACGCACTGGATGGTTATAGATGATGTAACGATAACGCCGATAGGTCGCGGAAAATCGAGCGTGGAAATCACCGACTCCGTTTCCGGCCCAGTGCACGGAAATGTCATCGGGCAGCGCCGTGTTTATACCCATAACCCAGGAGCGCAGGTTACGGACAGACGGAGTGTCGAAATGAGCGATTTGATAGCTGGCGTGCACCCCGGCATCGGTACGGCCCGCACACACCAGATCAACTGCATGGTTCGCAACCTTTGCCACCGCTGCCGTCAGTTCCGCTTCCACCGATCGAACACCGGATTTCTGGAGCTGCCAGCCGTGAAACCCACGCCCATCATATTCGAAGGCAAGTGCGACGCGGCCCGCGCCTACGGCGTTATCGGTGGAGAGCTGCTGAGTCTCGAGAAACAAGTGCGAATCCGAAGAGAATGGTTCTATAAAGACAAAGCGCCGACCTTATTGCCGGGAGGATTACCCGGCGGCCGGCGCTTGCTACCTGTCAGACCCGATTATAACGGATCAGGACAGATTTTTAAGGAGGTCTTGCGCCTCTGCTTTCTGGTCTTCGTTTCCTTCAAGGGAGACTTCTTCCAGGATGTCGCGAGCTCCGTCGGCATCACCCATCTCGATGTAGGCCCGCGCGAGATCCAGTTTGGTAGCGGCCTCATCGGTTCCGGCCAGGAAGTCGAAATCGTCCTCGTCACCGAGTTCGCTTTCATCAATGTCCGCAACCTGCGATTTGCGCGACTCATCGGAAACCTCATCAGACGCGACCGGGAGATCAAGATCACTTTCAGATGTCTCCGAGTCTTCGAGCTCATCGGTTACACCCAGTTGCTCGAGATCCTCGGCATCTTCAACCGTCTGTTCAGGATCCGCTTCCTCTGCATCGCCCTCACCGAGTGTGTCCTCAAGACCAAGCTCTTCATCGAGTGACGCCTCTTCGCTCTCCTCGGGGTTGGCTGAATCGGCAGAATCGGAAAACTCTTCCATCAGTGCCAGGTCTTCATCGGACACGTCCAGTTCCAGGTCATCCAGTGAAGATTCTTCCATCTCACTGCCACCAAGCTCGTCTTCTTCACCGGCTACCTTGTCCAGCTCAGCATCGAGCTCGTCCAGGAATGACTCGTCCAGCGAATCAACGTCGGAGTCGCCGTCCAAATCAGCACCCTGCTCAGAGCCTTCCTCGGAGGTGGTTTTCGGCCTTTCGTCTGGCAGCTCCTCCGCCAGGTCTCCTTCGTCCAGATCACCCTCTTCCAGATCGAGGCTCAGGTCGTCATCAGAATCGTCGAGCGTCTGCTCTGTACCGGTTGGCTTGTCAGAGTCCGCTTCGAATTCCGAAGACAGATCCCAGTCTGTGGACTCCTCAAGCTCGGAGGTGTCTTCGGTCGAAGGCTTTTGTTCATCCGATTCCATCTCGAGACCCGAGAGATCGTATTCGATCATGTCGTCCCGGCTTTCCTCTTTGCTCTCTTCAGACGCGTCTTCCTTGCTGGCCTCGGATTCGTCAAGCTCATCAAGCTCGAAATCAGACAGGTCAGTCTCTGAAAGGTCCGAATCAAAGTCGCCAAACTCGTTCTCGGCCGGCTCTTCTTTCTCAGCATCGAACTGATCGGCGAGAAGTTCTTCAGATTCAGGCTTGTCCTGCTTCTCAATGGACTCATCACCGGTTTCGTCAGAATCATAGGATGTGGCAAACGAATCGGAACGTAACTGAGACTCAAGGTCATCGATGCTGGGCATCGACTCCGCCTCTTCCAGCCGTGCGCGCAGCTGGTTCGCGGTGGTCAGCGCTTCTTCATCGTCCAGAGCCTCGACCTCTCCGAATTGTTTTTCGAAAGAGTCGCGATCCTGGGTATCTGCGTAGACACCGAGCAGCTTCAAGCGCAGATCGGTGCGACTGGGCTCACGGGAAATTGCGGTTTCCAGAGCTTGGGCAGCCCGATCATGCTGGCCATAGGCAATGTAAGAGTCAGCCTCGGCCAGGGCGTCGCCAGCCGCAGATTGCTGATCCTCTTCATCCAGGCTCAGATCGAAGGAATCCGTTTCTTCGTCGGTTTCATTGTTCAGTTGTTCGTAAAACGCCTTTTCCCGGTTTGCATTGCGGCGGGCAAGCAGCAGGAGAAGCAACAGCAGAACGATCAGACCGCCACCAAGGGCAATCTGATACATCGGATTACCAGTTATGGCATCAATAACGTTACCGGGGAAACCTTTATCGGCAGCCGGAGCCTGTTGAGCAGGCTTGGGCGCAGGCTCTGCAGATTGCTCTGTTTGTGTCGGGGCTGGCTCCGCCGCCTCAGTTGCTTCAACCGCATCATCGGTAGCCGCAACCGCGGGCTCATCCGCTCCAGACATTTCAGCCTGTTCTGATGCGTCACCGGCATCGGCACCCATCTGATCATCGGTTGCCTGATCGGAACCGGCCATTTCGTCAGTTTCACCGACCATAGCCTCGGACTCGGCCATGTCGCCTGATTCACCCGCAGCTTCGGCATCCTTAGCTTCACCGTCCATCATGTCCGAATCGGCGGGTGCCGTATCACCTTCAGCGGCCTCGTCCATGGCGACAGATTCCGCTGCTCCGTCATCGGCAGCCGGACTTTCAACGGGTGCGGTCTGCTCTGCCGTTTCATCACCAGCAGTCTGCTGCATTTCAGCAAGCTGGGTATTCTTGAGCTCAAGCAGGCGCTGCAGAGTCTGCACCTGGTCCTGCAGGTCCTCAACACGACTGTTCAGCTCATCGTTCTCCCGGCGAGCGCTTTCGAGCTCTTCCATCGCGACCGCTGTGCCGGCATCAACGCCGCCAGGCAGTTCGCTGTCACCGCCCGCGGAGCCACTGTCGCTGGCCTCACTGCCGGCGTCATCGGACACTACGAGTTTGAGCTCATCACCTCCGGCGCCAGCCTGCTGCTGAGGAGCCGACGCTGCCTGCTGCTCAGCGGTTGCATCCACTGTGCGCTGGGGGGTCTGGAATTCCTGATTCTGCTGGGCAACCACGCGAGTAGCTTCAGCGCGAGTGCGACTCTGGATCTGATCCAGAGACGGAACGCGGAGCACTTCACCGCGCTTCAGGCGATTAATGTTATTGCCAATGAATGCATTCGGGTTCAGGTCCTGGATTGCCAGCATGACCTGCTGCATGGAGACACTGTTGTCTGGACGCACCTGAGACGCGATGGTCCACAACGTGTCTGAAGCTCCGGTGGGCCCGAATGTATCAGCCTGATATCCGGAACCCAGCGACCGCTCGGCCTGAGCCTGACGACGAACTGATTCGGCACTGCGAGTGGTCGCCGGCTGGCTGGTTGTCTGGGACGTGGAGACTGTTGGAGTGCTGACCTGTTCCTGCACGCCGGACTCTTCCGCGTATACAGGTGGATCCACCAGAACGGCGTATTCCCGCATTAACCGGCCGTTTGGCCAGGTCAACTCAAGCAGGAAGTTGAGGTACGGTTCCCTCAGAGGTTCACGGGAGGACACATTGACAATGAGACTGCCATCATTGCCGGTGACCACCTGGAACCTGAGCTTACTGAGAAACTGGTTGCGATCCAGCCCCACCCGCTCATATGCCTGTTCCGAGGCAATATTGACGAACACGTCCGCTGGATTGACGCCACGGCTTTGGGGCAGAACAATCTCTGCGCCCAGTGGCTCGTTCAGATAGGACTGAAGTTCTATTTCACCCAGCCCCAGGGCCTGTGCGACGCCGGATCCGAGCCCTCCCGCCAGAGCCAGGGCAACCGCAAGCTTGCGTACCTTCATGCTTTTTCCTTTCCAGTCTCCGTTATTCGTTACTGCTCTTTTTCAAACAGAATCGGACGAGGTTGGATGACTTTCGTCTTGATAATTCTCGTTATTATGTGTTCTTTTTAATTTTCAGTCCGGCAAGTATTGTTGATAAAACCTCTTTTATCAATCAATCAGCCGCAATCCTTGTACCATTTTTTTATCAATCACGCGGAACTACCTAGCGCTCTTGAAAATAACAGGGGCGGAGGCTGAAATCAGCCTCCGCCCCCTCACCGGTTTATCGAAACCGGACACAGTTGGCATTTATTGCCTCTGTGTAACAATTTTTAACGCTCCTGAAGGATCCGGAGCATACGGCGCAGCGGCTCAGCAGCCCCCCACAGGAGCTGATCACCCACCGTAAACGCGGAAATGTATTCCGGCCCCATGGTCAGCTTGCGGATACGGCCGACAGGAACGCTCAAGGTACCGGTCACCTTCGCTGGAGTAAGTTCCTCAATGGTCGCATCACGATCATTGGGAATCACTTTCACCCAGTCATTCGCTTTCGCAAGGATCGACTCGATTTCAGAAACCGGGAGATCCTTCTTCAGCTTGATTGTCAGCGCCTGACTGTGGGAGCGCATTGCGCCAATCCGCACACAGATGCCGTCGATGGGAATCGGGTTATCGGAGCGCCCGAGAATTTTGTTGGTCTCGACCCCCGCCTTCCACTCTTCCTTGCTCATGCCGTTGTCGAGCTGCTTGTCGATGAACGGGATAAGACTGCCGGCCAGGGGCACCTGGAAGTGCTCGGTCGGGAAGCCGTCCGAACGCATGGTTTCGGTTACCTTGCGGTCAATCTCCAGAATCGCGGAGGAAGGATCATCCAGCTCGGACTGGACGCTTTTGTTGAGCTCGCCCATCTGGTTCAACAGCTCGCGCATGTTCTGAGCGCCAGAACCGGAAGCCGCCTGATAAGTCATGGGCGACACCCACTCGATCAGATCCTGTTCAAGCAGGCCACCCAAAGCCAGCATCATAAGGCTCACGGTGCAGTTACCACCGATGTAGTCCTTGACGCCTTTCTCAAGCGCAGCATCAATCACGTTTCGGTTGACCGGATCCAGAACAATCACAGAGTGGTCGACCATCCGCAGGGTGGAGGCTGCATCAATCCAGTAACCTTCCCAGCCCGCGTCACGGAGCTTCTGATAAACCGCGCCGGTGTAGTCGCCACCCTGACAGGTCACGATAACATCCATGGTTTTCAGAATCTCGACGTCAAACGCGTCCTGCAGAGGAGGAACGTCGTCTTTACCCACGTCCGGCGCAGGCTTGCCAGCCTGGGATGTGGTGAAAAACACCGGTTCGATATCGGCGAAATCGTTTTCTTCACGCATGCGTTGCATGAGGACCGAGCCCACCATGCCACGCCAACCTACAAGTCCAACTCGCTTCATGTGCGATCTTCAGACCTCGTTTTATGCCCGCCCCATGCCTTTATCGCTGGCAGGGACAGGATGGGTGATCCCGCGGCAACTGCATCGCGTTGCCGTCGGGTCTCAAATACGCCTGTCAGGGCCTGGCCTCTTTACAGCGCAGCCAGAACCGCCTCCCCCATTTCCCGGGTGGACACTTTCTTTGCGCCCTCAGACATGATGTCCGCTGTTCGCAGACCCTGATCCAGGACCTTGCTGACCGCCGCTTCAATGGCTTCAGCAGCTTTTTCCTCATTCAGACTGTACCGCAGCATCATGGCAGCACTGAGAATGGTGGCCAGCGGATTGGCAATGCCCTGCCCGGCAATATCCGGCGCAGACCCGTGGCAGGGCTCATACATGCCCTGCTTTTCGGAGTTCAGCGACGCCGATGGCAACATGCCGATCGAGCCGGTGAGCATAGCCGCTTCGTCCGAAAGAATATCACCAAACATGTTGCCAGTCACAATCACGTCAAACTGCTTGGGGGCACGGACCAGCTGCATGGCAGCATTGTCCACGTACATATGAGATAGCTCCACGTCCGGATATTCCCGGCGGAGATCGTTCATGATTTCCCGCCATAGAACAGTCACTTCCAGCACGTTGGCCTTGTCCACGGAGCACAGCTTCTTGCCCCGCTGCTGCGCGGCTTCAAAAGCCACCCGCCCGATACGACGAATTTCCGATTCTGTGTAGGCGTAGGTGTTGTAACCCTGGCGCTCTCCGCTCTCCAGTTCGCGCACACCGCGCGGCTGACCAAAATAGATGCCGCCAGTCAGTTCACGGACAATCATGATATCCAGCCCGGAAACAACTTCCGGCTTCAAAGAAGAGGCGGACGCCAGTTGCGGATAAAGAATTGCCGGGCGCAGGTTTGCAAACAGCTCCAGGTTAGAGCGCAACCCCAGCAACCCCTTCTCCGGGCGCTTGGCCATCGGCAGACTGTCCCACTGAGGACCGCCCACGGCACCCAGAAGGATCGCGTCGGCTCTGGTGGCCTTTTCGAGGGTTTCATCCGGCAGCGGTGTGTCGGTTTCATCAATCGCCGCACCACCCACGAGGCCGGACTCGAAGCTCAGGCCGAGATTGAACTGATCATTGATCTTGTTGAGCACTTTTTCCGCTTCAGCGACAATTTCCGGACCGATACCGTCGCCGGGAAGCATCAGGATAGTTCTGGGCATGTTTTTTCCTTGTTCCATTCCTTCAGGTCGAATTAGCGCCAGCGTAATCCGACAGCCTATTCAACCCCCGGCACCAAACAGCCAGGGCGCAGTTTTACGGCGGCTTTCTTCATAAGACCGGATCAGCTCAGCATCTTCCAGCGTCACGCCAATATCATCCAGGCCGTTCAGCAGGCAATGACGACGGAAATCATCCACCTCAAAGGTAAAGGTTTCGCCGGATGGGGTAGTTACAGTCCTGGCTTCCAGGTCGACTGCCAACTGATAGCCTTCACTCTGCTCCACTTCCCGGAAAAAACGATCGACAATTTCCTCAGGAAGAACAATGGGTAACAACCCATTCTTAAAGCAGTTATTATAGAAAATATCGGCAAAACTCGGAGCAATAATTACCCGGAACCCGAAATCCTCCAGAGCCCAGGGTGCGTGCTCCCGGCTTGAACCACAGCCAAAGTTACGTCGCGCCAACAATACACTGGCGTTCTTGTAGCGGTCCTGATTCAGGACAAAATCCGGATTAATCGGACGGGTGGAACAATCCTGATCCGGTTTGCCTTCATCCATATACCGCAACTCATCAAACAGGTTCGGGCCGAAACCCGTGCGCTTGATGGACTTCAGAAACTGCTTGGGAATAATCATGTCCGTATCCACGTTGGAACGGTCCATGGGGGCGACAACGCCCTGGTGTTGCTTCAATGCGCGCATGGTTCTCTCCTGTGGATCAGTTCATCAGCTCGCGGACATCAACGAAATGACCGGTTACTGCGGCAGCAGCAGCCATGCCCGGGCTCACCAGATGGGTACGCCCGCCAAAGCCCTGACGGCCTTCGAAGTTCCGGTTTGACGTGGAAGCACAATGCTCCCCCTGCCCCAGCTTGTCGGCGTTCATGGCCAGACACATCGAACAGCCCGGGTCGCGCCATTCAAGACCGGCTTCGATAAAGATCTTGTCCAGACCTTCCTGCTCCGCCTGGGCTTTCACCAGACCGGAACCGGGTACCACCATGGCCTGCTTCAGAATCGGCGACACCTTCCGCCCTTTCACCACGGCCGCGGCCTCGCGCAGATCCTCAATGCGGCTGTTGGTACAGGAGCCAATGAACACACGATCCAGCTTGATATCGGTAATCGCCATATTGGGCTGCAAACCCATGTACTTGAGAGCGCGAACAATGCCTTCACGCTTGATCGGATCGGCTTCCTGTTCCGGATCGGGCACCTTGCCATCAATTCCGGCCACCATTTCAGGCGACGTACCCCAGCTCACCTGCGGCTGGATTTCCGAGCCTTCGAGCTCAACAACCTTGTCGAAGACTGCATCGCTATCGCTATGCAAGGTGCGCCAGTATTCAACTGCAGCATCCCACTGCTCGCCCTTGGGCCCAAACGGACGATTGCGAACGTATTCGATGGTGGTGTCATCAACCGCTACCATACCAACCCGCGCACCGGCTTCGATGGACATGTTGCAGATGGTCATCCGCCCTTCCATGCTCAGGCCCTGGATGGCTTCGCCCCCAAACTCAATGGCGTGCCCGGTACCACCGGCAGTCCCGATCTTGCCAATGATGGCCAGCACAACATCCTTGCCGGTAACGCCCGGCCCCAGCTTGCCATTGACCTTCACCAGCATGTTTTTCATTTTCTGCTGCACCAGGCACTGGGTAGCCAGCACATGCTCAACTTCACTGGTGCCAATACCATGAGCCAGGCAACCGAAAGCACCGTGGGTCGATGTATGGGAATCCCCACAAACAATACTCATGCCCGGCAACGTTGCGCCCTGCTCGGGCCCGATAACGTGCACGATGCCCTGGCGTTGATCCTTGATCTTGAATTCAAGAATTCCGAACTCGTCGCAGTTCTTGTCCAGTGTTTCCACCTGGATCCGGGAAACCGGATCAACAATACCTTCGACACCACGATCACGATCCGTGGTAGGCACGTTGTGGTCCGGCGTCGCAATGTTGGCATCAATCCGCCACGGCTTCCGCCCCGCCAGACGCAGACCTTCAAAAGCCTGGGGTGATGTCACTTCGTGCAGTAACTGACGATCGATATAAATCAACGCGGAGCCGTCGTCGCGCTGTTTGACGAGATGATCGTCCCACAATTTGTCGTATAAGGTTTTGCCCGCCATGGTTCTCTCTCACTCTCTGGGAGATCGGAAGAGCACACGTCTGAACTCCAGTCACAGGTACCATCTCGT
>OJFM01000075.1_pt1 | contig 13964 bp, 12 predicted proteins | sample 1594211 | NCBI WGS metagenome assembly OJFM01 (sample SAMN05416783, study PRJEB24817) | seawater metagenome | isolation source: Sea water | place: Canada:Atlantic | collected 2013-11
ATACGAGATGGTACCTGTGACTGGAGTTCAGACGTGTGCTCTTCCGATCTAGCACTGTGACCCAGGGACGGGTGGCGCTCATCGAGCCGTTCGAGCAGTTGGCGGAAATGCAGCGGGCGGTCATGCCAGAAAGTTTCGCCGGCTGGTATGAGCGGCATCTCTCACAGAGCGCCGAGGCCAGCCTGTGGCGGGAACTGGACGTGGCCATGATGGCCCACACCAAAGCCTGGCAGGAATTACTGGGCCAGTGCGGATTGCGCCCGGGAGCCTGACCCTCATTCAGCGCTGGCTTTCCGGCGTCACCCTCAGAATCTCTTCCACCGTTGTCTGGCCGGCGGCCACTTTCTGTGCACCACTCAAGCGCAGGGATTTCATGCCTTCCTTGTAGGCATCCAGCCTCAGCTGCTCCAGCTCGCAATGGTCGGTGATCTGTCTGAGCAATGCGCCAGATAGCGTCATGATTTCGTACACGCCTGCACGCCCAAGATAACCGGTGTTCCGGCACTCCAGGCACCCCACAGGCTGATAGAACTGCTTGGGAACGGGCGCTTTCCAGGGCCGGGTGAGAGTTTGCCAGGCCTGCTCATCAGCGGGGCCAGGGGATTTGCAGTGAGGGCAGAGCGTTCGGGCAAGCCGTTGTGCCATCACGCCCAGTACCGTGGCCCGAATCAGGTAAGGCGGAATGCCCAGTTCCATCATCCGGGTGATCGCACTCGGAGCGTCGTTGGTATGCAGGGTCGAGAGCACCAGATGGCCAGTGAGGGCGGCCTGAACCGCCATTTCCGCCGTTTCCAGATCGCGGATCTCGCCGATCATGATGATATCCGGGTCCTGACGCAGCAGCGCCCTTACGCCGGCTGCAAAGGTCAGGTCGATATTGGTCTGAACCTGCATCTGGTTGAACGCCGGCTCCACCATTTCGATGGGATCCTCGATGGTGCAGACGTTTAGCTCGGGCGATGCAATCTGTTTCAGGGTCGAATACAGGGTCGTGGTCTTGCCGGAACCAGTGGGCCCGGTGACAAGGACGATGCCGTGTGGGCGGGATGTGATTTCCTGCCAGCGCTGGCGGTCTTCCTTGCCGAATCCCAGTTGCTCGTAGGACTTCAAAAGCACGTCTGGATCAAAGATCCGCATGACCATCTTTTCGCCAAAGGCAGTCGGCATGGTGGCCAGACGCAGTTCCACCTCCCGGTTGTCGGGTTTGCGGGTCTTGATACGACCGTCCTGGGGGCGGCGTTTTTCCGCCACATTCAGGCGACCGAGGATCTTGAGGCGACTGGTCACCGCCACGCCTACATGCTCGGGGAACTCATAAACGTTGTGCAGAACGCCGTCGATCCGGAACCGGACCTGGGTGACCGTGCGGCGGGGCTCGATGTGAATATCCGAGGCGCGCTGGTCGAAGGCGTACTGCAGCAACCAATCGACAATCTTGACGACGTGCTGGTCATTGGCGTCCGGGTGTTCGCTGGCGCCAAGATCGAGCAGCTGCTCGAAATTCTGGTTGCCGGCAACACCCGGGCCCTGGCTGCCGCTGGCCTTGCTGACGGAATTGGCGAGCTGGTAGAACTCCACGGTGTACCGGCGGATATCCTCGGGATTGGCGACAACTCGCCGGATATCCTTGCGAACGGCCTGTTGAAGGTTCTGCACCCAATCGCTCTTGAAAGGTTCTGCGCTGGCGATCAGCACCTCATCGGCGCCGATCTCAACGGCCAGGATGCCATGGCGCTGCGCAAAGGCGTAAGACATCACCCGGGCAATGGCGGGTGTGTCGATCTTGAGGGGATCAATATGGTAATAGGGTTGCCCCGCCCAGTCGGCCAGCCAGTGAGTCAGCCGATCCAGATCCAGGGTACGACCGCTCTTCTGGCTGGTCAGCGCGGCAATCGCCACCAGTTCCAGCGGGTGGCGCCTGCCTTTCTGTCCGTCGCCGGTTGCCGCGCCCAGGTTGGCCGACAACACCCGCTCTGCGTCTTCCTGGCTGATTTCCCCGCTGGTAACAAGCGCGGTGCAAACATCTCTCAGGGTCAGGGTACTTCTGGGCGGCGCGGGTGGCCGCTGCACCGTTCCGGAGTTGCTTGTGTCAGCCATAGAGGGTCAGTTCCAGGTCTTCAGGGTGTGTTTCCGTCTGCCACCGGCCGGTTCACCTTCAGGTGAATCATGGCAACAGTGAACAACAGGAAGGTCAGTACCGTCAAAATGACCGGCCCCGGGGCGCCTTCGCTCAGCCATGCCGAAACAACGGCCTGAGTGAAGTAGAAGATCACCACGAAGGACATCCAGATATAGCCCCGATTGTGACCGCGAAAGACCGTGACCGCAAAGGGCAGAAGCGGGACCAGTTTCACCGCCAGCATCAGGGGTATTGAAACACCCTCGACGGGAGCCGGGTAGAACGTGGTAATCAGCAGGGTGGCAAGCACGCCGATGTAAAGGGCGATCGTCGCCCGCACAGTGATGCGGGCCTTCGGGTTGTTCAGCATAGTGTGTTCCGGAGTCGGTAAGTGTAAAGCAAAGTACGTCCTGCGCCCGGTCGCGTATCAGTCAGCGAGTTTCAGCGCCAGTCGCGCCAGACGTTCGCCGAAGGCCTGGCACAGGGCTTTCTCATGCGTGCTCAGGGGTTGCTGTTCGCCGGTTCCGGCCCAGTGGGTAGGGCCGTAGGGTGTGCCACCGGTGTCCGTTTCGCCGAGACTCTTCTCCGAGTAGGGGAGACCACAGACCACCATGCCATGATGCAGCAGCGGCATCATCATGGTCATGAGAGTCGTTTCCTGCCCGCCATGGAGGCTGCCGGTAGAGGTAAACGCGCCCGCCGGTTTGCCTTCCAGGGTTCCGCTCAGCCAGAGGTCGCCGGTCGTGTCGAGGAAATGCTTCAGGGGCGCTGCCATGTTGCCAAAGCGGGTGGGGCTGCCGATGGCCAGGCCGGCGCAATTTGCGAGATCGGATTTGCTGGCGTAAGGCGCTCCAGAGTCCGGAACTGCGGGCAGGGACGCTTCCGTGTCCGGTGAAACCGGCGGTACCGCCCGCAACCTCGCTTCCATGCCTGTTACCCGGGCCACGCCACGACCAATCTGGCTGGCCAGCTCCGCAGTCTGGCCTGTGCGGCTGTAAAATAGCACGAGAACATAGGGCAATTGATCGGACATCTTCAGAGATCCTTCTGATCTGGCTGGAGGAGATTGTTGGGCGTTACAGGATCGAGAGAACGTTTTCCGGTGGCCGGCCAAGTGCTGCTTTGCCGTTGGCGGTCACAATCGGTCGTTCAATCAGTTTCGGTGTTGCTACCATCGCGGCGATGAGTTGTTCGTCGCTCAGGTCGGGGCTGTTCAGGCCCTGTTCTTTATACTCTTTTTCTTTCGTGCGCATCAGTTCGCGGGGGCGAAGATCCAGTGCGTTCAGGATATCCTTGAGCTCCTGCTCTGTCGGTGGTGTTTCCAGGTAGCGTATAATCTCTGGCTCAATTCCCCGTTCGGTAAGCAGTTCAAGGGTTTGGCGGGATTTCGAGCAGCGAGGGTTGTGGAAAATCCGGGTGGGTTCTGTCATCTTCGTGCCTGATTGTCTGAATGGAGTCCACGATTTCTGTGGCCGGTAGTCTAACAGGAGGTTTTCCAGTGCAGTACCCTGATTCTGTCCGTAGGCGTTCCGGCCTGCATGTTCTGGCCGTGGCGCTGCTCATTCTGGCGATGTCCGGCTGCCAGAAAATCGAGCTTGAGCGGGCAGAAGGCACAAAACTGAACTGGGACACCTTGCGCGGCCAGTGGGTGTTGGTTAACTACTGGGCGGAATGGTGCAAACCGTGCCTCGAAGAAATTCCCGAGCTCAATGAGCTGGACAAGGCGCCCGACATTACCGTACTAGCCGTCAATTTTGATGGGGTGCGGGGCGACGCATTGGTCGAACTGGGCGAGCGTATGGGGATTGAATTTACCATGCTGGCGGACGATCCAGGGCCGGGGTTCGGCTGGAAGTTACCGGTCGCGCTGCCTGCCACTTTTCTGGTTAATCCGGGCGGCGATCTGGTCGAGACCCGTTTTGGACCCCAGACCGAAGAAGAACTCCGGGCCGTGATCGGCGGTTGAGCCGGCCGCCCCAACTGAATTACACAGCAGGAATAACCTGACGTTATGTCGCAGACTTTTGTACACCTCCGCGTCCATTCCGAATACTCCATGGTGGATGGCCTGGTCAGGGTTAAACCGCTGATAAAGCGCGTTGCCGAGCTGGGCATGCCGGCTGTTGGCCTTACCGAGCAATCCAACATGTGCTCGCTGGTTCGCTTTTACAAGGCGGCCATGGGCGCGGGCGTCAAACCCATCATTGGCGCCGATCTGTGGCTGGAAAATCCCGACGAGCCCGAGAATCCGTTCCGCATCACGCTGTTGGCGCGAGATAACGACGGTTATCTCAACCTCACCGAAATCATTTCCCTGGGGTATACCGAGGGGCAGCGGTTTGGCAAGCCGATCATCCAGCGCAAATGGCTTGAGGCTCGGCCGAACGGTTTGATTGCGCTCTCTGGTTCGAGAATGGGCGATGTGGGCAAGGCTTTGATGGCGGGCAAACCGGAATTGGCCCGCGAGCGCGCCCGTTACTGGATGGATTTGTACCCGGATAGCTACTACCTCGAGTTACAGCGCACCGGTCGTCCAGGAGACGAAGACTGCCTGCACCTGAGTGTTGAGCTGGCCGGTGCTCTTGGCCTTCCGGTGGTTGCCACTAACGATGTTCACTTCCTGGAGGCGGAAGACTTTGAGGCTCACGAGGCCAGGGTCTGTATTGGTGAGAGTCGTACCCTGGATGATCCGCGCCGTGATCGCCGGTTCAGTGACCAGCAGTACCTGCGCAGCGCCGATGAGATGATCGAGCTGTTCAGCGACATCCCGGAAGCAATCGAGAACACCGTGGAGATTGCCCGGCGTTGCTCGGTGAAGGTTCGGATGGGTGAGTATTTCCTGCCCAATTACCCGATTCCCGATGGCATGACCATGGACGACTATTTCCGGAAGGTCTCCGAGGAGGGGCTGGAAGAGCGGCTGGCCAAGACCCTCAGCAAGGACGATCCGGAATACGATGCCAAACGCGAGGCCTACTACAAGCGCCTGAACTTCGAGCTGGATATCATCATCCAGATGGGGTTCCCGGGCTACTTCCTGATCGTGATGGACTTCATCAAGTGGGCCAAGAACAACGGTGTGCCCGTGGGGCCAGGCCGGGGTTCCGGTGCCGGCTCGCTGGTGGCCTACGCCCAGCTGATCACTGACCTGGATCCACTAGAATATGACCTGCTGTTCGAGCGGTTCCTGAACCCGGAACGGGTTTCCATGCCCGACTTTGACGTCGACTTTTGCATGGAGGGCCGGGACCGGGTGATCGAATACACCGCCCAGAAATACGGACGAGAGGCGGTGTCGCAGATCATTACCTTCGGCACCATGGCCGCGAAGGCGGTTGTGCGGGATGTTGCCCGGGTGCAGGGCAAATCCTATGGCCTGGCCGACAAGCTGTCCAAAATGATCCCGTTCGAGCCGGGCATGACCCTGGAGAAGGCTCTGGAGCAGGAGCCACAGCTGGTCGAGTTTCTCGAGAACGACGAGGAAGCCCAGGAAATCTGGGAAATGGCCCTGAAGCTCGAGGGCGTGTGCAGGAACGCCGGTAAACACGCCGGCGGCGTGGTGATCGCGCCTACCAAGATCACCGATTTTTCGCCCCTGTACTGCGACGACGAGGGCGGAAGCCTGGTGACCCAGTTTGACAAGGGCGACGTGGAAGACGCCGGGCTGGTGAAGTTCGACTTCCTGGGCCTGCGGACGCTCACGATCATCAAGTGGGCGCTGAACATGATCAATCCACGCCGGGAAAAGAAGGGCATGCAGCCGCTCGACATCAACGAGATTCCGCTGGATGACGTGCCCTCGTTCGACATGCTCAAGAAAGCGGAAACCACGGCGGTGTTCCAGCTGGAATCCCGGGGCATGAAAGACCTGATTCGCCGTCTCCAACCGGACTCCCTCGAAGACATGATCGCCCTCGTGGCCCTTTTCCGGCCGGGGCCGCTGCAATCGGGCATGGTGGACGACTTTATCGACCGTAAGCACGGCCGCCAACCCATGTCCTTCCCGCATCCGGATTACCAGTACGAAGGCCTCAAGCCGGTTCTGGAGCCCACCTACGGGGTTATCCTTTACCAGGAGCAGGTCATGCAGATCGCCCAGGTGATGGCCGGTTATACCCTTGGTAATGCGGACATGCTGCGACGCGCCATGGGTAAGAAAAAGCCCGAGGAAATGGCCAAGCAGAAGCAGTTTTTCCTGGATGGCTGTGAGCAGAACGGGATCAACACGACCCTGGCTGAAAACATCTTTGACCTGGTAGAGAAGTTTGCCGGCTACGGCTTCAACAAATCCCACTCCGCCGCCTATGCACTGGTGTCCTACCAGACACTCTGGCTGAAAGCCCATTACCCGGCAGAATTCATGGCCGCGGTACTGACTGCCGATATGCAGAACACCGACAAGGTGGTCACGCTGGTAGAAGAGTGCCGGAACATGAAGCTGGATCTTCTGGTGCCAGACGTCAGCCGTTCGGAATACACCTTTACCGTCAACGACGAAGGCCAGATTGTGTATGGCCTCGGTGCTATCAAAGGCCTGGGCGAGGGCCCGATTCAGAGCATCGTGGAAGGTCGTGGCGATGGCGAGCCCTATCAGGATATTTTCGATTTTTGCCGACGCATTGACCTGAAAAAGGTCAACAAGCGCGCCATGGAAGCGCTGATCCGGTGCGGCGCCATGGACAAGCTTGGCGCCAGCCGGGCTCAGTTGATGGCCAGCATCGATAAGGCCGTGCAGCAGGCCGGCCAGCAATCCCGTAACGAGTCCGTCGGCATGATGGATATGTTCGGCGAAATGCTCGAGGCCGGTGACGGTGGCGATCCCTACGAGGACGTGGCCGGCATGCGCGAGTGGCCCGAAAAACAGCGGCTGAAAGGGGAGAAAGATACCCTGGGGCTTTACCTCACCGGCCACCCGTTTGATGAATACGAGAAAGAGGTTCGGCGGTTTGTCCGGTCCTCCATCGCCGATCTGAAGCCGAACAAGTCACCCCAGCGCGTCGCCGGTTTGGTGGTTGCCCAGCGCACCATGAAAACCCGCACCGGTTCCACCATGTGTTTCATCACCCTGGACGACAGGAGTGCGCGGATAGAGGCGACCCTGTTCTCGGAAGCCTTCTTTGAGAACCGGGAACTGTTGCAGTCAGATCAGGTGATTGTCGTGGAAGGGCAGGTTAGCCACGACGACTATTCCGGCCAGATGAAGATGCGGGTGAGCTCGGTGATGGATGTCGCGAGCGCTCGTCAGCAGTTTAGCCGTGGGTTGAAGCTCAACCTGCACGCCGATCAGCTGCAGAACGGACTGCTGGAGAAACTGGACACCACCCTGAGGCCGTTCCGCTGTGATGGCAGTCCGGTCTGGATTGAGTACAGCAGCCCCGAGGCGTCCACCCGGATCGAGCTGGGTGAATCCTGGCGGGTGCAGCCGGATGACAACCTGCTACTGGAGCTCCGTTACCTCGTAGGCGACCAGTCGGTAGAACTGGTCTATGATTGAGTAAGCTGAAAATTAAAAGTTTGTCAGATAGCGGACTCATACCAATGTCCGCTTTAGCCACTGACCGGGCGCTGCTATCTTTGTGTAAATTCTGGTTTGGCGGAGCATTTTCCCGCCTGGCAAAAAATGATGGAACATCATGAACCCTAACTATCTGGATTTCGAACAGCCAATCGCCGACCTGGAAGCCAAGATTGAAGAGCTTCGGATGGTTGGCAATGACACCGACATCAATATCACCGACGAGATCACCCGGCTGAAGAAAAAGAGCGTCAGCCTCACAGAGAGCATTTTCTCCGATCTCAAACCCTGGGACGTTGCCCGACTGGCTCGCCATCCCCGCAGGCCCTACACCCTGGACTACATCGAATCCATGTTTGAGGATTTCGATGAACTGCACGGCGATCGCCGTTATGCAGACGACCTGGCGATCGTAGGGGGTACTGCCCGGCTGGACGACAAGCCGGTAATGGTGATTGGTCACCAGAAGGGCCGGGAAGTGCGGGACAAGGTAAAGCGCAACTTTGGTATGCCGCGCCCTGAGGGCTATCGCAAGGCCCTGCGCCTGATGGAAATGGCCGAGCGGTTCAAGATGCCCATTCTCACGTTCATCGACACGCCGGGTGCCTATCCCGGCATTGGTGCGGAAGAGCGTGGGCAGAGTGAGGCCATTGCCTTCAACCTGGCCGTGATGTCCCGCCTCAAGACACCCATTATCTCCACGGTGATCGGTGAGGGCGGTTCCGGTGGCGCGCTGGCCATCGGTGTCTGTGACCAGCTGAACATGCTGCAGTATTCCACCTACGCGGTGATTTCCCCAGAGGGCTGTGCGTCGATCCTCTGGAAAAGTGCCGAATACGCTGCCCAGGCGGCGGAGGCCATGGGTGTTACGGCTGACCGGCTTAAAGATCTGGGGCTGGCGGATAACGTGGTAACCGAGCCCCTCGGCGGTGCTCACCGCAACCCTGAAAAAATGTCGGAATCCCTCAAAGAGGTTCTGGCGAAAGGCGTCGCTGAGCTCAGCCGCCTGCCACTGGATGAGCTGGTATCCCGCCGCTACGAGCGGCTGACCCGCTATGACACCGGGCGCTGAGCCCGGTTCCGGATTCCACTGGCCGGAGGCCCTGTGTGCCCCGGTCAGAGAACTCCCCGATCACGCCCGTCTTTGGGTCGCCCTGAGCGGTGGCCTCGATTCCACCCTGTTATTGCACCTGGCAGCCCACTGCCATGGCTGTTCCGGCGCTGTCCGGGCGATCCATATCAATCATCAGCTTCAACCCAATGCATCGGATACCGAGTCGTTTTGTCGCGGTGAATGTGAGCGACTTGGCGTGCCGCTTGTGGTTGAGCGGGTAACCGTCGATGGTGGTCGTAGCTCGGGTGCGGGTATAGAGGAAGCTGCCCGCAAGGCTCGCTATGCCGCCCTCGAGGCGCTGGTCGGGAAGGGCGACCTGGTCTTGATGGCTCACCATGGGGATGACCAGGCGGAAACCGTTCTGTTCCGGATGCTCAGGGGCAGCGGTTTGGCCGGGCTGGCGGGCATGCCGGCCAGTCGTGAGCTGGGCGCCGCGACCCTCGTCCGGCCCCTGCTCGCGTTTGAGAGGGCCGAACTCGAGCGCTGGGCCAGGGTCGCTGGCCTGTCATGGGTTGATGACCCCAGCAATACCGACCAGCGATTTGACCGGAATTTCCTCCGTCACACTGTGTTGCCGCTCTTGCGGGATCGCTGGCCGGGGTTGAATCGCAGGCTGCGGCACACGGCGGAATCCTGTGGCGAGAGCGAAGCGCTGAACCGCAAGCTGGCCGCTTTGCAGTGGCAGGCAATCGGCGGCGACCAGGACCGTCTCCCCGTTAATGGCCTGAAAACACTGCCTCTGGCGGAGCAGAAGAATCTGGTCCGTTGGTGGGCACGGGAACGCGGGTTTCATGCGCCCACCCCTGGTGACTGGCAGCAGGTCATTCGGGACCTGCTGTTTGCCGCAGAGGATCGGGAGCCGGAGTTCCGGTCCGACGGTTTCAGTCTGCGGCGTTTCCAGGGTGATCTTTGCCTGGTTCCCGACCGCGGCCCGTTACCGGATGCTCCGGTCGATCTCGAGCCGGGGGAGGGCGTGGCGTGGGGAGAGTGGTCCCTCAGGTTGGAATCTGTCGTTACCCCGGAACAGTCGTTGCCGCCAATACGGATATTTACGAGGCAGGGTGGCGAGCGGGTCCGTTTCCGTCCCGATGGGCCGTCCCGTTCGCTCAAGAAATGGCTGCAGGAAGTCGGCGTTCCACCCTGGGAAAGGGCCCGTCTGCCGCTGGTTTTCGCGGGTTCAGAGGGCGCAGCAGAGCTCATTGCCATTGGCGATTTATGGTGTTCTGAACAATACTCGGGAGGCGCCCATGCCGCCGGTTGGCGGCTGGTCATAGAGCGGGAATGTGATTGAGTCAATGGGGCCTTTCTGGTAGTCTGGCGTCCCATCTTGAGATGACAATCTCCCTCCTTCACCGAACCAGACAAATCACGGAATCTGCATGACGCGTTATATTTTCGTCACCGGCGGTGTCGTGTCCTCCTTGGGGAAAGGTATCGCATCAGCCTCTCTGGCTGCGATCCTCGAGGCACGCGGCCTGAAGGTCACTATTCTCAAGCTGGACCCGTACATCAACGTGGACCCCGGCACCATGAGCCCGTTCCAGCACGGTGAGGTTTTTGTCACCGAGGATGGCGCGGAAACAGACCTCGATCTGGGCCACTACGAGCGCTTCATCCGCTCCCCGATGAGCAAGCGCAACAACTTCACCACCGGTCGGGTGTACGAGGAAGTAATCCGCAAGGAGCGCCGTGGCGACTACCTGGGGGGAACTGTGCAGGTAATCCCCCACATCACTGACGAGATCAAGCGCCGGGTCGTTGAAGGTGCTGCTGGCGCCGACGTAGCGCTGATCGAGATTGGTGGCACGGTAGGCGATATTGAATCCCTGCCGTTCCTAGAAGCCTGCCGCCAACTGAAGGTTGAAGTCGGTCCCCAGCGTGCACTTTTCATGCACCTGACCCTGGTTCCGTACATTGCCACTGCGGGTGAGATCAAGACCAAGCCCACCCAGCACTCGGTCAAGGAAATGCGCTCTATCGGCCTGCAGCCGGATATCCTGCTGTGCCGCTCCGAGCACGAGGTGGACGCCAGTTCACGTCGCAAGATTGCCCTGTTCACCAACGTCGAAGAGCGGGCCGTTATTCCTCTCCAGGATGCCAAATCCATTTACGCCATTCCTCGCATGCTCTATGAGCATGGCCTGGATCAGCTCGTTATCGAACGATTCGGCCTGGATGCACGTCCTGCGGACCTCAGTGAGTGGGACAACGTTGTTGAATCACTGATGAATCCCGAGCAGGAAGTGACCATTGCCATGGTTGGCAAGTACATGGAGCTTCTCGACGCGTACAAGTCGCTGATCGAATCCCTGCTGCACGCCGGCATCAAGACCCGCACCAAGGTCAATATCAACTACATCGATTCCGAAGACATCGAGCGTGATGGCACCGGTGCGCTGGCCAGTGCCGACGCGATTCTGGTGCCGGGCGGTTTCGGTGAGCGCGGCGTGGAAGGCAAGATCCGCACGGTTCAGTATGCCCGTGAGAACAAGGTGCCTTACCTTGGCATCTGCCTGGGTATGCAGGTTGCTGTAATTGAATACGCGCGGAACGTGGCCGGCCTGACCGACGCTCATAGCACAGAATTCCGCGAGCACACGCCGGAGCCGGTGGTGGGCCTGATCACCGAATGGCTGGATTCCACCGGAGAGCGCGAAGAGCGTACGGAAGAATCTGATCTTGGCGGGACCATGCGTCTCGGCGCCCAGGATTGCGTGCTTACCGAAGGTTCCACCATTGCCAACTGCTATGGCAAGAAAACCATTCGCGAGCGTCATCGCCATCGTTACGAGGTCAACAACCACTTCCTGCCAAAGTTGGAAGAGGCCGGTCTTCAGATCTCAGGTCGTTCGACCGATGGTCGTCTGGTCGAAGTGGTTGAAGCGCCGGATCATCCCTGGTTTGTCGCCTGTCAGTTCCATCCGGAATTTACTTCCACGCCCAGGGACGGCCACCCGTTGTTCAAAGGCTTTGTTGAGGCAGCACTGGCCTGCAAGAAGGAATCCTGAGTATGGCGCAGAGCACCGTAAACGTTTCGGGAATCGACGTCGCCAACCACAAGCCATTTGTGCTCTTTGGTGGCATGAACGTCCTCGAGTCGCCGGAACTGGCCATGGAAGTGGCCGAGGCTTATGTTGAAGCCACCGGCAATCTCGGTATCCCCTACGTTTTCAAGGCGTCTTTTGATAAGGCCAACCGCTCGTCGGTGAATTCCTTCCGCGGCCCCGGCCTGGAGAAAGGTCTTCAGATGCTGGCGGACATCAAGAGCAAGTTCGGTGTTCCCATTATTTCGGACGTCCACGAGCCGGCCCAGGCTGCTCCGGCAGCCGAAGTCTGTGACATCATCCAGCTGCCGGCTTTCCTGAGCCGCCAGACGGACCTGGTGGTCGCCATGGCGAAAACCGGTGCGGTGATCAACATCAAGAAGGCCCAGTTCCTGGCTCCCCAGGAAATGAAGCACATCATCACCAAGTGCGAGGAAGCCGGCAACGACAAGGTGATCCTGTGTGAGCGGGGCAGCAGCTTCGGTTACAACAACCTGGTTGTCGACATGCTGGGCTTTGGCATCATGAAGGCCATGAACGTGCCGGTGATGTTCGACGTGACCCACTCCCTGCAGATGCCGGGCGGACGAGCCGATTCCGCCGGCGGCCGCAGGGCCCAGGTGACGGATCTGGCTCTGGCAGGTATGTCCCAGGGCCTGGCCGGCCTGTTCCTGGAAGCCCATCCGGACCCGGACAAGGCCAAATGCGATGGCCCCTGCGCTTTGCGGCTCAGTCAGTTGGAGCCCTTCCTGCAGCGGGTGAAAGCTGTGGATGACCTGGTAAAGAGTTTTAAACCTATCGACACCGCCTGATTGGCGGTGTTGGCGTTTTACGCGGACTATGGGAGCGAGCGGGAACGGCCCTGCGAAAATGTAGAGGGCCGTTCCCTCTCGCTCTGACTCCCAAATTTGAACATGAACTTGGAGACAGAGAAGAATGACCAAGATTGCCAACATCAAGGGCCGTGAGGTTCTGGATTCCCGCGGTAACCCGACTGTCGAAGCAGACGTTATCCTCGAAGACGGAACGGTGGGCAGTGCTTGTGCGCCGTCAGGTGCGTCTACCGGTTCCCGCGAAGCGCTGGAACTGCGTGACGGTGACGCCTCCCGCTACCTTGGCAAAGGTGTTCTGAAGGCTGTGGAAGCCGTGAACAGCAAGATCCGTGATGCACTGGTAGGCAAAGATGCAGCTGATCAGCGTGCTCTGGATCAGATCATGCTGGACCTCGACGGTACCGAGAACAAGGCCAACCTGGGCGCCAACGCAATTCTGGCGGTTTCCCTGGCGGCGGCCAAGGCTGCAGCTATCTCCCTGGGCAAGCCGCTGTATGCGCACATTGCAGACATCAACGGTACCTCCGGCGAGTTTTCCATGCCGGTGCCGATGATGAACATCCTGAACGGTGGCGAGCACGCGGATAACAACGTTGATATCCAGGAGTTCATGGTTCAGCCGGTTTCCGCCAAGAGCTTCTCTGAAGCCCTTCGTGTTGGCGCGGAGATTTTTCACAGCCTGAAGAAAGTGCTGAAGGCCCAGGGCCTGAACACGGCGGTGGGTGACGAGGGCGGTTTTGCTCCCAACCTGCCCTCCAACGAAGCCGCACTGGCAGTGATTCAAGAAGCGGTCGAGAAGGCCGGTTACAAGCTGGGTACCGATGTGACGCTGGCCCTGGACTGTGCGTCTTCCGAATTCTACAAAGATGGCCAGTACCAGCTGTCCGGTGAAGGCAAGAGCTTCGATTCCGAAGGCTTTGCCGACTACCTGGCGGGTTTGTGCGAGCGTTACCCGATTGTCTCCATCGAAGACGGTATGGATGAGAGCGACTGGGATGGCTGGAAAGTGCTGACCGACAAGCTCGGTAGCAAGGTTCAGCTGGTGGGCGACGACCTGTTCGTTACCAACACCAAGATCCTCAAGCAGGGTATCGAGAAGGGTGTGGGTAACTCCATCCTGATCAAGTTCAACCAGATCGGCAGCCTGAGCGAAACCCTCGATGCCATCAAGATGGCCCAGGATGCCGGTTTCACTGCCGTGATTTCACATCGTTCCGGTGAAACCGAGGACACCACCATTGCCGATCTGGCGGTGGCGACCTGCGCCGGCCAGATCAAGACCGGTTCCCAGATCGGAAGAGCGTCGTGTAGGGAAAGAGTGTAGATCTCGGTGGTCGCC
>OJFM01000077.1_pt1 | contig 13923 bp, 8 predicted proteins | sample 1594211 | NCBI WGS metagenome assembly OJFM01 (sample SAMN05416783, study PRJEB24817) | seawater metagenome | isolation source: Sea water | place: Canada:Atlantic | collected 2013-11
GGCGACCACCGAGATCTACACTCTTTCCCTACACGACGCTCTTCCGATCTCGCAGATGGGTGAGGCCGAGCGTTTATGAAGCGAAGCTTCATGCGACAGCCGAACGCCAGCAATCTGTGATTGCTGGCCGGACCCGCGTGCGGGTGCTCGTAGCGGTTCCCGGACAGGGGTGTCCGACCCGCCCACTCACTGAAATTAGAAGTCTTACAATGGCCCGACCGCCGAATTAAGGTCAGGCCTTGAACGAATCAGGCCTGCTGAGCCTTATCACCCTTCTTGAGCCCAAAGTCCTCAGCAAGCGTGCCGGAATCCTTAGGATCTGTCTTGGGCGCATAATCCCGCGGCGGCTCGGAAGCGTCCTCGCGAACCTCTTCCAGGCGCTTCTTGGAAGTCTCCTGCGCCAACTCCTCCATCCAGTCTTCGTCATTGCAAAGACGGTTGGCGCCGCGTGCCATATGCTGGTTCACGTCGCGGTAGGCATCGTTGAAGCGGCGCAGCAAATGGGCCGACTCCATGAAATGCTCGTTCACCTGGGCCTGGTAGCGGGTATATTCGCTTCTCAGTTCCTCAATCTGCTGTTCCGCCCGGCGCTGCCGAAGCGACGTTCCCTGCCCGGAACGGCCAACAAATACCCCGATGACAATGCCAACAACCAATGCGGCAATCGCTGCCAGAATCAGGTTTGTCATATGCTGTGTCGTCCTTTTACCTAGAAGTGAGCCAAGCCCCTGTTCGACGAGTATAACGCCCCAGGCTCCATCATCCCATGATTGTGGCCTGCGCCAATCGTCGTATTGCTGCCCAGGCGGCCAACGTGGCGAAAAATCGCCAAATGCGAGACAATATGGCGCCCAAATTTACGATCAACTTCCGGGAATACCTTGATGACAGCTGCGATGTCCTCCGAAACCAGTGCGACCATGACCCCTTGGCAACGTTACCAAAAGGATCTTGAACGCCCGGATTTCCAGAAGGACTCGGCCCAGGAAGATGCGGTCAAGCGCCTTCAGTCACTGTACGACAAACTTGTTGAAGCCGAAAGGGATCGTACCAAGCCCAAGGCCAAACTTTTCCGCAAGCTCAAAAAAGGCAAGGAAGAGCCGGTCAAGGGCCTGTATTTCTGGGGTGGGGTAGGCCGCGGCAAAACCTACCTCATGGACACTTTTTACGAGTCGCTGCCTTTTGATCGCAAGATGCGGGTTCACTTCCACCGTTTCATGCAGCGTGTCCACAGCGAACTCAAATCGCTCAAGGGCGAGAAAAACCCTTTGGAACTGGTGTCCAGGAAGTTTGCGGATGAAACTCGGGTTATCTGTTTCGACGAGTTTTTCGTGTCCGACATTGGCGACGCCATGATCCTCGCCACTCTCATGGATGGTTTATTCAGTCGCGGCGTCACCCTGGTGTGTACCTCCAACATCGTCCCGGATGGTCTCTACAAGGATGGTCTCCAGCGCGCCCGGTTTCTGCCCGCTATTAAGCTCGTCAAAAAGCACACCGATGTGGTTAACGTTGATGGCGGCGTAGACTACCGGTTGCGGACGCTCGAGCAGGCGGAACTGTTCCACTCGCCTCTTGATGAAGATGCGGACGTCAGCCTGCGCAAAAGTTTCGATGCTTTGGCGGTTGAGGCCGGCAAACACAGCAAATCCATGGAAATCAACGGCCGTAAAATTCCGGCCCAGGCGCACGCAGACGACGTGGTCTGGTTCGATTTCAAAGACGTCTGCGACGGCCCACGAAGCCAGAACGATTACATCGAGATGGCCAGGCAGTTCCACGCCATCATCGTCAGCAACGTGCCCGTCCTGGGCAAAGAAAAAGACGATCAGGCGCGTCGGTTCATTAACATGATTGACGAATTTTACGACCGCAACGTTAAAGTCATCATCTCGGCGGCGGCACCTATCACCGAGCTTTACACCGGCGGCCGCCTCGGCTTCGAATTCGAGCGCACCGAATCCCGACTGCTGGAAATGCAGTCCCGGGAATACCTCGAAGCACCGCATAAGCCATAAAAAAAACTACCAGACAACCAACAGAGAGATTCAGAAATGAGCACAGACAACGTCGTTATCGTAAGCGGGGTTCGTACCCCCATGGGTGGATTCCAGGGTAGCCTGGCCAGTGTCAGCGCAACCGATCTTGGAGCGATCACCATCGCCGAGGCCGTAAAACGCGCCGGTCTGAAGCCTGCGGATGTGCAGGAAGTCATCATGGGCAACGTCCTGCCTGCCGGCCTAAAACAGGGCCCGGCCCGCCAGGCTATGCGCAAGGCCGGCCTGCCGGATCACACTGGAGCTACCACCATCAATAAGCTCTGCGGCTCCGGCATGAAAGCCGCCATGTTCGCCCACGATCTGATCAAAGCCGGCAGCAACGACATCATGGTTGCCGGTGGTATGGAAAGCATGTCGAACGCTCCCTACATCCTGCAGGGCGTTCGCAGCGGCTACCGCATGGGCCCGGGTCAGGCACCCCAGGATCATATGTTCCTGGACGGCCTCGAAGACGCCGAAACTGGTCGCCTGATGGGCGCCTTTGCCCAGGAAATGGCGGACAAGAAAGGCTACACCCGGGAAGAAATGGATGAATACGCCATCACCTCCCTCACTCGGGCCAAAAAAGCCATTGAGGAAGGCCTGCTGAAAGACGAGATCATTCCGGTAACCGTGAAAAGCCGAAAAGGCGAGGTGGTCGTTGAGGACGACGAGCAACCCCACAACGCCAACATCGACAAGATCCCGAGCCTCCGCCCGGCATTCGCCAAAGATGGCACCGTCACAGCGGCGAATGCCTCTTCGATCTCAGATGGCGCGTCCGCGTTGCTCCTGATGCGCGAGTCCGAGGCTGAAAAACGCGGCCTCAAACCCCTGGCGCGAATCGTCGGTCACAGCACCCAGTCCCAGCATCCTGCCGAGTTTACCTGCGCGCCGGTTGGCGCTATCGAAACCCTATTCGGCAAAACCGGTTGGAGCAAAGACGACGTCGACCTCTTCGAGATCAACGAAGCCTTCGCCATGGTCGCCATGATGCCCATCCGCGAACTAGGCCTGGACCCCGAGAAAGTTAACATCCACGGCGGCGCATGCGCACAGGGCCACCCGGTCGGCTCCACCGGATCCCGCCTGCTGGTCACCCTCATGTATGCTCTTCAGCGTTACGGCAAAAAGAAGGGCATTGCAGCTCTTTGCATTGGTGGCGGCGAGGCTACGGCCATGGCTATTGAGATGCTTTAAGCAGGAATCCTGTATAGCTCTTTTGCTTCGGTTGTTGGACAAGGGGCGGTCGTCTTTCTGAAACACGCCGTAAATACGTCCCTGTAGGCTTGACGGCAGCATCCATGCTGCCGACAGTTTCAGAAAGACGACCGCCCCTTGCCCCTGACAATACGAGAAGGCTTTTCGAGGCACTGGTGCCGAAGCTTCCTTTTGTCGTGAATCTGGTGACATCTGAGTCGCAGATTACATCGGAACTATGGGCGCTCACCCCGGCGGCAGTGCTTGCTCCCAAGTTTAAAGCGAAAAAAACCACCAAAACCAAAGTGGTTGCATCTAATTTTGTTGTCTATAGTGATTCTGTGCGACGGAACCCGGCGGCAAACGGCGTTTACAGGGGGATGATAGCAAAATCATACTTTTGACTGATCAAAGCGCCCGAAGGCGTTAGCTATAGTGCCAACATCACGAGCACTGTGCACGAAGCCTCCAATACATCGTGAACACCAATAATCAGAGCAGCGACTCAGAACAACAATGGAGTAGCCTTCCAATGACAAGAAAAACACATCAATGGCAGCGTTGGACCAAATTACCGCTTGCCGTGGCAGTTGCGGCGGGAGTGTCCGGTCACGCAGCCGCCTATTCGTTCTACGTGGGAGATGTGGAAGCCCAGTTCAACACCACGCTGTCCGCAGGTGCCGGTTGGCGGGTCGAAGATCGCGACAAACGCCTTATCGCCCAGGGTAACCTTGGCCCCGAGTACGCTCCGGGCGGTGCTCTGGAAAACATCGGCGCCTCCACCAACAACTACGACGACGGCAACCTCAACTTCGAAAGTGGCGATACCTACTCCAAAATCGTCAAGGGTAACAGCGAGCTTTACCTCAATTACAACGTCGACAGCTCTTTCCTTACCCGTGTTGGTGGTTTGCTTCGAGGCCGCTACTGGTATGATTTTGAACTGAAAGATGAAAGCCGTGCCGTTGATTTTGTCGGTCAGCGCCGCGAGCTGAATCAACATGCCAAGGACTATGCTTCCGGTGGTGAAATTCTGGATGCCTATGTATTCTCGGACTGGTACTTTGGCCAGATTCCGGTCAGCCTGCGTTATGGCAAGCAGGTTCTCAGCTGGGGCGAAAGTACGTTTATTCAGGGCGGTATCAATATCATCAACCCTGTAGACGTTCCCGCTTTCCGGGCGCCGGGCTCTGAACTGAAAGACGCGCTTCTCCCGGTCGAGATGTTCTACATGTCTGCGGGTATCACAGAGAACGTCACCGTTGAGACCTTCGTACAGGCAGACTGGGAGCCGGTTCGTCCGGACGACTGTGGTACCTTCTTCTCCACCAACGATTTCGCAGCTGATGGTTGCGGCCCGGTACTTCTCGCTGGCCAGCTACCGGATTCCCAGGCCTTTGCACAGGGCTTCATCGCGCCTCGGATTGGAGACCAGGAAGCGGATTCCAAAGACCAGTTTGGTGTGGCCGTGCGCTGGTATGTACCTGAGCTGAATGACTCAGAGCTGGGTTTCTACTACATCAAGTACAACAGTCGTCTGCCATACGTCAGTGGTCTGGTGAACAACCCATCCAGCCCGACTTCGACGCAGCAGAACGATCCGAGCCTGCCGTTCTCCAGCTTCCCGAGCTACTTCATCGAGTACCCGGAGAACATCAACCTGTACGGCATCAGCATCAACACCACCACACCCGGTGGCTGGTCGCTGGGCGCTGAATACAGCTTCCGCGACAACGTGCCTTTGCAGTGGAACGCTTTTGAATTGATCTTTGGTGGCTTGCAGCAGCGTGATCCAGCAGGTGACCCACTTAGTAAGCTGGAAGCGCAGCGTCTTGCAGAAAATCCGGGTGCAAACCTGGCTGGCAAGCCGGTCGCCGGATACGATCGTTTCAATGTGTCCCAGGCTCAGTTTACGCTGATCAAGTTCTTCGATCAGGTAATGGGCGCCAGTCGGCTGTCTTTGATCACGGAGTTCGGTGCAACTTATGTGCATGACCTGCCGGATTACGACGAAGCTCGTTACGGTCGTTCAGGCACCTTCGGTATTGGTACTCTCCCGTTCGGCCCAATCGACATCTGTTCCGACGGTGGTGCCAACATCAACACCAACTACTGTAACAACGAAGGCTTCACAACCGACTTCTCGTGGGGTTACCGTACCCGTCTGGTTTGGGATTACCTGGACGCCGTGGCCGGTGTTAACCTGTCACCGCAGCTGGCCTGGAGCCACGATGTTGAGGGCTACGGCCCGCAGCCGGGCGGTGCTTTCAACGAAGGCAGCAAGGCCATCGGTCTGTCTCTGCAGGCGGTGTACCAGAACAAGATTACCGGCAACATCGGTTACACAAACTTTTTCGGCGGCAAGCCGTATAACGAGTTGACTGACCGTGATTTCGTGAGTGCTAGCGTTTCATACTCATTCTGAACCCGGAAAGAATTCGTTGAACGAGGGAATTTAAATGAAACTTAACAAGAAACTACTGGCCACAGGCGTCCTGGCAGCGAGCATGTTTGCCGGCCAGGCCTGGGGTGCGGTTTCTGCTGAAGAAGCGGCCAAGCTGGGTAACTCGCTGACACCGATGGGTGCAGAAAAAGCCGGTAACGGTGGCGCCATTCCTGCCTGGACCGGTGGTCTGACAACGCCGCCTCCCGGCTACAACAATGACGGCATCTATGTGAATCCGTTCGCGGATGAGCAGCCCAAGTTCACCATCGATCAGAGTAACGTCGAGCAGTACAAAGACAATCTGTCCCCGGGCCAGGTTGCGATGATCGAGCGCTACGATGACTACTTCATGCCGGTGTATGAAACCCATCGTACGGCTGCTTATCCTGAAGAGGTCATGGAGCAGACCGTTGAAAACGCGACCACGGTTGAGCTGATCAAGGACGGTAACGGTCTGGGGAACTATCAGTCTGCCACCCCGTTCCCGATTCCCCAGAATGGTCTGGAGGCAATCTGGAACCACATTACCCGTTACAGAGGTGGTTCTGTACAGCGTACCGTTGGTCAGGTGACGCCGACTGAAGGTGGTGAATTCTCTGTTGTGAAATTCCAGGACGAGCTTACCTGGCGTACCTACCTCTCGGATTACAATCCGGACGAGGATGCGAACGTTCTATTTTACTTCAAGCAGGCCATTACCGCTCCGGCACGTCTCGCCGGTAACGTACTGCTGGTACACGAGACCATCGACCAGGTTGCCGAGCCTCGCCGTGCGTGGGTTTACAACGCCGGTCAGCGTCGGGTTCGTCGGGCGCCTCAGGTAGCGTATGACGGACCGGGTACCGCGTCTGACGGTATGCGTACTTCGGATAACTTCGACATGTTCAACGGTGCTCCGGATCGCTACAACTGGGAGCTGGTTGGCAAGAAGGAAATGTACATTCCGTACAACTCCTACAAGCTGACCGATCGCAGTCTGAGCTATGACCAGATTATTCAGGCTGGTCATATCAATCAGGATTACACTCGCTACGAGCTGCACCGTGTATGGCATGTTCGCGCAACCCTGAAAGAAGGGGCCCGCCACATCTATGCCCAGCGTGACTTCTACATTGATGAGGACTCCTGGCAGGCATCTGTCATTGATCACTACGACGGCCGTGGCGAACTCTGGCGTGTTGCAGAAGCCCACAATATGCAGTTCTATGATCAGAACGTGCCCTGGTACGCCATTGAGACGCTGTACGACCTGCTCTCTGGCCGCTACCTCGCGCTTGGTCTGACCAACGAGGAAGAGAACCCGTATGAGTTTGGCGTTGAGCGCCGCTCCAGGGCACGTTCTGATCATAGAACTGCATATTGTGGGCTTCTGCAACACGCCAGAGTTCGCCACGGCCGTCGTAGTGATCAATGACAGATGCCTGCCAGGAGTCCTCATCAATGTAGAAGTCACGCTGGGCATAGATGTGGCGGGCCCCTTCTTTCAGGGTTGCGCGAACATGCCATACACGGTGCAGCTCGTAGCGAGTGTAATCCTGATTGATATGACCAGCCTGAATAATCTGGTCATAGCTCAGACTGCGATCGGTCAGCTTGTAGGAGTTGTACGGAATGTACATTTCCTTCTTGCCAACCAGCTCCCAGTTGTAGCGATCCGGAGCACCGTTGAACATGTCGAAGTTATCCGAAGTACGCATACCGTCAGACGCGGTACCCGGTCCGTCATACGCTACCTGAGGCGCCCGACGAACCCGACGCTGACCGGCGTTGTAAACCCACGCACGGCGAGGCTCGGCAACCTGGTCGATGGTCTCGTGTACCAGCAGTACGTTACCGGCGAGACGTGCCGGAGCGGTAATGGCCTGCTTGAAGTAAAATAGAACGTTCGCATCCTCGTCCGGATTGTAATCCGAGAGGTAGGTACGCCAGGTAAGCTCGTCCTGGAATTTCACAACAGAGAATTCACCACCTTCAGTCGGCGTCACCTGACCAACGGTACGCTGTACAGAACCACCTCTGTAACGGGTAATGTGGTTCCAGATTGCCTCCAGACCATTCTGGGGAATCGGGAACGGGGTGGCAGACTGATAGTTCCCCAGACCGTTACCGTCCTTGATCAGCTCAACCGTGGTCGCGTTTTCAACGGTCTGCTCCATGACCTCTTCAGGATAAGCAGCCGTACGATGGGTTTCATACACCGGCATGAAGTAGTCATCGTAGCGCTCGATCATCGCAACCTGGCCCGGGGACAGATTGTCTTTGTACTGCTCGACGTTACTCTGATCGATGGTGAACTTGGGCTGCTCATCCGCGAACGGATTCACATAGATGCCGTCATTGTTGTAGCCGGGAGGCGGCGTTGTCAGACCACCGGTCCAGGCAGGAATGGCGCCACCGTTACCGGCTTTTTCTGCACCCATCGGTGTCAGCGAGTTACCCAGCTTGGCCGCTTCTTCAGCAGAAACCGCACCCCAGGCCTGGCCGGCAAACATGCTCGCTGCCAGGACGCCTGTGGCCAGTAGTTTCTTGTTAAGTTTCATTTAAATTCCCTCGTTCAACGAATTCTTTCCGGGTTCAGAATGAGTATGAAACGCTAGCACTCACGAAATCACGGTCAGTCAACTCGTTATACGGCTTGCCGCCGAAAAAGTTTGTGTAACCGATGTTGCCGGTAATCTTGTTCTGGTACACCGCCTGCAGAGACAGACCGATGGCCTTGCTGCCTTCGTTGAAAGCACCGCCCGGCTGCGGGCCGTAGCCCTCAACATCGTGGCTCCAGGCCAGCTGCGGTGACAGGTTAACACCGGCCACGGCGTCCAGGTAATCCCAAACCAGACGGGTACGGTAACCCCACGAGAAGTCGGTTGTGAAGCCTTCGTTGTTACAGTAGTTGGTGTTGATGTTGGCACCACCGTCGGAACAGATGTCGATTGGGCCGAACGGGAGAGTACCAATACCGAAGGTGCCTGAACGACCGTAACGAGCTTCGTCGTAATCCGGCAGGTCATGCACATAAGTTGCACCGAACTCCGTGATCAAAGACAGCCGACTGGCGCCCATTACCTGATCGAAGAACTTGATCAGCGTAAACTGAGCCTGGGACACATTGAAACGATCGTATCCGGCGACCGGCTTGCCAGCCAGGTTTGCACCCGGATTTTCTGCAAGACGCTGCGCTTCCAGCTTACTAAGTGGGTCACCTGCTGGATCACGCTGCTGCAAGCCACCAAAGATCAATTCAAAAGCGTTCCACTGCAAAGGCACGTTGTCGCGGAAGCTGTATTCAGCGCCCAGCGACCAGCCACCGGGTGTGGTGGTGTTGATGCTGATGCCGTACAGGTTGATGTTCTCCGGGTACTCGATGAAGTAGCTCGGGAAGCTGGAGAACGGCAGGCTCGGATCGTTCTGCTGCGTCGAAGTCGGGCTGGATGGGTTGTTCACCAGACCACTGACGTATGGCAGACGACTGTTGTACTTGATGTAGTAGAAACCCAGCTCTGAGTCATTCAGCTCAGGTACATACCAGCGCACGGCCACACCAAACTGGTCTTTGGAATCCGCTTCCTGGTCTCCAATCCGAGGCGCGATGAAGCCCTGTGCAAAGGCCTGGGAATCCGGTAGCTGGCCAGCGAGAAGTACCGGGCCGCAACCATCAGCTGCGAAATCGTTGGTGGAGAAGAAGGTACCACAGTCGTCCGGACGAACCGGCTCCCAGTCTGCCTGTACGAAGGTCTCAACGGTGACGTTCTCTGTGATACCCGCAGACATGTAGAACATCTCGACCGGGAGAAGCGCGTCTTTCAGTTCAGAGCCCGGCGCCCGGAAAGCGGGAACGTCTACAGGGTTGATGATATTGATACCGCCCTGAATAAACGTACTTTCGCCCCAGCTGAGAACCTGCTTGCCATAACGCAGGCTGACCGGAATCTGGCCAAAGTACCAGTCCGAGAATACATAGGCATCCAGAATTTCACCACCGGAAGCATAGTCCTTGGCATGTTGATTCAGCTCGCGGCGCTGACCGACAAAATCAACGGCACGGCTTTCATCTTTCAGTTCAAAATCATACCAGTAGCGGCCTCGAAGCAAACCACCAACACGGGTAAGGAAAGAGCTGTCGACGTTGTAATTGAGGTAAAGCTCGCTGTTACCCTTGACGATTTTGGAGTAGGTATCGCCACTTTCGAAGTTGAGGTTGCCGTCGTCGTAGTTGTTGGTGGAGGCGCCGATGTTTTCCAGAGCACCGCCCGGAGCGTACTCGGGGCCAAGGTTACCCTGGGCGATAAGGCGTTTGTCGCGATCTTCGACCCGCCAACCGGCACCTGCGGACAGCGTGGTGTTGAACTGGGCTTCCACATCTCCCACGTAGAACGAATAGGCGGCTGCGTGACCGGACACTCCCGCCGCAACTGCCACGGCAAGCGGTAATTTGGTCCAACGCTGCCATTGATGTGTTTTTCTTGTCATTGGAAGGCTACTCCATTGTTGTTCTGAGTCGCTGCTCTGATTATTGGTGTTCACGATGTATTGGAGGCTTCGTGCACAGTGCTCGTGATGTTGGCACTATAGCTAACGCCTTCGGGCGCTTTGATCAGTCAAAAGTATGATTTTGCTATCATCCCCCTGTAAACGCCGTTTGCCGCCGGGTTCCGTCGCACAGAATCACTATAGACAACAAAATTAGATGCAACCACTTTGGTTTTGGTGGTTTTTTTCGCTTTAAACTTGGGAGCAAGCACTGCCGCCGGGGTGAGCGCCCATAGTTCCGATGTAATCTGCGACTCAGATGTCACCAGATTCACGACAAAAGGAAGCTTCGGCACCAGTGCCTCGAAAAGCCTTCTCGTATTGTCAGGGGCAAGGGGCGGTCGTCTTTCTGAAACTGTCGGCAGCATGGATGCTGCCGTCAAGCCTACAGGGACGTATTTACGGCGTGTTTCAGAAAGACGACCGCCCCTTGTCCAACAACCGAAGCAAAAGAGCTATACAGGATTCCTGCTTAAAGCATCTCAATAGCCATGGCCGTAGCCTCGCCGCCACCAATGCAAAGAGCTGCAATGCCCTTCTTTTTGCCGTAACGCTGAAGAGCATACATGAGGGTGACCAGCAGGCGGGATCCGGTGGAGCCGACCGGGTGGCCCTGTGCGCATGCGCCGCCGTGGATGTTAACTTTCTCGGGGTCCAGGCCTAGTTCGCGGATGGGCATCATGGCGACCATGGCGAAGGCTTCGTTGATCTCGAAGAGGTCGACGTCGTCTTTGCTCCAACCGGTTTTGCCGAATAGGGTTTCGATAGCGCCAACCGGCGCGCAGGTAAACTCGGCAGGATGCTGGGACTGGGTGCTGTGACCGACGATTCGCGCCAGGGGTTTGAGGCCGCGTTTTTCAGCCTCGGACTCGCGCATCAGGAGCAACGCGGACGCGCCATCTGAGATCGAAGAGGCATTCGCCGCTGTGACGGTGCCATCTTTGGCGAATGCCGGGCGGAGGCTCGGGATCTTGTCGATGTTGGCGTTGTGGGGTTGCTCGTCGTCCTCAACGACCACCTCGCCTTTTCGGCTTTTCACGGTTACCGGAATGATCTCGTCTTTCAGCAGGCCTTCCTCAATGGCTTTTTTGGCCCGAGTGAGGGAGGTGATGGCGTATTCATCCATTTCTTCCCGGGTGTAGCCTTTCTTGTCCGCCATTTCCTGGGCAAAGGCGCCCATCAGGCGACCAGTTTCGGCGTCTTCGAGGCCGTCCAGGAACATATGATCCTGGGGTGCCTGACCCGGGCCCATGCGGTAGCCGCTGCGAACGCCCTGCAGGATGTAGGGAGCGTTCGACATGCTTTCCATACCACCGGCAACCATGATGTCGTTGCTGCCGGCTTTGATCAGATCGTGGGCGAACATGGCGGCTTTCATGCCGGAGCCGCAGAGCTTATTGATGGTGGTAGCTCCAGTGTGATCCGGCAGGCCGGCCTTGCGCATAGCCTGGCGGGCCGGGCCCTGTTTTAGGCCGGCAGGCAGGACGTTGCCCATGATGACTTCCTGCACATCCGCAGGCTTCAGACCGGCGCGTTTTACGGCCTCGGCGATGGTGATCGCTCCAAGATCGGTTGCGCTGACACTGGCCAGGCTACCCTGGAATCCACCCATGGGGGTACGAACCCCGCTTACGATAACGACGTTGTCTGTGCTCATTTCTGAATCTCTCTGTTGGTTGTCTGGTAGTTTTTTTTATGGCTTATGCGGTGCTTCGAGGTATTCCCGGGACTGCATTTCCAGCAGTCGGGATTCGGTGCGCTCGAATTCGAAGCCGAGGCGGCCGCCGGTGTAAAGCTCGGTGATAGGTGCCGCCGCCGAGATGATGACTTTAACGTTGCGGTCGTAAAATTCGTCAATCATGTTAATGAACCGACGCGCCTGATCGTCTTTTTCTTTGCCCAGGACGGGCACGTTGCTGACGATGATGGCGTGGAACTGCCTGGCCATCTCGATGTAATCGTTCTGGCTTCGTGGGCCGTCGCAGACGTCTTTGAAATCGAACCAGACCACGTCGTCTGCGTGCGCCTGGGCCGGAATTTTACGGCCGTTGATTTCCATGGATTTGCTGTGTTTGCCGGCCTCAACCGCCAAAGCATCGAAACTTTTGCGCAGGCTGACGTCCGCATCTTCATCAAGAGGCGAGTGGAACAGTTCCGCCTGCTCGAGCGTCCGCAACCGGTAGTCTACGCCGCCATCAACGTTAACCACATCGGTGTGCTTTTTGACGAGCTTAATAGCGGGCAGAAACCGGGCGCGCTGGAGACCATCCTTGTAGAGACCATCCGGGACGATGTTGGAGGTACACACCAGGGTGACGCCGCGACTGAATAAACCATCCATGAGAGTGGCGAGGATCATGGCGTCGCCAATGTCGGACACGAAAAACTCGTCGAAACAGATAACCCGAGTTTCATCCGCAAACTTCCTGGACACCAGTTCCAAAGGGTTTTTCTCGCCCTTGAGCGATTTGAGTTCGCTGTGGACACGCTGCATGAAACGGTGGAAGTGAACCCGCATCTTGCGATCAAAAGGCAGCGACTCGTAAAAAGTGTCCATGAGGTAGGTTTTGCCGCGGCCTACCCCACCCCAGAAATACAGGCCCTTGACCGGCTCTTCCTTGCCTTTTTTGAGCTTGCGGAAAAGTTTGGCCTTGGGCTTGGTACGATCCCTTTCGGCTTCAACAAGTTTGTCGTACAGTGACTGAAGGCGCTTGACCGCATCTTCCTGGGCCGAGTCCTTCTGGAAATCCGGGCGTTCAAGATCCTTTTGGTAACGTTGCCAAGGGGTCATGGTCGCACTGGTTTCGGAGGACATCGCAGCTGTCATCAAGGTATTCCCGGAAGTTGATCGTAAATTTGGGCGCCATATTGTCTCGCATTTGGCGATTTTTCGCCACGTTGGCCGCCTGGGCAGCAATACGACGATTGGCGCAGGCCACAATCATGGGATGATGGAGCCTGGGGCGTTATACTCGTCGAACAGGGGCTTGGCTCACTTCTAGGTAAAAGGACGACACAGCATATGACAAACCTGATTCTGGCAGCGATTGCCGCATTGGTTGTTGGCATTGTCATCGGGGTATTTGTTGGCCGTTCCGGGCAGGGAACGTCGCTTCGGCAGCGCCGGGCGGAACAGCAGATTGAGGAACTGAGAAGCGAATATACCCGCTACCAGGCCCAGGTGAACGAGCATTTCATGGAGTCGGCCCATTTGCTGCGCCGCTTCAACGATGCCTACCGCGACGTGAACCAGCATATGGCACGCGGCGCCAACCGTCTTTGCAATGACGAAGACTGGATGGAGGAGTTGGCGCAGGAGACTTCCAAGAAGCGCCTGGAAGAGGTTCGCGAGGACGCTTCCGAGCCGCCGCGGGATTATGCGCCCAAGACAGATCCTAAGGATTCCGGCACGCTTGCTGAGGACTTTGGGCTCAAGAAGGGTGATAAGGCTCAGCAGGCCTGATTCGTTCAAGGCCTGACCTTAATTCGGCGGTCGGGCCATTGTAAGACTTCTAATTTCAGTGAGTGGGCGGGTCGGACACCCCTGTCCGGGAACCGCTACGAGCACCCGCACGCGGGTCCGGCCAGCAATCACAGATTGCTGGCGTTCGGCTGTCGCATGAAGCTTCGCTTCATAAACGCTCGGCCTCACCCATCTGCGAGATCGGAAGAGCGTCGTGTAGGGAAAGAGTGTAGATCTCGGTGGTCGCC
>OJFM01000078.1_pt1 | contig 13905 bp, 8 predicted proteins | sample 1594211 | NCBI WGS metagenome assembly OJFM01 (sample SAMN05416783, study PRJEB24817) | seawater metagenome | isolation source: Sea water | place: Canada:Atlantic | collected 2013-11
CTGGAGTTCAGACGTGTGCTCTTCCGATCTTTTGGTGGGGTTCCCGAGTGGTCAAAGGGAGCAGACTGTAAATCTGCCGCGTTAGCTTCGAAGGTTCAAATCCTTCCCCCACCACCATACACCCCTCGCATGGCTCCGTTTCGACGGGCCATTTGCGGGAGTAGCTCAGCTGGCAGAGCGTCAGCCTTCCAAGCTGAATGTCGCGGGTTCGATCCCCGTCTCCCGCTCCATTTGAGCAAGAGTGAATGCTTCGGATGAGTATTCACATTTGCCGGCGTAGCTCAGTTGGTAGAGCACGTCCTTGGTAAGGACGGGGTCACCGGTTCAAATCCGGTCGTCGGCTCTCTGTGTAGTTTCGGTTGCGGCGAAGGACGCCGCTTAGTGATCGATGGGGTTCGAAGCCCAGGAGACCGGTAAGATGGCCAAGGAAAAGTTCGTTCGTAACAAGCCCCACGTCAACGTGGGCACCATCGGCCACGTCGACCATGGCAAGACGACGTTGACCGCCGCAATTACCAAGGTCCTCGCTGAGGCCTCGGGCGGTGAATTCAAGGCGTTTGACGAGATCGACAACGCTCCCGAAGAGCGCGAGCGTGGCATCACGATCGCCACGGCGCATGTCGAGTATGAGACGGTCGCCCGTCACTACGCTCACGTCGATTGCCCCGGCCACGCCGACTACGTCAAGAACATGATCACCGGTGCCGCCCAGATGGACGGCGCGATTCTGGTCTGTTCGGCGGCTGACGGCCCCATGCCCCAGACTCGCGAGCATATCCTGCTCGCTCGTCAGGTTGGTGTGCCCGCAATCGTGGTCTTCCTCAACAAGTCCGACATGGTCGACGATGAGGAATTGCTCGAATTGGTGGAGATGGAGGTGCGTGAGCTCCTCGACCTGTACCAGTTCCCGGGCGACGACACTCCCGTCGTCATCGGCTCGGCGCTCAAGGCCCTCGAAGGTGACGCCAACGGCGTCGCTCAGGTCATGGCGCTCATGGAGCAGGTCGACACCTACATCCCCACGCCCGAGCGTGACATCGACCGCGCATTCTTGATGCCGGTTGAGGATGTGTTCTCGATTTCGGGCCGTGGCACCGTCGCCACTGGTCGCGTCGAGCGCGGTATCATCAACGTTGGTGAGACGATCGAGATCGTCGGCATCCGCGAGAAGCAGACGACGACCGTCACGGGCGTCGAGATGTTCCGCAAGCTGCTTGACCGCGGTGAGGCTGGCGACAACGTCGGTCTGCTCCTCCGCGGCGTCAAGCGCACCGACATTGAGCGTGGTCAAGTCCTGGCAAAGCCGGGCAGCATCACGCCGCACACGACGTTCAACGCCGAGATCTACGTCCTCAAGAAGGACGAAGGCGGCCGTCACACGCCGTTCTTCAACGGCTATCGTCCGCAGTTCTACTTCCGGACGACTGACGTCACCGGCGACATCACGCTGCCCGAGGGTACCGAGATGTGCATGCCTGGCGACAACATCACGGTGGGCGTCAAGCTCATCACCCCGATCGCGATGGACGAGGGCTTGCGCTTCGCCATCCGTGAAGGTGGCCGCACTGTCGGCGCCGGCGTGGTCGCAGAGATCACCGAGTAAAGACGATAATCAACGTCCGCGGAAGTCCGCGGGCGTTGGATACAACTGCATTGACCCGCCTTGAGCGGGTTCGTGCTTTCGGTGGCGAACAATGGGACGACGCAGCGACAGAATCAAGACCGCGCTGGACTGTGCCAATTGTGGCCGCCGAAACTATTGGGTCACGAAGAATAAGAAAACGACGCCACACTCGCTCGTTTTTAAGAAATTCTGCGCCGAATGCAATTCGCATACGACGCACCAAGAAGGGAAGTAGCCTCCTTCAGACGTCATTTTAGGGCTGTAGCACAATTGGTAGTGCACTGGTCTCCAAAACCAGCGGTTGTGGGTTCGAATCCCTCCGGCCCTGCCCAAGCCCGACACAGTCGTGTCGGGCGACGTCATCTTGGGAACGCTTGATTCCGTCGGGAGATCGACATGGACGCCAGTAAGCGCCTAGTCAACCTGTTCTTTGCAGCGTCGACGCTGATTGGTGTTCTGATTTTCTCGAAGCTCTCCGCCGCGATCTTCGCGACGGCTGGCTTGCGGGATCACCACTTGCTCGGCAAGCAGTTCACCACCTCGACCCTTATTGGGGCGGCCGTTGCGATGGTCATGCTCCTTTGGGTGTGGCGCCATCCGCGCATTCGCCCGACGGTCAATGAGGTCTCTGACGAACTCGTGAAGGTCGTCTGGCCTGACTGGGAAGAGACCCGTACCCACACCAAGGTCACGATCGTCGTCACGGCCGTCATCGCGATGATCCTCTGGGTCTTCGACCAGGTGTTCGGCAATTTGACGAGCATGATCCTGGGCGGCTGATCCCGTTCGAATTCCAACGGCTGGAGGACTTTCGTGGAACACAAGTGGTACGTCGTGCATACCTACTCCGGCTATGAGAATCGCGTGGAGTTGGCGCTCTGGGAGCGCGTGCGTCAGCACGATGCCGAAGACCTCTTCTCTGAGGTATTGGTTCCTCGCGAGAAGCCATCGGAAGACAGCGAGCGGCGAGGTCCGCCCCGCAAGTTCTTCCCAGGCTACATCTTGGTCAAGATGGCGCTCAACACGCAGTCTTGGCACATCGTAAACGACACCCCCCGGGTCTCCGGTTTCGTGGGTGGCGGCAAGACGCCTGGCAGCGTTCGTCCGGTCCCCGATCACGAGGTCCGACGCATTACGAACCAGATCGAAGAGGGAACCGCGAGCCCGACCCCGACCCAGCGCTTTGAAGAAGGGGAGACGGTCCGCGTTATTGACGGACCTTTCGCCAGCTTCAACGGCACGGTCGACGAGGTCAACGCCGACAAGGCACGCCTGCGAGTCCTGGTGAGCATCTTTGGCCGCGCCACGCCGGTCGAACTTGACTTCGCGCAGGTCGAAAAGTCCTGACGCAGTTCTGACAGCAACGCTCGGCGCGCGAGATGCGCATCGAGCCTGAGGAGAGAGAGACGATGGCCAAGAAGATCACCGGCTACATCAAGCTTCAGGTGCCGGCCGGCAAGGCCAACCCGTCGCCGCCCGTGGGCCCCGCCCTGGGCCAGCACGGCGTCAACATCATGCAGTTCGTCAAGGAGTTCAACGCGCGCACGGCCGACCAGGTCGGCATGGTGATCCCGGTGGTCATCACGGTGTTCGCGGACCGTTCGTTCTCCTTCATCACCAAGACGCCGCCTGCGGCCGTGCTCCTCCTCAAGGCAGCCGGTCTCGAGAGCGGCTCTGGTGAGCCCAACAAGGTCAAAGTCGGCTCGGTCACTCTCGACCAGGTGCGCGAAATCGCCACCACGAAGATGCCTGACCTGAACACCGATAACGTCGAGGCCGCCATGCGCACCATCAGTGGGACCGCCCGCTCGATGGGCCTGCTCGTCGAAGGCTGAAGGCAACCGCCTTCACCTCATTTCAATCCCCGGGAGCGCATACGGCGCGCATTCGTACCGGGGTTATGGAGGACACCATGCCAGGGCGTGGAAGTAAGTATAGTCGCGCAGCGGCCAGCATCGATCGCAACCGTCAGTACGGCGCCATCGAGGCAATCGAGGCCATCAAGGCTGCCAAGTTCGTGCGCTTCGACGAAACCGTCGAAATCGCCGTCAACTTGGGCGTCAACCCGCGTCACGCCGACCAAATGGTCCGCGGCGCAGTGGTCTTTCCCCATGGCCTCGGTAAGACGGTGCGTGTTGCCGTCTTCGCCAAGGGCGAAAAAGAGATCGAGGCCCGTGCGGCCGGCGCCGACTTCGTCGGTGGTGAAGATCTCGTCAAGCGCATCAAGGACGACGGCTGGCTCGATTTCGATCGTGCCATCGCTACGCCCGACATGATGGGCTTGGTCGGTCGTATTGGTCGCATCCTCGGACCGCGCGGCCTGATGCCGAACCCGAAGGTCGGCACCGTGACGTTCGACGTCGCACGCGCCGTCGCCGAGATGAAGGCTGGTCGCGTGGAATTCCGCGTCGACAAGGCCGGCATCGTGCATGCGCCGTTTGGCAAGCTGTCGTTCGACACGCAGAAGCTCGCCGATAACCTCAACGCACTCATCGAGACTTTGGTGCGGCTCAAGCCGTCCACGGCCAAGGGCATCTACATGTTGTCCGCCACGATGTCATCGACGATGAGTCCCGGCGTCAAGCTGGACACCTCGGCGTTGCAGGCCAGCTTCGAGTAAAGATTCTGAATGCGTATGTCTTCATTGGCATGCGTGACGGTGCCGGGCGACCGGCCCGAGACAGCGGGTACTTCCGAGTATAAAGTCTGACGATTGATCCGATGGTCAATCAAAGGGCGCCCGCCGAGGCGGGGTCAGGCTGTTGTAGCCAGCACCCCCCGAGAAGCGCGACACGTCGGTCACCTGACGCGTCGCCAACCCAGGAAAGGGGGTTAGATGGATCGGAACGATAAAGCCGCAGTCATCGAACGCCTTCGCACAGCGCTCGCCGACGTGCCAGCGGTCATCGTGACGGACTTCGTTGGACTGACGGTCGAAGAGACCGACGTCCTGCGCACGCGTTTTCGCGCTGCGGGAGTTCACTACGAGGTCGTCAAGAACACGTTGGTGAAGCGGGCCATCGCGGATACGCCGTTGGATGTCATGGAGCCCCTGTTTAAGGGTAACTCTGCGATTGCGTTTCATCCCGAGGATCCCGTCGCACCTGCGAAGATCGCTCATGAGTTTGCCAAGGACAACGACAAGCTGCGCATCAAGGGCGGCTGGCTCGATGGGCGGACGCTCGATGCAGAAGGCATCAAGCAACTCGCTGCTCTGCCTGGCAAAGACGAACTGCGCAGCAAGCTGCTCAGCGTTGTCATCGGCGTCCCGACCAAGTTCGTGCGCACCCTCATTGCGGGTCCGCAGTCCTTCATCGGCGTGCTTACCGCGCGCAAGCAACAGCTGGAAGAGGCCGCCTGAGGCGGTCCGACCGATCAACAGATACAGCCCGATCCGTATTGGATCCCTGATCATTCAGAAAGAGAAGAAACATCATGAGCGACATCACTACCGACCAGGTCATCGACTACCTCTCCAACCTCACCGTCCTTCAGGTCGCCGACCTGACCAAGGCGCTTGAGGAAAAGTGGGGCGTCAGCGCCGCAGCAGCGGTCGCAGCGGCCCCCGCCGGCGCCGACGCTGGCCCGGCTGCCGAAGAGCAGACCGAGTTTGACGTCATTCTGACTTCGGCTGGCCCGAAGAAGATTGCCGTCATCAAGGCCGTCCGTGGCATCACCGGTCTGGGCCTCAAGGAGGCCAAGGGTCTCGTTGACAGCGCACCCGGCGCCATCAAGGAGGCCATCTCCAAGGCCGAGGCCGACGAGATCAAGAAGCAGATCGAAGACGCCGGCGGTTCGGTCGAAGTTAAGTAAATTCGGTAGGTTTCGCGCACGGCCGGAGGTTTGCATGCTACGAAGTATGCAAATCAGGATCCGGCCGTTCGTGATCTTGCTTGCCAAATCGCGTCAAGTGCGCGATACGGCCGGTTCTGAATTCGTGGCGGCCAGTCGTTCGGACGGGCCGCCATTATCATGTCTGCCGCACCCCGTCCGTCGGGAGGAGCTTGAATGGCGTCTGTCGTCCAGAAGAACTTCCGAATCCGAAACAGCTACGGGCAGATTCCGAAGGTCATTGATATCCCGAATCTGATTGACCTTCAGAAGCAGAGCTACGTGAAGTTCCTCCAGATGAACACTCCGTCCGCGGAGCGTGAGGAGATTGGTCTGCAAGGCGTCTTTAAGAGCGTCTTCCCGATCAAGGACTTCAACGAGACCTGTCGCCTCGAGTTTGTTTCCTATCACCTTGAGAAGCCCAAGTACGACGTCCTGGAATGCCTCCAGCGCGGTATGACGTACGCGGCGCCACTCAAGGTTGTGATTCGTCTGGTGGTCTTCGACAAGGGCGAGGTGACGGGTATCCCGTCTATCCGCGACGTCAAAGAGCAAGAGGTCTACTTCGGCGAGATTCCGCTGCAGACCGAAGATGGTACTTTCATCATCAACGGGACTGAGCGTGTCGTCGTCTCGCAGTTGCACCGCTCGCCCGGTGCCTTCTTCGACCACGACAAGGGCAAGTCGCACTCATCGGGCAAGCTGCTGTTCAGCGCCCGCGTGATTCCGTACCGCGGCTCATGGCTCGACTTCGAGTTCGACGCCAAGGACATCCTGCACGTCCGCATCGATCGTCGCCGTAAGCTGCCGGCCACTGTGCTGCTGCGCGCCCTCGGTTACACGACCGAAGACCTGCTCGACGAGTTCTATCAGATGGAAACCGTCTTCCTGCCGGAGCTCGGTGGGGAAGAGTTCTTCCGACAGCCCGAGGAGCCTAAGCTGCTGCTCGGCCAGAAGACTCCGTCTGACGTCCTCAGCGAGGGCGGCGACGTGCTTGTGCGTAAGAACCGCAAGTTCACGCACAGCGCTTTGCGCAAGATGTCGGCCGCAAACGTGACGCGCGTCCCGATCGTGCTCGATGATCTCATCGGCAAGGTCATCGCTCGCGACATCGTCGACATGGAAACCGGCGAGATCCTCGTCGAGTGCAACGACGATCTCACCGCCGAGAAGCTTGCTGAGCTGCAGGAACGCGGCATTGATGAGCTCGAGATTCTCTTCATCGACAATCTCACGACGGGTCCCTGGCTGCGCAAGACGCTGACGGTCGACAAGATCGAGACGCCCGACGAGGCTGTCCTCGAAATCTATAAGCGCCTGCGTCCCGGTGATCCGCCCACGCTCGAGACGGCGTACACGTTGCTGAACAACTTGTTCTTCAACGCGGAACGCTATGACCTCAGCAAGGTCGGGCGGCTCAAGCTCAATCATAAGTTCAAGGTCACCGAGCCCCTCGAGAACACCGTGCTCACCAAGCGCGATATCATCGAGGTCGTGCGGTACTTGTTGGCGTTGCGTGACGGTAAGAACACGATCGTCTCCAAGCGCGAGGACGGCGACGTCGAGATCCCGGCAAAGACCGACGACATCGACCACCTCGGTAACCGCCGGGTGCGCGCTGTTGGCGAGCTCATGGAGAACCAGTACCGCATTGGTCTGGTCCGCATGGAGCGCGCGATCAAAGAGCGCATGAGCATGTCGCAAGAGCTCGAGACGCTCATGCCGCACGACCTGATCAACGCCAAGCCGGTCTCGGCAGTGGTCAAGGAGTACTTCGGGTCCAGCCAGCTCTCGCAGTTCATGGACCAGACGAACCCACTCAGTGAGGTCACCCACAAGCGCCGTCTGTCGGCCCTTGGACCTGGTGGACTTACGCGAGAGCGCGCGGGCTTCGAGGTTCGCGACGTTCACACGACGCACTATGGTCGCATCTGCCCGATTGAGACGCCGGAAGGGCCAAACATTGGTCTGATCGCGTCGCTGTCGACCTACGCGCGGGTCAACCGCTACGGCTTCATCGAGACGCCGTATCGCGAGGTCAAGGGTGGCATGGTTTCTCTTGAGTCGCCGCGCTATCACAGCGCGCTCGACGAAGAGGGCCAGCACATTGCGCAGGCAAACGCCGACATCGCCGAAGACGGCCGTTTGAAGGCTGAGGCCGTGAGTGCGCGTCGCATTGGCGACTTCCTGCTCGTGCCGCCAGAGCGTATCGACCTGATGGACGTCAGCCCGAACCAGTTGGTGTCGGTCGCTGCTTCGCTCATTCCGTTCCTCGAGAACGACGATGCGAACCGCGCGCTCATGGGCTCGAACATGCAGCGCCAGGCTGTGCCCCTGCTCGTCACCGAGGCGCCGCTTGTCGGCACCGGTATCGAGATGACGGTTGCGCGTGACTCTGGTGTGACTTCGGTCGCCCGTCATGACGGTGTGGTTGAGTCTGTCGATGCCGAGCGCATCGTCATCAAGGTTGATTCTGACGATATCTCGGCCAAGCCGGATATCTACAACCTGCTCAAGTTCCGTCGCTCGAACCAGAACACGTGCATCAACCAGAAGCCCATCATCAACAAGGGCGACCGCGTCCGCGTCGGTGATGTCATTGCTGATGGTCCGGGGACCGATACGGGTGAGCTCGCGCTCGGCCGCAACATCGTCGTCGCGTTCATGCCGTGGGGTGGCTACAACTTCGAGGACTCGATCCTCATCTCCGAGAAGATCGTCAAGGAAGACGTCTTCACCTCGATTCATATCGAGGAGTTCGAGTGTGTCGCTCGCGACACGAAGCTCGGCAAGGAAGAGATCACCAAGGACATTCCGAACGTCGGCGAGGAGGCTCTGGCCGATCTCGACGAGTCGGGCATTGTCCGCGTTGGTGCCGAGGTCAAGTCTGGCGACATCATGGTCGGCAAGATCACCCCGAAGGGGGAGACGCAGCTGAGCCCTGAAGAGAAGCTCCTGCGTGCCATCTTCGGTGAGAAGGCCGGCGACGTGCGTGACACGTCGTCACGCGTCCCGCCGGGCGTGATGGGCACGGTCATCGGTGCGAAGGTGTTCAGTCGCCGTGGCGTCGAGAAGGACGAGCGCGCACAGAACATCGAGGACGCCGAGATTGCGCGTCTCAAGAAGGACCAAAACGACCAGATCAAGATCATCCGCAAGAGCGCATACCGCAAGATCCGGGAAATGCTCCTGGGTCAGACGGTCGCCGCCAAGCTTGTGGACGATCGCGGCCAGGTTTTGCTCTCCAGCGGTGATGTCGTCAACGACGCGACCATGGACGAGATCCCGCAGATGTACTGGAACGTCATCGAGGTCGATCGCGACAGCGGTGTGCCCCAAAACATCGAGCGCATTGTTGAAGAACTGCGTGAAGAGATTCAGGCCATCCGGGTCCTCTTCCAGGAGAAGATCAACAAGCTGCGCAAGGGTGACGAACTGCCGCCAGGCGTCATCAAGATGGTCAAGGTCTACGTCGCGATTAAGCGCAAGCTCCAGGTCGGCGACAAGATGGCCGGCCGCCACGGCAACAAGGGCGTTATCTCGCGCGTATTGCCTGAAGAAGACCTGCCGTTCCTGTCTGACGGCACGCCCGTCGAGATGGTGCTCAACCCGCTCGGCGTTCCGAGCCGGATGAACATTGGTCAGGTCCTCGAGACCCACCTGGGTTGGGCAGCGCGTGGCCTTGGGCAGCGCATTAACCAGATGGTCACCGAGAACTACGGCATCGATGCGCTCAAGGACCAGCTGCGCAAGTACTACACGTCCGTTGAACATCGCGCGATGGTCGACGAGATGACAGACGACGACGTGCGTTTGGCCATTACCAAGGTCAAGCGTGGCGTGCATGTGGCGAGCCCAGTCTTTGACGGCGCGCCTGAGTCCGACATCCGCGACTCCTTGGAGCTCGCGGGCCTCAAGCGGACTGGTCAAAGCACGCTCTTTGACGGCCGCACGGGTGAAGCCTTCGACGGTGAAGTCACTGTTGGCATCATGTACGTGCTCAAGCTGCACCACCTCGTCGACGACAAAATCCACGCGCGGTCCATTGGACCGTACAGCCTGGTGACGCAGCAGCCTTTGGGCGGTAAGGCCCAATTCGGCGGCCAGCGCCTCGGCGAGATGGAAGTCTGGGCCATGGAGGCGTACGGCGCCGCCTATGCGCTCCAGGAATTCCTGACGGTCAAGTCCGACGACGTGCTTGGACGTACTCGCATGTACGAAGCAATCGTCAAGGGCGAGAACGTCCTCGAGAGCGGACTGCCCGAGTCGTTCAACGTGCTGATCAAGGAGCTCCAGAGCCTTTCGCTCGATGTTGAGCTCGTTGAAGCTGAGCAGATTTAAATCCGGACGCTGGGAGCAAACATGAAGGACATCTTCAACTTCTTCGAGAAGCCCAAGGATCCGCTCAGCTTCAGCGCGATCCGGATCTCTCTGGCCAGCCCCGACAAGATTCGGAGTTGGTCATTCGGCGAGGTCAAGAAGCCTGAGACCATCAACTACCGGACTTTCAAGCCGGAACGTGATGGCCTCTTCTGCGCGAAGATTTTCGGGCCGATCAAGGACTACGAGTGCCTGTGCGGCAAGTACAAGCGCATGAAGCACCGCGGCGTTGTCTGCGAGAAGTGTGGCGTTGAGGTCATCCAGAGTCGCGTTCGACGCGAACGCCTGGGTCACATCAACCTCGCCACGCCGGTCGCGCACATCTGGTTCCTCAAGAGCCTGCCGAGCCGTATCGGCAACTTGCTGGACATCACGCTCAAGGACGTCGAGCGCGTCCTGTACTGCGTGGCGTATGTCGTGTGGGACAAGGGCGAGAGCCCGTTCACCGTGGGCGACATCCTCTCCGAGGACGAGTACTACGACGCCCTCGACAAGCATGGCGATGATGCGTTCCAGGCGGGCATGGGAGCGGAAGCTGTCCGGCACCTACTGGATGGCCTCGACATTCCGTCGCTCTCCGTTGAGCTGCGTGAAGGCATGCGGGCCGCGACGAGTGAGGCAAAGCGCAAGAAGATCGGCAAGCGTCTCAAGGTTGTCGAGGCCCTCAAGGACTCAGGCAATGAGCCGGGTTGGATGATCCTCGAGGTCATTCCGGTGATTCCGCCCGATCTGCGCCCGCTGGTGCCGCTCGACGGTGGACGCTTCGCGACAAGCGATCTCAACGATCTCTATCGCCGCGTGATCAACCGGAACAACCGCCTCAAGCGTCTGCAGGAATTGTCTGCGCCGGAAATCATCATCCGCAACGAGAAGCGGATGCTGCAGGAGGCCGTCGACGCATTGTTCGACAATGGTCGCCGCGGCAAGGCGATCACCGGGCCGAACAAGCGTCCGCTCAAGTCGCTGTCTGACATGATCAAGGGCAAGCAGGGCCGCTTCCGGCAGAACCTGCTTGGCAAGCGCGTCGATTACTCTGGCCGTTCGGTCATCGTGGTCGGTCCTGAGCTGCGCCTGCATCAGTGTGGTCTGCCCAAGAAGATGGCGCTCGAGCTCTTCAAGCCGTTCATCTACAACAAGCTCGAAGAGCGTGGTCACGTCACGACGATCAAGACCGCCAAGCGCATGGTCGAGAAGCAGAAGGGCGAGGTCTGGGACATTCTTGATGAAGTCATCAAGGAGCACCCGATCATGCTCAACCGCGCGCCGACGTTGCACCGCTTGGGCATCCAAGCCTTTGAGCCGGTGCTCATCGAGGGCAAGGCGATTCAGCTGCATCCGCTCGTGTGCGTCGCGTTCAACGCTGACTTCGACGGCGACCAGATGGCCGTTCACGTGCCGCTGTCAGTCGAAGCTCAGATTGAAGCTCGCGTGCTGATGATGTCGTCGAACAACATTCTCAGCCCCGCACATGGCAAGCCGATCATTGTGCCGTCGCAGGACATCGTCCTCGGCTGCTACTACATGACGCGTGAGCGTCCCTTCGCCCGGGGCGAAGGCAAGGTCTTCTCGGGCCGTGAAGAAGTCCGTATGGCCTTCGACGCGGGCCAGGTTGCTCTGCAGGCGCGCATCAAGTGCCGTCTCGATGGCGAGATGCACTCGACGACCACTGGTCGGGTACTTCTGGGTGAAATCCTGCCTGACGGCTTGCCGTTTGAGCACATCAACCAGACGATGGGCAAGAAGCAGTTGGCGGGTCTGATTGACGCGGCGTACCGCCTCTGCAGCGCCAAAGAAACGGTCATTCTCGCTGACCGGCTCAAGAACATGGGCTACTCGCAGGCAACGTACGCAGGCATCTCGATCGCCATTGGCGACTTGCGCATTCCGACGACGAAGACCGAGCTCCTCGACAGCGCCTCTGCCGAGGTTCGCGAAATCGAGCAGCAGTACTACGATGGCCTCATCACAAACGGTGAGCGGTACAACAAGGTGGTCGACATCTGGGCCCAGGCGACTGAAGAAGTCGCCGAAGCGATGATGAACGCCATTAGTACCGAGATCTTCGAGGGGCCGAATGGCGAGAAGGAGGAGCTGAGCTCGTTCAACTCGATCTTCATCATGGCCGACTCCGGTGCTCGTGGTGGCCCAGCGCAGATTCGTCAGTTGGCGGGGATGCGCGGTCTCATGGCGAAGCCGTCCGGCGAGATCATTGAGCGACCCATTACGGCGAACTTCCGTGAAGGTCTCACCGTTCTTGAGTACTTCATTTCCACCCACGGCGCCCGTAAGGGCCTCGCGGACACGGCGTTGAAGACTGCCAACTCAGGCTACCTGACTCGTCGACTCGTTGACGTCGCGCAGGACGCAATCGTCAATGAGTACGACTGCGGCACGCTCGACGGCATGGAAATCACCGCGCTGGTGGAAGCCGGCGAGATCATTGAGCGCCTGGGCGACCGCATCCTGGGTCGTGTGACGCTCGATGATGTCTACGATCCCCACAGTGGCGAGATGATCGTCGCGGCAGGCACCGAACTCAATGAGGCTCAGGTTGAGCTGATTGAGAACTCCGGTATCAGCCGCGTGATGATTCGCTCGGTGCTGACCTGTCAGACCAAGCGCGGTGTCTGCGTGCTTTGCTACGGCCGCGACCTCGCTCGAGGCCGCATCGTGAACATCGGCGAAGCCGTCGGTGTCATCGCAGCGCAGTCCATTGGTGAACCTGGCACGCAGCTGACTATGCGTACGTTCCACATTGGTGGTACGGCGACGCAGCGTGCAGAGCAGAGCACCCTTGAGAACCGCGCGCCCGGTAAGGTGGTCTACCAGAACATCGAAACCGTGGACGCGACCGACGAGAGCGGACGATCGTACCAGGTGGTCATGAACCGCCAGGGTCAGATCACAATGCTCGACGAGCTGGGCCGAGAGCGCGAGCAGTACGGTGTCATTTACGGCGCGAAGCTGCTCATCGCGAATGGGACCGAGGTCGACGCTGGTACTACGTTGGCGGAGTGGGACCCCTTCTCGCTGCCCATCCTGACGGAGTTCGCCGGTGAGGTGAAGTTCCAGGACATCAAGGAAGGCGTCACGATCTCTGAGGAGTTCGATGAGGTCACTGGTCTGTCGCGTAAGGTCGTGGTCGAAAGCCGCGATGCCGAAATGCGGCCGCAGATTGTGATGCTCGATGTCGAGACCCGCAAGCCGCACAAGCTTTCGGCGGGTCGTGGTGATGCACGCTATGTCCTTCCGGTGGGCGCGATCATCGTGGTCAACCATGAGGACCCGGTAAAGGCGGGCCAGATTTTGGCCAAGATTCCTCGCGAATCGTCCAAGACCAAGGACATCACGGGTGGTCTGCCTCGCGTCGCCGAGCTCTTTGAGGCTCGCAAGCCCAAGGAACATGCGGTCATCTCGGAGATTGATGGCTGGGTCGACTTCGGCAAGGACACCAAGGGCAAGCGCAAGGTCATCGTCCGTCCGGACGTCGGCGAGCCCAAGGAATACTTGATTCCGAAGGGCAAGGCGCTGGCTGTTCGCCAGGGTGACCGGGTTGAGGCTGGTGAGGCGCTCATGGACGGCGCTGCAAACCCGCACGACATCCTCAAGGTGTTGGGCGAGAAGGAACTGGCGAAGTACCTGGTCGACGAAATCCAGGAGGTCTATCGCCTCCAGGGTGTGCGCATCAATGACAAGCACGTTGAGACCATCGTGCGACAGATGCTGCGGCGCGTCATGGTCAAGGACGTCGGCGATACGACCTTCCTCCTCGAGGACAAGGTCGAACGCTGGATGTTCGAAGAAGAGAACGAGCGCGTGATGGGCGAGGGCGGCCGGCCGGCTGTTGGCGAGCCTCTCCTGCTCGGTATCACGAAGGCGTCCTTGTCGACGGAATCCTTCATCTCGGCGTCTTCCTTCCAGGAGACGACCAAGGTGCTGACTGAGGCAGCGTTGTCGGGCAAGATCGACTACCTGCGCGGTCTCAAGGAGAACGTCATCATGGGTCGACTGATCCCGGCTGGCACAGGCTTGCCTGGCTACCGCGACCTCAACATTGAGGTTGATGACGA
>OJFM01000080.1_pt1 | contig 13619 bp, 14 predicted proteins | sample 1594211 | NCBI WGS metagenome assembly OJFM01 (sample SAMN05416783, study PRJEB24817) | seawater metagenome | isolation source: Sea water | place: Canada:Atlantic | collected 2013-11
TGACTGGAGTTCAGACGTGTGCTCTTCCGATCTGCGAAAGTTCGTGCGTGAGCGGCACACAGACACAAGTCACCAATGGAACAACACCGGGCCGGGCCGGGCTTTTCTCCCTGCTCGCCTGCGGGCTGTTCCCCATGTTCGGCCTGTTTGCGATCGGTGTTGCCTTGCCCTCCGTATCGGCGGCTTTCGCAGACAATCCCGATGCCGAATTGCTGGCGCAGCTGATCGGCGGCGCTGCCGGGCTGTCGTTTGCGATCAGCTCACCGATAATCGGCGGACTGATCGAACGCTTCGGCTATCGGCGGGTATATGTCCTTTCGCTGTCCGGGTTTGCCGTCATCGGCACGGTTCCGGTGCTGCTCAACAGCCTTGAACTGATCCTTGCGACACGGTTGCTTCTTGGCATTACCGTGGCCGGGGCCATCACTTCCGGGATGGCGGGGCTGGGCACCTTGCCATCCGAAATTCGCGCGCGGATGTTCGGACGCCATGCCGTTTCCAGCAGTCTGGGGGCTATCGTCTGCTTTCCGCTGGTCGGCGCATTGAGCGAATATGGCTGGCGAGTTCCGTTCTTCCTCCACCTGCTTGCGCTGGCGATGATTCCGCTGGCACTTACACTTGATTCCACGCCGCCCAGGCATGCTGGGCACGACGGGGAGTCTGCCGATGGAGCCACGCCGCCCAGCGGGCTTGGCGTGCCTGTCGGGATGCTGATGATCGCCGCGTTTATCGGGCTGGTCATGTATGTAGGGCCGATCTTTTCACCGTTCTACGTCTCCGAGATCGGCGTAACCGATCCCCGCCTCGCGGCAATCCCGCTCAGCGCGATGTCGGCAGGATCGCTGCTGACGACGACCAATTACGGCCGCCTTCATGACAGGTTCGGTACCACCGTGCTGTTCGGTGCGACGCTGGCACTGGTGGGAAGCGGACTGGTATTGGCCGGGTTTTCGCCCTCGCTTCCGTTTTTCGCAGCTTCCATGATGATCCAGATCGGAAGAGCGGCCTGGCGTTGTTTACGCCCAACATGGGCAGCTACATCACCAGCACGTCGGCGCGTCCGGCGCGCGGCCTGGGATGGGCCATGTCGGCAATGTTCGCGGTGCAGGCGGCCTTCCCCTTCGTGGCCAAGGCAATAGAGGATGCACTGGGCCCGAAAGCGGTGTTCCTGGTGTTCGGCTTCGCCGCGCTGGCTCTCGCCCTCATGTTCAGCGTGCGAGCCAGAGTATGGCACGTGCGCAAACGCAACCGATTGGCTCTGGAGAGCGAGATGGAACCGGCTCCCCCAACCAATTATGTCTAGGTCCGGCAAGGACCGATCCGGGAGAGTGAAATGTGGCGCCTTACGGGATTTCTGACACGCAAGGATTTCTTCGACCGTAGCCAGTTCATGGCCGGGGCGGAGGCGGTGTGCATGGACATGGCCGCGCATGATCTGGCCCCCGCCCGCACGGTCCTAAACCTGCCGATGGATCCCCTGCCCGCCGATCTGGCACAGGCCTTCGGCGATCGCTTCGATGCGGTGCTGGAACTCTGGTTCGACGGCCTGGAAAATGCCAAGCGCACGATTGCCGCCTTCGGCCAGGACATGGAATTGCGCGCCACTGCCGACGCCGCGATCGATGCGGGCGCGAGCCATGCCTGGCTGGCAGAGGTCGTAACGCAAGTTCCACCGCCCGACCGGCATTTCAAATTCGTCGTCGCCGGGCAGGTTGCCGATGGTCTGACGGTGGACGAGGCGCAGGCGTACTGGCGCAACGAGCATCCGCGCATTTTCATGTCGGTCGACGATTTCATGGATTACATCGTCGGCTACACACAGATGCACGGTCGGGACGTGCTGGAGGCGGGCGAAATCGACTGGTTGGCGCGAACCGATTTCTACCCAATGTGCGCCGACATGGGGCTGCGATCCGCAGAAGAGGTGGCGACCGCATACAGCCTGCCCAGCTACCTTGCCATCGTCCGCCCCGACGAGGAGAAATTCAGCAAGCCGGCAGACATGCTGTCCTTCGCCTCGGCGGAGCGGATAACCTTCTGATCGCGTCGGAACGCCCGTGTTTCCGGATCAGCGCAACTTTTGCGGAAAGGCCTTCGCCGCGCATGGTCCAGCGGGGTCGCCCCCGGTCACCGCCCAGCCCAGCCGGACTGCATCGGGATTGGCCAGCATGTCCGGCGGGACATTGTGGCGCCAGCTCGATTCCTCGTAGCGGTGAGAGATGCGCCAGCCTTCGTTCGTCCGCACAAACTCGTCGCGATACCACAGGCCAACGACGAACAGGTGTCCGCCGTCCTTCGTCACCATCGGGTTGGTGCAGATCGTCCGGCCATAGGCGTGATCGCCGTCGATACGGATCTGGCTGGTCGAGACGATGTGCTGGCAGTGCGCAATCCCCGCCATCGACTGCGCAAGGAATGCCTTGGCCTGTGCCCGGTTGCCGCGAAAGGGAATCATTTCGCTGTAATCGATCACCGCGTCGGGTGTGAATACATGATCGAGCGCGTCCCAGTCGTTGTCGTCGATCGCATGACAATAATCGACCAGCAATTGTTGCAACTCCATCCTGTCGGAGATTTCCTGCATATCCATGATTCGAACAATCCTTTCCCTCTTGTCGTGCTTCGACCACGCGGCAGAGCCGGGATTATGGAGAACGCCCCGGCGGCATCCCTGCCAGAAGGTAGGTGCCGCAGTCATGCACGAACCGCGAAGGACGCGTCACGCACGGATCGCCGCAAGGTGCATTCCGCCGTCGCATTTCCTTAACTTACGGAGAAACCTAATGGACCGCATACCCCCGTTCACCGAAGCCGATTTCACCCTTTCGAAAGAAAAGCGTGCCGAGATCACTGCCGGCCTTACCGATCGCCAGGCATTCATGGTCAACCAGTGGATGGACCTGCACGAGCGCCTGAACGAAGGCGACTGGGACGGCATGGACACCTTCTTCGACACCGACAAGATGACCTATGGCAACCCCAATCGTCCTGACCTGGGCAGCTACCACCAGTGGAAGACCTCGCCGCAGGGCCTGTACAACACCTTCCCGCCCAGCATCTATCGCACGCTGAAGGCGTGGGGCAGCGGCGACGACGAGATCTGCGTGCTGTGCCATCACCACGGCAAGCACACCGGCGGCCCCTACATGGGTGTCAAGCCGACCGGCAACCAGCTCGACGTGCTGTGGTTCTCGTGGCTGAAGTTCGAGGGCGACAAGATCGTCCACATCTACTCGATTTCCGACGTTCTCTCGATGCTCAAGGATCTCGAAGTGATCGAGGTTCCGCAGCCGGTCGATCCCTACAAGTAAGCTTATGCTTCCTGGCGGGGCCGGACACCTTTCGCGGTGCCCGGCCCCGTTTTCAGTTGGCCGCAAGAAGACCGGAACGGTCCTGCGCCTTTCACATCACAAGGGGAGAGTAAGATGGACCTCGATCTTGCCGGAAAGCGTGCGCTGGTAACCGGAGGATCTCGCGGTATCGGTCGCGGAATCGTCGAGGCGCTGGCAGCGGAACGCGCGACGGTCATCTTCTGTGGGCGATCTGCAGAAGCGGGCGCGCAGGCAGAAGCCGAAATCCGCGCCACGGGCGGTGATGTCACATTCGTGGCGGCCGATGTCGAAAGCGACGAAGGGATCGAGAGCCTGTGCGACAGCCTGCTTGGTTCCGGCCCTATCGATATCCTCGTCAACAACGTCGGCGGCGCACATGACGCGGCAGCGGGTTCGCGACATTTCGCCGATATTCCCCGCGCCGACTGGTCGAAGACCTTTTACAAATGCGTGTTCAACGCAGTCCATCTGTGTGACAGGATGGTGCCGGGCATGCAGGAGCGCGGCTGGGGCCGGGTGATCAATATTTCGAGCACGGCTGGCACCGAACCCGGCATGAGCCCGGCCGATTACAGCGCGGCGAAGGCTGCGCTCAATTCGGCAACCAAGGCGCTCGCCGGATCGCTTGCGCAGACAGGCGTTACCGCGAATGCCGTGGCCCCCGGCCCTGTTCTGACACAGGCATTGCGCGACTATATCGATTTCCTCGCATCCGATGGCGGATGGCCCGATGGCGATGATGCGCGTGAACAGCATTTCATCACCAATGTGATGCCGCTCAAGACGACGCGCATGGGCAGGCCGCGCGATATCGGCGCGATGGTCGCTTTCCTGGCCAGCGACATGGCCGAATTCGTGACCGGAGCGCTGATCCGCGTAGACGGCGGTCAGGCGTCTTCGGCCGCCTGACGTGCGGTCGGACGGTCTGGCATTGCATCACCAAGAGCGCTGCGGATTCCTACCCTTCGACGGGGTGCACGCCTTTTCCAATCGCTATGCCCTTCGTTCGGATATTCTGATTTACTGCGGGAGCTGAAATGAGCGGATTGTTGTCGATCGAAGGCAAGGTGGCGCTGGTAACCGGCGGCGGCGGCGGCATCGGGCGAATGATCGCCGAGGTGCTGGTTGCCGAAGGCGCGAAGGTCTACATCGTGGGCCGCACCGAGGCGACATTGAAGGACGTGGTCACTGCCTTGTCCGGCCAGAAGGGCGAATGCATCGCCCTGCCGGGCGACCTTTCGAGCACCGCGGGCGCCCGCGCCGTTGCAGATGCCTTTGCCGAACGCGAGGCGTCGCTCGATCTGCTCGTGAACAATGCAGGCACGATGTACGATGCCCCGCTCGACGAATTTTCCGAGGACGGCTGGGATTCGGTGGTCGACCTGAACCTCAAGTCGGTCTTCTTCCTGACGCAGGCGCTGCTACCGCAATTGCGCAAGGCCGCCTCCGCGGACAGTCATGCGGCGGTGGTCAATATCGGCTCCATCGGCGGTTTGCGGATAGGTCCCAAGGAAAATTACTCGTACCAGGCAGCAAAGGCTGCGCTGCATCATATGTCGGGCGGCCTGGGCAAGCGACTGGCAGGCGAGAACATCACCGTGAACGCGATCGCGCCCGGGTTCTTTCCGTCGGCGCTCACACCGGTCGACGATCCGAAGGTGCTGGAGATGATGACATCGATGGTGCCGCGCGGCCGGGTCGGCACCCCGGAGGACATCGGCGGGACCGTCGCCTTCCTCGCATCGCGCGCGGCCAGTTTCGTTACCGGCGCTGTCATCCCGCTCGAAGGCGGCATGGCGCTTTGAACCGACACGCGGCAGGGCAAATGCCCGGCAAGGGGAATATCGACATATGAGCAAAGTCGCCATCGAACCGTTCGAAGTCGCCATAGATGACGCCGATATCGCCGATCTGAAATCCCGCCTCGCGCGCACCCGCTGGACAGATTGGCTGCCCGACAGTGGCTGGGGCTACGGGATCGACGAGGATTATATCAAGCGTTTGTGCGCCTACTGGCAGGAAGGCTTCGATTTTGCCGCGCACCAGTCGCGCCTGAACGCATGGCCGCAGTTCCGCGCCACAATCGATGGCGAGGTCATGCATTTCTACCACGTGCGCTCGAAGGTGGCGACCGCACGCCCGCTGGTGCTGGTCCACGGCTGGCCCGGTTCGGTGGTGGAGTTCCTCGACCTCATCGGCCCCCTTACCGATCCCGAAGCGTTCGGCGGCGACGCGGCTGACGCCTATCATGTCGTGGTGCCCTCGCTGCCCGGCTACGGACATTCCGGCCCCACCCGAAAGCAGGGCACCAACGCCGTGACCGCCGGGGACATGATCGATGCGACCATGCAGGAGCTTGGCTATGATCGCTATTTCGCACAAGGAGGCGACTGGGGATCGGTAGTCACCAGCCGCATGGCCGAAGAGCACGCCGACCATGTCGCCGCCTTGCATGTCAACATGGCGCCAGGCGGGTCGCCCAACCCGTTTGCTCCGGTCGAAGGGCTGAGCCAGGAAGAAGCCGCCGAATTGCAGCGCCTGCAGGGCTTCATGATGGGCGACAGCGCCTATGCGCAGATCCAGAGCACCCGACCGCAGACGCTGGCGGTGGCAATGAACGATTCGCCCGCGGGTCTGGCCGCATGGATCATCGACAAATTCTACGCCTGGACCGATCACGGCGGCGATCTTTCCAGCGTTTTCGACCACGATCACCTGCTCGATAACCTGTCGCTCTACTGGTTCACCGGCACCGCCGGTTCCAGTTTCAGGCTCTATCACGAGAACAACGTCCGTTCGCAATATCGCCACGCGAACGTAGGCGTGCCCACGGGTGTCGCGCGCTTTGCGGGTGAGCCGTTCCGCTGGCCGCGCTCCCTGGTCGAGCAGACCTATACGAATATTCGGGACTGGCAGGAACTGGACAAGGGCGGCCATTTCGCCGCGTTCCAGCGCAAGGATGATTTCCTGCGCGTCGTGCGCAATTTTTTCCGCGAACAGGCAGTCTGATGACCGGGAAATCGACGGGCGGCAATGGAGCCCAGGTGAAGTTGATCACTCTCGTGCGCGTCGACGACGTGCAGCGTTGGCAGGACGCATTTGTCGAGCGCCTGGGCGGCGGCCTGCCGGGTGCGCAGCGCATCGTGGTCAATATCGTGCGTCCGGTCGAAGTGCGCGAGAACGCGGGCGGGATCGACCCGTTCGATGCGGTGTCAGAAGGCTGGTTCGACAGTCGCGCGCACGCCGAAGCCGCGCGCGATGCCTTCGCCAAGGGCACCGACAAGGCCGTGCACCTGCTGGTCGACGAAGTTCTGATCCATGACAGCGGCATCCGCCCGCTGTCGGCCAAGGTGATCGTCGCCTTTCGCCGCCTTCCTTCGGTCACGCGCGAAGCGGCACAGGCTCACTGGCGCGGTCGACATGTCGAGATCGGACTGGTGGAAAACAACGCCACCGATTTCCTGCGACTCTATTTCCAGAACCATGTGCTGGCGGACAATCCCGTCGATAGTCCGGAAGACGATTTCGACGGTCTTCCCGAATACTGGCTGGACGAGGATGCGATGGCCAGCGTGGCCGAGGATGCACCTGTGATGCAAGCCATTGCCGAAGATGAGAAGAATTTTCTCTACAAGCCCAGCCTGGTTACGATGCTGGTGGAGGAACGCCCCGTATTCGTGGCATAAGGTACGGGAATCGCGTTCACATCGCGATGCAATCGACCGCTTCGCAAACCGATGATATACAGCTAGGCTGTTCGTGACGAACGTCCCAGCCAGCTTGGAAGGAGAGGATCATGGCTACCGAACAGAAGGATTCCGTTGCCGGCGACAAGGACGGCAGCGCGCTGGGCGTCCACTCGCTCGACCATTTCGCATTGTCCGTGCCGGACCTCGAAGTGGCACGCAATTTCTACACCGAGTTCGGCCTCGACGTGCGCGAGACGGACGATGGGCTGGAGCTCTATACCTTCGACCACCCGCATCGCTGGGGCGTGATCCGCAAGGGTGAGCGCAAGAAGCTCGAATATTTGTCGTTCGGCGCCTACGAATCCGATATGCCGCGCTTCCGCGAGCGGTTTGCCGACCTGGGGATCGACCTGATCGATCCGCCCGAAGGGGTGCAGAGCAACGGCATCTGGTTCACCAATCCGGACGGCGTCCCGGTGGAAATTCGCGTGGCCGAGAAATGTTCGCCTGATGCAAAGACGCAGTTCGAATTCCATTCGGTCAGCCCGGGCGAATCCGGTGCCATACCGCGCAGCAAGGCACCGCGCGTCTATCCGCGCCGCCTTTCGCATTTCCTGATCTTCACGTCGGACGTGCTGCGCGACATCGAATTCTACGCCAAGACTCTCGGCATCAAATTGTCCGATCACTCGGGCGGCGCGGTGGCCTTCATGCACGGTATCCACGGCAGCGACCACCACATGCTGGCGCTGGCCGGTTCGGATGGACCGGGCATGCATCATTGCAGCTGGGATGTCGGCAGCGTGCAGGATGTCGGACTGGGCGCGGCGCATATGGAAACCAAGGGCTTCGACAAGGGCTGGGGCATGGGCCGCCATGTCCTAGGCGCCAATTATTTCCATTATGTGCGCGATCCGTGGGGCAGCTATGCCGAATATAGCTGCGACATGGACTATATCCCCGCCGGGCATGACTGGCCCGCCGGAGACCATCCGCCCGAAGATTCGATGTATCTGTGGGGCCCCAACGTCCCCGAAGATTTCATTACCAATTTTGAAACGCAGGATGGGTCGGCCTGAGGCCGATCAGCTGCGGCAACAAACAAGGGAACGCATTACATGACGACTATCGTATTCCTGCATGGCGGGGGCATGGGCGGCTGGGTCTGGGAAGAGATCGCAGAAACCTTGCGCGCGGAGGGCCACAAGGTCCTGACACCGACTTTTACCGGGTTCGGCGAGCGGTCTCACCTGATCGGGCGCGACGTTACGCATGACGTGCACGTGACCGACATCGTCAACGTGCTGGAATTCGAAGATGCCAAGGATGTCGTGCTGGTACCGTTCAGCTACGGGGGCTCGGTCGCTCCGGGCGTTGTGGCACGCGCGGGAGACCGGGTCCGCAAGGTGGTCTATTTCGACGGCATCGTGCCCACGGCCGGGCAAAGCGTGGGCGAGGCGATGGGCTATATGAGCACCGAGGAAGCGGGCGGGCTCAACACCCTGCTGGAATCGGGCGAAGGTCCGATCGGCACCGGCGTGGACGAGATGCAGCGCGCTGCGGTCAAGGAAAAGCCCTATAAGATGTCGACCGAAAAACAGGAATGGATGCTCGCACGGATGAGCGACATGCCGATGCGCGGCATGGTCAGCCCGGTCACGCATGGGGCGGATGCGATCGATACGCAGGTCGATTACCTCGGCGTTGTGGGCGACGTGATGGAACCGCAGCACGAACGCGCAAGAGCGCTTGGCTGGAACGTGGAGACAATCGGTCCCGATGTCGATCACGGCTTCATCGTCGGTCACCCCGAGCGCGCGCTCGATTACCTGCGGTCGCGCCTCTGATGGGCGCAATTCCGGCCGTGGGAATGCAAGGCGATGAAAAGGGCGGTCCCGTTGACCGCTCGATCACGCACCGTGCCTATACCGAAATACGCGCCGGTCTGATCTCGTGTCGCCTTGAGCCCGGATCGCGGCTTCGCATCGCGCAATTGCAACGCGATATCGGCCTCAGCCAGGCGGCTGTGCGCGAGGCGCTGTCGCGCCTGACGGCCGAAGGCCTGGCAACGATCGAGCGGAACAGCGGTTTTCGCGCGGCACCGATTTCCGCCCGTGGCTATCGCGAGCTGGCCGACGCCTGCATCACGATCGAGGAACCTCTGTTGCGGTCCTCGATCGCACGCGGCGATTACCAGTGGGAAGGGGCGCTGCTGTCTTCCTACCACGTCGCGTCACGGGCGCTGGGCGAAGTGGTCGATCAGGCCATCGGTATCGACTCCTATGTCGAGCATCGCGAGCAATTCCACCGCAAGCTGTTTTCGGCTTGCGACAACCAGTGGCTGTTCTGGTCCTGGTCCTTGCTCTACGCCCAACAGCTTCGGTTCCGGCATACGTTTCATGAACTGGCCCGCTTCGAAAGCGGGCTGCACGACGATTACCGGCAGTTTATCGACGTGGTGATCGATCGCGACGTCGAAGCAGCCGTTGCGATCTGGATGCAGAACCATGAGACGATCGTCGATTTCATCGAATCCAACCTGGCTGACGGCACCGGCTCCGACAAAGGCGACGCGAACGGCGAAAACCATTCGTAACGCACACGGCATGCCGACCGTAACGGGCAACGCTGACAATATCTAAAAGATCAGGGAGAGTTACGGAAATGAAAAGCAGGCTGGGCCGCGTGGCGCTCGAAGTGGCGGATGTCGATGCTGCTGCCGCCGAATTCGCAAAACTGTTCGAGATGGAATTTTCCACCTTCGATATCCCGGCGCAATCGCTCCGTGTCGCCTATGGCGAACACGGCATCGAATTCGTGCAGGTCACTGCGGACGGCTGGCAACCGCGTGAAGCAGGGTTGATGCAAGGCTGTTGCATAGCGGTCGGCGATGTAGAGGCGCAGCGCGCGCACATGCTCGCCAACGGGCAGGAAGTGGTCATGGAGATTCCGTTGCAAAGCGGGCGCAAGGAATATGTCTTCAAGCCGATTCACGGTGTGCCGGTGATGATCTACCAGCATTCCGAACAATTCGATCTCATCGCGCAATAATTCCCCGGTCGCGGGAGGGGGCATAATGGACACGGCGCGCAAATGGCTGGCGCGGCTGCTGGCAATCGTGCTGGCTGCCATCGCGCTGACGCTTGGAAGTGGGGGCATACGCCTGCTGCTGGCGGGGGGATCGGTTTATTACCTGATTGCCGGATTCGTTCTGCTGCTGGTCGCCGTGTTGCTGTGGCGCGGGGACCGGCGCGGCGCATGGCTGTATGGCCTGTTTCTGCTCGGGACCGCGATCTGGGCGGTAGCGGAAGTCGGCTTCGACGCCTGGGCGCTTGCACCCCGGCTGGCCCTCTTCCTTGGCATCGCCCTGTGGATGCTAATGCCATGGGGGCCGCGTAGCGCCACCCTCGGGCGCGGCGGCTGGGGGGTGCTGGCCGTGCTGGCGCTTGCCATGATCGGCGTGGCGGTGTGGGCCTCCTCCGCCAATAGCGACGCGATCGGCGCAAGCGCACCGCCCGAACTCGCCAGCGAGACCGACTGGCCTCATTACGGTAACGGTTTGGGCGCGGACCGCTTCGCCGCCGTCGCGCAAATCGGTCGCGACAATGTCGCAGGCCTGCAACGGGCGTGGGCATATACCAGCGGCGATGCGAGCCTGTATGACGGGTTCATTCCCGACAGTTTCGAGACGACTCCGATCAAGATCGGCAATCGCCTATTCGCCTGCACCGCGCGCGCGGTCTTCGCCATCGATGCCGAAACGGGCAAGGGTCTGTGGCGCTTCGAGCCGGGCATCGACACCCCGCCGGTCAAACTCAAGCTGTGTCGCGGCGTATCGCATTACCGCGTTCCCGATGCGACCGGTCCCTGCGCCGACCGCATTATCTGGGGTACGGTAGACGCCCGTCTGTTCGCTCTGGACGCCGTTAGCGGTCGGCCATGCGCGGGGTTCGGAAGCGATGGCGTGGTCGATCTGGAAGAAGGCATGGGCAAGGTCAGGCCCGGCTATTATTACGTGACCTCGCCCCCGGTCGTGGTGGATGGCAAGGCAGTGGTCGGCGGTTTCGTGGACGACAATGCCGATATCGACGTGCCTTCGGGTGTGATCCGTGCCTTCGACGCGATGACCGGAGAACTGGCGTGGGCATGGGACATGGGCGCGCCCGATCGCACCGGCCTGCCGCCCGAAGGCGAAAGCTACACGCGCAGTACGCCCAACAACTGGACCATGTTCTCCGCCGATCCGGACCTCGGCCTTGTTTACGTACCGCTGGGCAATCCCTCGCCCGATTTCTGGGGCGGGAAACGGCGCGCGTTCGACGAAAAGTACGGCGACGCCATAGTTGCACTGGACGTGGCAACCGGGCGCGAGCGCTGGCATTTCCAGACCACGCACCATGACCTTTGGGATTACGACCTCCCTGCCCCGCCAAGCCTGGTCGATCTGCCCATCGACGGCAAAATGGTCCCGGCGCTGGTCCAGCCGACCAAACAGGGCGAGCTGTTCGTGCTCGACCGCCGCACGGGCGCTCCTTTGCGCGCGGTGGAGGAAAGGGCAGTGCCCCAGGGCGCAGCCGCGGGCGACCGCACCTCGCCAACGCAGCCATTCTCTGTCGAGATGCCAACTCTGCGCCTGCCAGATCTGGTGGAGGCAGACATGTGGGGGGTGACCCCCATCGATCAGTTGGTCTGTCGCATCCGTTTTCGCGAAGCGAAGTACGAGGGCATGCACACGCCCATAGGTACCCAGGACACGCTGACTTTCCCCGGGTCGATGGGCGTCAGCGAGTGGGGCGGCGTCTCCATCGATCCGCAGCGGCGCATCCTGATCGCCAATGTCAGCGCCATTCCCTATCGCTCGCGGCTGGTGCCGCGCGACGAAGCACCCTCATGGCTTCACAAGCCGCCCGTTCATGGCGTGGCGCCCGAGCCGGGCGATACCCCCATCGATTATTGGTACAACGCACAGATCGGTACGCCTTTCGCCCTGCACACGCGGCCCTTCCTCGGCCCGTTGGGTGCGCCATGCACGCAACCGCCGTGGGGATTCCTCGTCGCGATCGACCTCGATGCGGCGAAAGTCCTGTGGCGACGCACCATCGGCACCACGCGCGATATCGGCCCCATGGGTCAGGCGACCGGCCTGCCGCTGCCCATTGGCACACCGAACACCGCAGGATCGCTGGTCACCGCGGGCGGACTTGTCTTCTTCAGCGGGACACTGGACACTTATTTGCGCGCCTATGACATCGCCACTGGCGAGCAATTGTGGCGCGCGCGTCTGCCAGCGGGCGGACAGGCCACGCCCATGAGTTATGTCGGGCGCGACGGGCGGCAATATGTGGTGATCGCCGCGGGCGGCCATGTCGGCATGCAGACCACGCCGGGCGATTCGATCATCGCCTTCGCCTTGCCCGCACCGAAGCGATAGTCCCGGCTCCGGACGCCCGGACCAGCGATTTCACAGACGCTCAATCGCGTTCGCAGGCGCCCGAAAGGCGTCCAATCGCATCCCCGCGCGCAGTCCCCAGCCAGCATTCGTCCCCCACATCGATAGCGGTGGTGGCAAAAGGAAATTCCAGCGTACGATAAGTCCGGACAGTCATGGTCTCAGGATCGACAGCCGCGTAGGCGGAGTCGATCGGACAGGCCTCTCGCGTGGAGACATAGCAATCGTAGACCACTTCGGTCGACGTCAGGTGTCCGGTGACCAACACATTGCCATCGGCACCCCATTTCACATTGTCGGGCAGGAACGACAGGTCCAGTTCGCGGCGGGAATAATCGTTCAGGTCGAGGGCGACCAGCTTGCGCGCGGGCCACGCCGCCACGAACAATTGGGAGCCGTCGGGAGAGACGGCGAGGCCGTTCGGCCCCAACATGGCACTGTTTGAAACCGTGCTCCAGCCCTCGCCCTTACGCCAACTCAGAACGTCTCCGCCCATGTCCGACAACGCTTCGCCGCCGCCGATGGGCCGGCCCATGTTCGCGGCATATACGGTGCCATCGCCGCCAACCGAGACGCCATTTGCCGAGGCGCCGACGGGCAGCGGAATGCATCCTTCCCAGCGCAGGGCCGGTGCCGCACCCGGACCCGCCCCCGGTGCGATGGCGAAAATTTCTATGGATTCGCGTTCCCCGTGATTGACCACGAAAAGTGTCTGCCCTTCCGGCCCGTCGTGCAGTGCCACGCCGTGCGGCGCGAACTTGTCCGGCGCCACTTCGCCTGGGCAAACGCCCCATGCGGAAGACGCGCTCTTGTTCGTTACGCTGGTGGGATAGGCTTGCCACGCCTTGCCGGCGTCCGATGCGATTAAATGAAGCGATCCTGCGGTCTGCCCTCCTCCGGCCATGCTGCTGGCGATGACCCAACGGCCGTCTGCCGTCGCGGCGAGATCTTCTGCATTGGGTATGCCCTGCACAGGCAGAAGCGCACCATGCGGTGCGGGCACTGTGCACCCGGCGAGAGCCGTCGCCATTGCCGCAAGCCATGGCCTCTTTGTATGCGAACCTGCATGCGTGGCTGCTGTCATCGCCCTGTCCTCCAGATCGGAAGAGCGTCGTGTAGGGAAAGAGTGTAGATCTCGGTGGTCGCCGT
>OJFM01000082.1_pt1 | contig 13477 bp, 15 predicted proteins | sample 1594211 | NCBI WGS metagenome assembly OJFM01 (sample SAMN05416783, study PRJEB24817) | seawater metagenome | isolation source: Sea water | place: Canada:Atlantic | collected 2013-11
GGCATTGTATAAAAGTTAATTATTTCTACATATAGTTAAACAGGGATAAACCCTTGATATCCACGAATGCCTTTTGGGCCGCCTGCATACCTACTTGGCGCAAGCTGTATTCTGAGATTGCTTCAGCGTAATCCAGATCCACCAAATCAGACAGCGTTTGCTCGTAGTTCAACATCCGGTTACTACCAACGGCATCAACGACATCAAGCTCATTGAGCCGTGCTCCCGCAGACGCACGCACGGTTAAGACATTATCTAAGCTATTGTCCAGATCACGCATGGCAGTGTTCAGCGTGTTTCGCAGATCAGCTTTCTTGGCGGGAGTGTCAGCAGGATTTTCTAGTACGCGAATAGCGTCTTCCATTGTGCGGAAAAGATCGGCATCACGAACCTCTCCACCAGCTTTAGCAACGAGGATCTCATCTCCAGCCTCAGGTTTCCCCTCAAGTTTAATTGAGACACCTGCAAATTCAATCTGCTGGCCTTCACTGGAAGGGCTATAAGTACCGCTAAGCACTGGGGTAGCCGTATCCCACTCTCCAACCACCCCATCGAATTTCTGAACGTCATAGGTAAAGCCAGCGTCTTCATCGCCGCCGAAAACCATTCGATAGTTCTCTCCATAACCCTCAGCATTTACATCTCTTACCTGCGGACCAGTAAATGTTACGGTCCCATCATTTCTTGCATTGTCTCCAACGAGGCGCTCGCCCTGGTTATTAGTCCTGACCGATTCAGCTATATAGCCTGCACCACTGGGCACGCTCTGGAAAATAGTCTCGCCGTTATCTTTAACCGGCATCAGCCGTGAAGCATCCACACGCTGCTCGCGCACGTTACTATCGCCCTGATACGTCACGCTGCCATCGGCTGACTTAACGAACGGCGGAGCATTATCTTTATAACCGCCAAACAGGTAACGACCGTTACCATCGGTGGCATTAGCCTGGCCTAGCATCGTCTCGTAAACGCCTTTCAGCTCGCTGGCGATTGACTCACGGTCGACGTCACTCAGCGTGTCACTCGATGCCTGAATCAACAGCGTTTTGGCACTAGTGACCGCATCGCTAACACTGTTCAAAATGCTTTCGGTCTGAGAAAGCGAATTACGCGCCGAAATCCGTGCGTCTGAATATTGTTCAGTCACTGCTTTTGCTTGATCGACACCGACTGCTCGTGACGCCGCCTGTGGATCGTCGGAGGGATTCACTACTCGACGCCCACTAGCAATCTGTTGGCTGACTTTCATCAGCTCGCTTTGCTGACGGTTCATAGACGCTGTGCTTTGCTCGAACATGGTAACGGTACTAATACGCATCACTTAAGCTCCCGGATTAACCGCGCAGGTTCAAGATGGTGTCCATCAGCGTTCCTGCGGTGTCGATCACACGCGCATTGGCCTGATAGTACTGCTGATAACGGATCAAATTAGCGGCTTCTTCGTCTAAATTGACCCCTGATTCTGACTGCTGCACCGCGGTCAATTGGTCGGTCAAACCTTGGCGTGCGTCCAAATTCACTTCAGTGATATTGGTACGGTTACCGACATCGCTCACTATGGATGCATACGCACCAGAGACAGTTGCGCTAGCACCGACTATCGATTCAGATTGCAGGTTTTGCAACGCCAACGCGTTACGGTTATCACCAGAGCTAGCATCGCTAAGGCTAATAGTAAGAGTAGATTCTTCCCCATCCTTTGGAAGTTCGTTGAGAGTAAACTCAATGCCGTCGATTTGAATTCGATCACCTACGGCTAATGGAACATCAGAGTCATAAGTTTCGCCGTTGACATTGATGTCGGTCGGCGTATTGATGCGGCTACCTTCAAACTCAAACGTGTAATTTTCATTAGTAGCAAAAGCACCATCGAAATTTACTTTACCAATATTCAAGTCGCCTTCTATATCGGCGAAGCTAGCGGCCGCAATCTTATCCACATCAGAAATGTTGGTTTCCATGCCATTGGCAGCACGCCGCACCGGCTGGATTTCAAAGCTGTCGCCTTCTTGAACGTTATTACCACTAGAAAACGAAAGCGTCACACCACCAAAGGTGATTTCACCCGAGCCATTGCCTGCACCACCAGTCCAACCTGTTACGTCAACGTAATTGGCACTATCGGGATCCGTACTACTGAGCACTTGGCCGTTATCATTACGCGTTACGACGGGATCAAGGTTTTCATCAAACGAGACGGTATAGTCCGTAGCACGCAGCTTATCGACCGTTTCTGGGTCGAACGCCACCGACGTTAATAGATCCGGTTCACTATTGCCTTTATGACCATAGGATTGCGGTGCGCGAACGGCAAAGAAATCCTCACCCTGGTCACCATTAAGATCTACACCGAGTTTGTGCTGCTCGTTGAAAGCCGTTGCTAGTGAAACGGCTAGCTGGCCAATCTGGTTCTGTGTCTTGTCCAGGGTTTCTGAACGGAAAGTCATCAAGCCACCTAATGCCCCGCCGGTAATCGTTGATTCGTCTAGCTGAACTAAATTACCACCGCCATCGCGATAACCGACCACTGTGCGCTGAGGATCATAATCGGCTTGCATCGCTTCCAACTGAAAGGAGTTAGTACCGGTTACTAGCGGCTGCCCATTAGGCAAGCTGATGTTATAGGTTTTGCCATCCTGAACGTTCAAGCGCAGGTTCATGCGCTCATTGAGCTCAGACACCATATGGTCACGCTGGTTGAGCAGGCTGTTAGGTGCTTCGCCAGTACGGGCACGTGCTAATGCGATCTCTTTATTTAAGCCCGCGATTTGCTCAGCCGTATTATTGATCTGGGTAATTTCATCTTTAATCTGGCTATTAATATTTCCCTGCATATCCTGCAGGTAGCCATCGAAAGAGCGGAACTGTGAACTCAGCGTATTGGCTTGACCCAGTACACCCTGTCGAGCGGCCGGATCAGATGGCGAGCTGGCTAGATCTTCTAACGATGAGAAGAACCCCTGCATGAGTGGCGCTAAGCCTGCCTCGCGATCGGCTAACAAGTTATCGATTTGCGATACTTGGTTATAATACGTTTCTAATGCACTCGACTGGGTCTTTGCACTGTTTAACTGATCAGCGACATAGGTATTGAACTGACGCTCAATGTCGTTGACCCGAACGCCCCCGCCCACACGGCCCTCACCCAGTTGGGCTAACTCTCGGTTATAGCCAGGCGTGTAGACATTACTAATGTTGTTACTGCTTGTATTAAGGGCGTTCTGTGCTGCGTTAAGACCGCTTAACCCAATCGAAAACATGCTCATGATTCAATTCCTTAGGCCGATACCTATATCTTTTATAACTATCGGCACTGCGCAGAAAAACTTGAGGAAGGGGCTAGCGAGAATCTGCCAGAAAATTGCCGCCAGCTTCAATCGGGCCCAGAGATTTCATGACGGCGACTAGTTTGTCTGCATAGAGAGGATCTGTCGCATAGCCTCCTCGCTGCAACTCGCGCGCCGCCAGCTCAGCATTAGGCGCCTGAATCACACCGGCATAACGAGGGTTATTGCTAATCAAGCTGGCATAGTCGGTAAACGCGTGCTCAAACGAATCATAAACACGGAATGTGTCGACGACTTGGGTACGACGCCCATCGATATACTCATGGGTCACAATATCCGTAGTTTCGCCTTGCCAATGGCTACCGGCCTTAATCCCAAACAGGTTATGACTGTTATTGCCATTTCGCGTGGTGATTTCGTGGCGTCCCCAGCCTGTTTCTAGCGCCGCTTGCGCCAAAATCAGTTCTGCAGGAACGCCTGTAGTAGCACTAGCCGCCTGCGCGGGTTTCGCAAGCGTTTGGACAAACTGATCGACATGGGCTAGTGCATTTTGTTCTCGTTGGGCTAGCGTAGAAGTAACAGGCTCACTGCTTCTCTGCACCCCTTGGCGGATCGCTTCAAGCTCGTCCAAAAATCTGCCACTGCCCTGCGGGGTTGCTTCAGCCATGGAAGCTTGAGCGGCCGAGAAGGAACCATCCAGCATGCGAGGCGTGCCCCGAGGAATGCCCGCAATTAACGCCTGTAACTCGCGATCAACGTTTGCTGACGATTCTGCTTTTGGAATAGCTCCTTGGCGCTCTAGTTGCTCAACGAGCACTTCCGCAAGACCCATGCCACGCGAAGCCATTACTTGTGACCACTGCTGATCCAGCATCGATTGATAGGTATCTGTTGCGCTGCTATTCATCAGACCTGCGCTAGGTGTCGCATCACGCATGCTCTTCATCATCATTTGAATGAATAACGCTTCAAATTGCTGGGCAGCACCATTGACACCCGCCTCAGGATCGACGCGAGCGGTGTGTTGAAGCCGCTGAAAACCATTCATGTCGAGGGCAAACTGGCTGGTCATATCACTCGCGCTCATCAAATAACCTCCAGCTCAGCGCGCAGCGAACCTGACACTTTTAACGCTTCTAGGATGGACATTAAGTCTTGAGGCGTCGCGCCTAATGCATTCAGCGCATTGACTACTTCGTTGAGCTGCGCACCCTCTACGATTTGTAGGTACGCCTCTTGCTGATCGATTTCAATGTCCGCGTCTGGCACCACGACCGTTTCGCCCTGACCAAAGGCGTTGGGCTGGCTCACCCCAAACTGGGTATCGATCATGATCGATAGACTACCGTGGGCTACCGCCGCTTGGCGCAATGTAACAGCACTGTTCATCACGACTGAGCCTGTACGTGAATTTAAAACCACCCGCGCCGGTGCTTCCGTAGGTGTTACCTGCACATTTTCGATGCGAGCCATGAAATTGACCCGCGCATTGTCGTCAGCAGGCCCATCAAGGGCAATCACTCGGCCGTTGCGCGCATAGGCAACTGACTGACCAAATTCATTATTAATCGCCGTGACCATGCGCTGAACGGTGCCAAAATCTGATTCGTTGAGCTGTAATTCAAGCATGCCGCCGTTGCCACCCAAATTAAGCGGCACTTCTCTTTCAACCAAGGCGCCGTTGGGAATACGTCCCGAAGCCTGCTGATTGATCTGCACGCTGCTGCCTCCTGCTTGGGCACCTGCGCCACCCACCAACATGTTGCCCTGGGCAATGGCATAGGTATCACCATCGGCACCTTTTAAAGGTGTCATTAGCAGCGTACCACCTCGCAAACTACGGGCGTTAGCAATCGAAGACACGACAATATCTAGGCGCTGTCCCGGCCTTGAGAACGGGGGTAAATCCGTGGTTACCATGACCGCCGCCACGTTACGTAGCTGTAAGTTTGTGCCAGCCGGTACGGTCACACCCAGCTGTGAGAGCATGTTGGTTAGGCTTTGACTGGTAAACGGTGCTTGCGTCGTTTGGTCGCCGGTACTGTCAAGGCCAACGACTAAACCATAGCCGACCAATTGGTTATCACGTACGCCTGCAAAGCTCGCTAACTCCCGGACGCTCTCTGCCTGAGCGGGTTGCGCCAGTCCACCCACTAAGGCCAAAGCCGCTAGCCGGACAAGCCAAACGTCGGATGCCCGACGAAAATGTAGCCATAAGTTACTTAACCGCATTGCTATCGCCTGCTGTCGCTCATTCATTGGTCGACCCGCCCGTTAATGGGCCTATCAAGAGTTGCTCTGTCATTCGAGGCTCTCCATAACGCTAGAACGGCGAAACGTTTAAGAAGAAGCGTTGTAGCCACCCCATATGTTGCGCTTCATTGATGTAACCATCACCTACATACTCAATCCGCGCATCCGCCACCTGGGTGGAGGGGACAGTGTTTTGGGCAGTGATCGTACGCGGGTTAACCACACCCGAGAAACGGATAAACTCTGTACCCTGATTAATAGCAATTTGCTTTTCACCACGCACACGTAAGTTACCGTTATTCATGACCTCTAGAACCGATACGGTGATCGTACCCGTGAAGGAGTTATTGGCCTGGGAGCCGCCACTGCCCGAAAAATCATTCGCTCCAGACACATCGAAGCCATACTCAGCCAGCACATCGAGAACGTCAGGCAACTGTGCAAGTTCAAGGCTGGCACTGCCACTACGCCCCGCATTGGATTGCGAATTCTTACTCGCACTGACCTCTTCATCCAAGACTATCGTCAAAATATCGCCCATCGCCCGCGGGCGCCGATCTTCAAATAGCGGCTGATAGCCTTGCCTAGCTTGATAAATAGAGCCATTGGGGATCGGAGGAGGGCGATCCACAATGCTTATTTGCTCTTGCTCGCCTACCACAGAAGCGCGGGGAACTTGGGCACACCCGGCAATAACCAGTATTAAAAGCGCCAGACAGGCTAGCGCAATACGACGTAACATGTGGTGCAACTCCAGCATAACGCAGCCTATTATTAAGCCCAGTGAGAAGATTACAGCTGGCTCAAGCGTGCCAACATTTCATCACTGGTTGACACTGCTTTGCTATTAATCTCATAGGCGCGCTGTGTCTGGATCATATTGACCATCTCTTCAACGACGTTGACGTTGGAGGTTTCCACGTAACCTTGGAACAGTCGACCTGCACCGTTCATGCCAGGCATGTTCTCATTGGGTGCACCTGAGGCGCCCGTTTCCAAGTAAAGATTGCCACCAATACTCTGAAGACCCGCGGGATTAATAAAGGTACTGACGGTGATTTGCCCGACCTCATTATCAAGCGCAACACCTGGCTGACGGACGCTGACGGTGCCGTCTTCACCCACATTCACTGACAGTGAATTCGCCGGTAAAAAAATGGCTGGCTCAACGGGGTAACCATTGGCGGTGACCATTTGGCCATTTTCATTTAGCTGAAAACTCCCGTCACGCGTATACGCCGTCGTTCCATCCGGCATTAACACCTGAAAAAAACCTTGGCCATTGATGGCAAGATCACGCGAGTTTTCTGTTTGCTCTAGCCCACCCTGAGTATGCAGACGCTCCGTCGCGACGGCGCGCACACCGGTGCCCACCTGCATACCAGACGGTAGCCGATCCTGTATATTGTTCTGGGCACCAGGCTGACGCATGTTCTGGTACAGCAAGTCTTCAAATACTGGGCGTGAGCGTTTGAAGCCATTGGTACTCACGTTAGCCAGGTTATTGGAAATGACATCTAGCTTGGTTTGCTGAGATTCCAAACCGGTTTTAGCTGTCCATAACGATTTAATCATAACTCTGCTCCCTCGGCCGACTGATATACATCAGCGCTGGATGGCCACCATCAACCTTGAATAGATAGAATGCCATTGGCGCGCTGGGCATTTTCGTCGGCGCTACTAATCACCTTCATCTGCATATCGTAACGGCGCGCAACATCAATCATTGAAACCATGGCATCGACGGCGCTAACGTTGCTGCCTTCAAGCGCACCGCTCACTAGCTTGGCATTCTCATCAGCGGGTAAGGCACCCGGCTCCCCTTCATCATTGGGAGGAGCACGAAACAAACCGTCTTCACCGCGGGTTAACGCGCCTTCTTCCGGCGTCACCAGCTTGATACGGCCAACTTCGACCAATGCTTCTGGCCCTACACCTTCTGGGATGGCACTAATGGTGCCGTCAGCGCCGATAGACACTTGCGCCCCCTGCGGTATCGCAATAGGCCCACCTTCTCCCATCACCGGGCGCCCTACATTAAGCAGGACACCATCGCTGTCGATCTGTAAATCGCCACGCCGTGTATAGGTTTCGGTACCGTCATCCGCCTGTACCGCCATCCATGCATTGTCCTGCATCGCGACATCAAGCGTGCGCCCCGTATACTCAACGGGGCCCTGGGAAAAATCGCTGCCGGGCGTCGTCGTCACCGCTGAGGTACGCGTTGCCAGTAATGCATCGCCCTGCACGGGCACGGAACGAGCCGCTTGTAGCTGCGCGCGAAAGCCAGTAGTGCTCACATTCGATAGGTTATTACTCACTATCGACTGTTGATCCATACTGTTTTTAGCACCACTCATCGCGGTATAGAGCATTCGATCCACGGTACTTACTCCTTACCCAAATGACCGATCATTAAAGGTTAATAATGGTCTGCAGGAGCTCGTCCTGGGTGCTGATCGTTTGCGAATTGGCCTGATACGCACGCTGGGCAATAATCATATCTACGAGTTCACGGGCCATATCGACATTCGAGGTTTCAACCGCACTAGGTTGAATTAAGCCGCGTAGCCCCGTGCCGGGGGCACCCACTAGTTCTTGTCCTGAGGCAGCCGTAGCTGTCCAAAGGTTTTCGCCGTCCGGCTGCAAACCTTCAGGGTTACGAAAGCTCACTAGCGCTATTTGTCCTGCAGCACGAGACTCTTCGTTCGAGTAATTACGCATTACGGTGCCATCGTCTTCGATGGTGATACCTACCAAAGAGCCAGCAGAGTAACCGTTTTGAGCAGTATCACTAACTGTCGAAGGGTCTGCGAACTGTGTGGAACCATCAAATGCCAAATCAATATTTAGCGACTCAAACTGAGCAGCTGGAGCAAATTCATTCGTATTTATGGTAAGAGCGGCCGAGTTATCAGTATCCAACACGCCACTTTGGTTAAATTGCAAACTTCCTAAATCAAACGGTCCATATTCGCCAGCACCTGCTGGCCCACCATTAACACGCCCTTGTATTTGCCATTCATTAACGCTATTTGCATCTTTAATAAAATACATTGTTAAGTTACGTGCATTACCTTGCGAATCAAAAATAGTGGCATTAGTTTGGAAGCTATAAGTATTGACATCAGTTGCATCAAAGGCAACAGTGCCAGTACCTGTGCCAGCGCTTGTATCTATGCCTGCCGCACCTGAATCCAGATTAAGCTCTAAAGATAAAGTCGTTGTAGCACTTGCTGGAAGAGCTTCAGAATCGACTTGAAGCGGAGCAACATCGCCTCCCGCTTGAACATTTCCATCAGCGTTTGCTGCGTAGCCCATAATCTGGGCTCCCTGGGCATTCACTAAGCGACCATCTGCCGTCATGGTCAGTTGACCATTGCGTGAATAACCCACCTCGCCATTAGGCTGCTGAAAACGGAAGAAACCTTCACCAGCAATGGCCAAGTCCATATTACGGTTAGTCGATTCAATATTACCCTGGCTAAAATTCTGAAGTACGCCTGCTGTGCGTACCCCTAAACCGATACGTGATTGGGCATAAACATCGGCGAACTGCACGCTGGAACTTTTAAAACCAACGGTTTGCGAGTTGGCAATGTTATTACCAACGGCGCCTAATTTTTGCTGCTGCGCGTTTAGACCACTAAGTGCTTGTGAAAAACTCATGATGTTCCCCTAAGAAAGCTGTATTTAGTTAAAGGCTATTTATTAATTAGTAATTAAAGAATTTGTTTAACGTCATTCAGGCCGATTTGGCCGTAGACAGCGCCTAAATCCAACCGAACGCTACCACTGCGATCATTAGGCGTCACGCTGTTGACGACTGCATATTGCAAGGCCGTGTGTTCGAGTTTTTCACCTTCAGCGTCGGTGACCTCTAATTGAACCGAATAACGACCGCTAGCGGCCGATTCTTTCTGCTCATTGAGACCATCCCACTGGAAGGACTGTACCCCGGCATCTAGCGCTCCAAGGTCAAGGGTTCTAATCACTTGACCACCCTCACCCACGACCGTCGCTTTTACATTTGCCGCTGGCTCGGCCAACTCTATGCCGAAGGGCGTGGAATAAGCGTTTCCTTCGTCATCCTGGCCGACTAAGACATCCCTACCAGATACCATGACGCCTTTACCAATAAGGCCGCTCGCCTGCAGGGCCTGATTGGCATCCATTTGGCTAGTAATGCCTTCGAGTGTGCTATTTAACTCTTCAATACCGCTAACCGTATTAATTTGCGCTAACTGTGAGGTCATTTCCGAATTTTCCATCGGATTTAGCGGATCTTGATTTTGCAATTGGGTAATCAGCAACGTCATGAAGCTTTCGCGCAGCTCATCTGATTGGCGCCCGGAAAGGCCGTTGGCGCCACCGCTATTGACGTTAGTTAATACGCTCGTGTCGATATTCATGTTTTAGCCCTCACCCAGCGACAGCGTCTGCATCAGCATCTGCTTACTGGTATTAAATACTTCAACGTTGGCCTGGTAGGAGCGTGAGGCAGAAATCATATTGACCATTTCATGCACGGGCTCAACGTTGGGCTTTGCTACGTAGCCTTCTTCATCCGCTGCGGGATGGCTGGGCATGTACTCCATGCGCAGCGGTGAATCGTCTTCGACCACTTCGGTAACGCGCACGCCGCCAACCCCATAACGCGAAGCGTGTGCTTGGGTTTCAAACATGACTTGCTTCGCTCGATAGGTTTCGCCATCAGGTCCGGCCACGCTGTCGGCATTGGCCATATTGCTAGCGGTAACGTTCATCCGCTGGGACTGGGCGCTCATTGCCGAGCTGGCAATATCAAACGTAGAGAACATCGACATCGTTGGTTAACTCCTCACTAATTTGGTCTGGTTATTCGGGCTGCATGGCATTTTTCAGCCCTTGAATACGGCTGTTGAGCATCGTGAGTCCGACTTGATAACGAACAGCGTTATCAGCAAACTGAGTGCGCTCACGATCCATATCAACCGTATTTCCATCCAAACTAGGCTGGTCGGGAATGCGGTAAAGTAAATCGGCGTTGCCCGCTCCACGCCATGCGGGGCCTTCTCCAGCAATATGGCTACCAGCGGTACGCGCCAGTGTCAGTCCACCGCCGGTATCGCTTGATGCATTTTGAGTACCGTCTACTGCTTTTTTCAGCTCACCTGCAAAATCGATATCACGCGCTTTATAGTTGGGCGTATCGGCATTGGCGATATTTGCGGCCAACACATCGTGGCGTGCTTGCCGTAAGCTCACGGCTTGCTGGTGAAAATTAAAGGCAGATTCCAGTTGATCAATCATGCCGACCCTCGCGTTGAGGCAAAAAATAAAATGGATTTTGTTGATGATGAAGAATACGTCTGTCGCCGTCAGCCTAAAGCATGGAACAGCTTGCATTTCTGCCAGTATTTCGCGTGATGCTGCTGCTACCTTTTCACTACACTAACGATGCAGTTACTCTACCCCTTTTTTATTTCAGTTCTCCACTAAGTGGCCCCTCCATGCTACGAAAGCGCGTGATCCCGCTAAGAAGGCCTTGCTACTGGGATATGTTTATTTTATTGGCAACGCTTGTCATGGCAGCCACTACCCACGTTCAGGCTGATGACGACCAGTTACTCCAGCAAGTGCATCAATTTTTGTATCAAGAAACACAGGCATTAGGCGAGGAAGTCGTGATTGAGCTGAGGCCGCCATCGCCACACCTCCCTAAATGCATCCAACCAGAACCGTTTTTACCTAATGCAAATCAAGCGCCATTAGGCCGCGTCTCCGTTGGTGTGCGTTGCGGCGAAGACAGCCGACAAGTTCGCTACTTGCAGGCACAGGTCGATGTCATCGGCACCTATTTAGTGGCCGCTAGCGATATAGAACGAGGCACACTGATCACATCCGCCATGCTCAGCGAACGTGGTGGTAACTTGGGCGACCTCTCGGCACAAGCTTTGACAGCAGAAGCCGACATCGTGGGCAAAGTCGCACAGCGTCCAATCCGCAACGGCAGCACTTTTTTAGCCCACTACTTACAAGCACCTGACTTAGTTGAACGCGGTCAGCGTGTTACTGTCATAGCGCAGGGTTCGGCTTTTCGTGTTTCACGCGAAGGTGAGGCCCTTGAAAGCGGCGCTCTTGGCGAGCAAATACGCGTGCGTTTCGAATCGCGGGAAATTCTGACTGCACGCGTCGCTGATCACGGTATTTTGGTAGTGGATTTTTAATTCTCCACCTAAAGTTATACCCAGCACTGCCGATAGTTACTACACTAAGCGCCAAGCGCATCGACGTTGACGATGAGGCAGACAACGTGAAAATTGATAACATTAATTCGCTATTACGCTCGAACCAAACTCAGCAACGGGATGAAACCCAAAAAGCTGAGAGCGTATCGCCAGTCGCACCAAGCACGGCGACGCGAGAATCAACGCAACTCAGCCAGTCAAACATTGATGAATCTCAGGATATCGACACTGCAAAAGTGGAAGAGATTCGCGATGCTATTCGTGAAGGGCGACTCGAAATGCGCGCTGATCGAATTGCTGAGGGCCTGATTGCCAATCTCAAAGATCTATAGGAAGCTTTTCATATGAGCCTTGCAACTTTGCTTACCGATCAACAGCAGCGTCTTGATGCGCTTATTACGTTGTTGTCCAGCGAGCAAAACCTCTTGACGCAAGGTGATATTGACGGTGATGCGCTAACGAAAGTGGCTTTAGAAAAGCAAACATTGCTGACCGAGCTTGAGCGCATTGAATCTGTGCGTCGGAATGTACAGCAACGCCTCGGTTATGCAGATGGCGCCAAAGGCGCTAGAGAAGCAGCTGCCAATGCTGGCTGTCAGACAGCCTGGGACAGCTTGTTAGAAAAGAGTGAACGTGCCTCACGCATGAATGAGCTAACGGGGCAAATGTTGTCAGTTCGCATGAAGCATAATCAAGCGATGCTGGATTATATCCGTCAGATCGCTGAAAAAACACTGTATAAACCAGATGGCCGAAACAGCGCCCAGCCCGGCCGAATCAACGCTTCTGCCTAGTAATCTCCTCGCTAAATTTCTTTACTTGCCGTTTTAAGCCACCCGCTAATGGGCGGATATCAAGAGGCCTCTCATGTTCCACTTACTGCCTCATCACTATACCGCTCTGGTTGTTGGCGCGTCTGGGGGCATAGGGTCGGCGGTTATCGAGCAGTTACTCTCTTCATCTCAGGTAGGTCATATCATAGCGGTTAGTCGTCGCCCACTTACATTTGATGACCCGCGTATCACTCACTTCGTGCTCGATATTTCCCAAGAACAGGATAGACAAGCGCTTAAAGCCAAATTGGCTGCCCGCCCGGTTCACCTCTTCTTTAATGCTATCGGCATCCTTCACGATAAGGCTCAACAACTGCAGCCTGAAAAACGCCTGGACCAGCTCAGTGCAGAAAATCTAGCGCAGACAATGTCCATCAATGCCTTTACACCCATTTTGCTGTTAGCGGCTCTGCAAGACTCTTTTAAAGGATCACATACTACGGTAATTGCCAGCCTTTCTGCTCGGGTTGGTTCCATTGAGGATAATCGCTTAGGCGGGTGGTATAGCTATCGTGCCAGCAAAGCAGCTCATAACATGCTGCTTAAGACAGCATCGATAGAGCTAAAGCGACTCAACAAGCAGTCAGTCGTACTCTGCTTACATCCAGGTACCACTGACACATCGCTTTCTAAACCTTTTCAAGCACGAGTGCCTGACGAGAAACTGTTTACGCCTTCATTTGTAGCCGAGCAATTACTCGCGGTCATCGCTCAGCGTACGCCTGACGACAGTGGTAGCTTTTGGGATTGGAACGGCCAACCGATCGATTGGTAGTTTTGCTTTTCATTATCGGCACTTTCAAAATACCACCGAACACCGAGATGGCCGCGTCGCTGCGCTCCTCGCCATGACATATAGTCGGCCACAGCCAGC
>OJFM01000084.1_pt1 | contig 13234 bp, 9 predicted proteins | sample 1594211 | NCBI WGS metagenome assembly OJFM01 (sample SAMN05416783, study PRJEB24817) | seawater metagenome | isolation source: Sea water | place: Canada:Atlantic | collected 2013-11
ACGAGATGGTACCTGTGACTGGAGTTCAGACGTGTGCTCTTCCGATCTAAGGACTCACATGGACCCTCGCGATCGTCTCAAGCGCAAATACCCCGGAGAAGGTCTTTCTGACCCTCGCCCGGAAATGGCGCGTCTCGGTGCCCGAGACAAGCCGTTGCGTGAAGCACCTGCCGTGCGGGAGTCGAAAGTTCGGGTGCGGGAAGGAAAGCCAAGGCGGATTCAGAACTTGGGCAAGCCCTGGCCGAACGCACCGCTTCTAAAGAGACTGGTGCGCTACCCCTACCGCCAACACACCGCGAGTGGACGCCGGCTGAAGATAGTCGAGCCTATTCCTTGGGACGCGTGCCGTCTGGACGGACGTGAACCGGTGAGCACAGCCTTGATCGACCTTCGTGCAGCCCTAAAGGGTGGCAGCCCGTTGAGAACCGATCCAGCGCCCCGGGCAGCAATGCCCACGATTCCATCGGTCGATGATTGGCTGACGAGGGACGGACAATGAGCGAAGAGTCGACACGCACCACTGGACCGATGCAGGGGCGCCATACGATTGGCGAAGTGACCGAAGCCCTTCACCGCTTCCTGCTCGACGGCTGGAAGTCGGACGGGCCGAAGCCGCGCATCGAGGAAGATCTTTCTTTCGTTCCAAAGGACCGGGAAGAGGTTGTTTACGTCTACATGTACAAGACGACCCAGAACACCTCGCTCATTAACTCCAAGCGGCGCCGCATGGCAAAGTTCACTGCGGAAGAAAATGCTCAAGGGATTCTCGACCCGAAAGAGGTCTACTGGGAACGCCCACCTTTGTACTTGGAACTGCATTATTTGATTGCCGTGCACTCCAAGTTTCGATCGGACGCTGAACGATTGTTGGGTTGGTTGCTTCTGCGGCTTCACGAAGCGACTCACTTGCTGTACCGTCCCCGCAAGTACCTCCTGCCAGATGGGCAGGCCGTGGATTCCACGGGCAACCAATGGGGGCCAGAGAACACTGGAGATGAGGTAATCTACGAAAAAGTCGCACTCGCGCTTGTAGATGATCTCACCGTGGGTGACGCCATCAACTTCTTCACGATTCATGAGGCTCCATACCGTCCATTCCTGACCTACAAAGCACGTTGTGCTATTGAAGGGTCGCTGGTCACGGACCTCCCATTCGCAACCGATTTCGATTTCAACCAGGAAGCCCTTGCGGCTCCCAGAACCAACCAACGTTCCTCTGGCAGAGAATCTGCCAGTGGACGAATGCGAGCACGCCCTGCGCGCCGCATCACAGACATCAACCCCGGCGACGACGATTCTTGACGCTGACGCCAGCCCACGAGTGAGGACTTAGAAACGATGGAATACCATACACCAGGCGTATACATCCGCGAGGTCGACTCCGGACCGAAGCCCATCTCGTCCGTTGCGACGTCGATTCCCGGCTTTCTCGGACTGTTTGAGTTCGAGCCGCCGACTGATGCGATTGCACTGACCGGTAGCGACGGCACGAAGACCGTGACCGGCAAGGTCATTCCGCAGCTGGTCGACAGCAGCGGAAAGGTGACCGGCGACTCGGAAGAGGCCGTCACGGCGCTTACCCAAGCGTTCAAGCTGAAGCGCGGCCAGGTTCGCAATGTTGCCAAGTTGCTCGAACTCAACGGCCACAAGCCGACGTTCGGCGCTGGTGGCAAGGGCATGACCAAGATTACGGTCGGCAAGGAGTCCATGGAGGTCAGCGCTGACCTTCTCGACACTAAGGGCGCCGTCCTTACTGACGACGACATCGCTGTGGAACAACTCCTCAACGACGTCAACGAGAACTTCGCAATCGGTGCTCCGAAGCCGAAGGCCGCCAAGGACCTCCTTGAAGTCTACGGCTACGAGTTCCAGAGTGCCAAGGGCACCGCGATGCTCAGCGAGTACTCGGTCTCGCCGTTCGGCGTTACCAACAAGTCGGAATTCTTCCGCTGGCTCCAGAGCTTCTTCGCACAGTACCTCGTTGAGACCAAGTCCATCGAAGAGCTGGTTGGCGAGAAGATCGACGACCCAGATGAAGCTGCTGACGCCGTCTTTGAGGCCTTGGCCAACGATGACAGCCTCAAGACGCAGTTCCGCGAGTTCCTGTCACAGGACTCCGTGTTCAACTTCGTCGCATCTGTGAATGGATTCTACGACAATGGTGGCGGCAAGGCGTACGTCTACCTCCTCGGCGTCCAGAACCTCCAGTGCTCGATTCGCGAAAACCAGGCTGACAAGGTCGGTCTTTACGCATTCGATGATTGCGAAGACATGGCCATGCACGTTGCAACAGGCTTGTCCTTCAACCAGCAGCGCGAAATGCTTGAGCATTGTGAAACCCGCAAGGACCGCTTCGCGATTCTTGATGGACCGTTGCTCTCGACCGGTGATGTTGACATCCCCGCATCGAACAAGGGCTACGGCGCTATGTACGTGCCTTGGGTCAAGGTCACCCAGCCAAGCTGGTACGTTGGCGAACAAGACATCAGCGTCTCGGGCCCGCTTCGTCGTAAGCTCATCAAGGCCGAAAAGGGTCAGGAACTCTACCTGCCACCTTCCGGTCACGTCGCAGGCCTCTTCGCCCGCGTCGATGGCGAGCGCGGTGTGCACAAGGCACCGGCCAACGAGATTCTCATGGGAATCACGGGCTTGTCGCAGAAGATCAACAAGATCGAGCAGGGTCAGTACAATGACCGTGGCGTCAACGTCATCCGTATCTTCAAGGACCGTGGAATCCGTGTCTGGGGTGCTCGCACCTTGGCTACCAAGTCGGACCCGAGTTGGAAGTACATCAACGTTCGCCGCTTGTTCATCATGATTGAGCAGTCGATCATCAATGGCATGCAGTGGGCCGTGTTCGAACCGAATGATCACAACTTGTGGGCCAAGCTCTCACGTGACGTTCGCAGCTACCTGCTCCGTGTCTGGCGCTCGGGCGCACTCTTCGGCAAGACGCCAGAAGAAGCGTTCTACGTCAAGTGTGACGAAGAAACGAACCCGCGCTACCTCATTGACGCCGGCCAGGTCAACGTCCAAGTTGGTCTCTGCCCCGTCAAGCCTGCCGAGTTCGTGATCTTCTCGATCGGTCAGTGGGACGGCGGCGCCGCCATCGAAGAGTAGCCTTCGGGCTTCCTAATCCCGCCGTCGCCACTTTTGGTGGCGGCGGGGTTTGTCCTCACCGGACACGTTTTATGTATCCAACCACCTGATTTGCCTTTTTGGAGCACCCCGCATGGAACTCAAGACTGAGTACGAGTTCACTCTCCCCCGTGGCTACGTCGACGCCGACGGCAACATTCATCGTGACGGTGTGATGCGTTTGGCCAATGCCAAAGACGAAATCATTCCGTTGAATGACCTTCGCGTCCAGCGCAACCGGGCCTACCTCATCATCGTGCTGCTCTCGCGCGTCATCACTAAGCTGGGCACGCTCGGCGAGGTGAACACAGGCGTCATCGAGAACATGTTCGCGGGTGACCTTCGGTTCCTCGAAGAACTGTACAATCGAATCAACGAAGACGAAGCCGTCGTTCGTGTGACGTGCCCAGAATGTGGCCACCGGTTTGACCGGGAGTTTGGACGCCTGGGGGAATCGTAAGCTACCCCCTGGAGAATATCTTCAAGGAGGTAGCTTTCATCGCCTACCACTTCCATTGGACCCGAGAAGAGATTCAGAGCATGTCGCATCGTGAGCGACATGCTTGGGTCAAAGAAATCTCGACCATCAATGAGAAGATTAACAAGCCGGCCTAACGGACCGGCTTCGGAGGAACGGCTTGCGCGCTGGTATTACCATTCAACACGCGACGGAGCGCTCTGAAGAGAGCGATCTGGTCCGTAGTGATATTACGGCGTTTCTGGCCATCATCCCTGGCTCTCGATGGCCACGGGGAGCTGTGCGCGGTGACTACATAGAGTTCACTCTGCAGTCTTGGGCCGAGTTTGCGCGCAACCCTGCTCGAGGAATGTTTGACCCGGTCAGCGTACGCGCGGTGAAGAGCTTCTTTGGCAACGGTGGGCGGACGGCGAAGCTCATCGGTATCTGCATCACGTCGCAAGACGACCTCCTGACAGATGACCCCTCGAACCTTGTGTGGGACCCGGTTCTAGACCGGTTGCGAGGCGAGGAAGACATTGGCCTCATCACCATGCCGCTGCTGGCCTATTTGCCTGTTCGGTTTGGGCGAGATCAGGTTGAGGTGAAGGCCGAGCCAATCATGGCGTTGTTGCTTCAGCACTGCCACCAGATGAACAACCGCTTCGCCATCTTCGATACGCCCCGCGACTTGCACGAAGATCAATTGGTGAAGTGGGTAGGGGACTTTCGGAAGCGCTACTCCACCTTTGCGTCCTTTGGCGCCATCTACTACCCATGGCTGATGAACGGAGACGAGATGTTTCCGCCATCCGGAAGCGTTGCGGGTGTGTTTGCTCGGGTTGAAAACAAGAACAATCCGTTTGGTGTTCGTTGGCCCCCAGCAAATGAAGTGATTGAGGGCGTGACCCACCCGGCAGTCGAAGTGAAGTGGAAGGAGTCTGGTGCGTTGAATGAGGCCGGGATCAACCCGATCTTGGTTCAACCAACACGTGGCGTGGTGGTGTGGGGCTCCCGAACACTTTCACGAGATTCGGCGTTCCTACACATCAATTCGCGTCGAATCATGAACTACCTCACCGAGCAGATTCGCCGCGATTCTGAGTGGGTCGTGTTCGAAAATCAGCGACCAGAGCTCTGGCGTGTTGTCGAGCGCACCATTCGCTCGCGCCTCGATGAGCTGTGGGCTGGTGGGATGCTGACCGGACAGAAAGTGGGCACAGAGTACCTCGTACAGTGCGATGAGGAGCTGAATCCGCCCGAGATTCGGGACGCCGGGCAGATACATGTGAAAGTTTTGGTACGCCCAGTCACAACTGCGGAGTATATTGTTGTGGAGCTCCGTCTTGGGGGCCCAGGTTCTGTTTAGTTTTTTTAGTGGGAGCTTTTTATGGCTGGCTACAGCAAGCCCTCGTGGATGACCAAGGGCTTTTCCTTTCGGGCATCTCTGCGAATGGGAGCGGCACCGTACAACCCCGGTTCTTTTGAGCCTAGGTATGTTGCCAAACCGTCGGGTGACTACAACCCTGGCGGCGGGTACGAAAACCGGGACTTGCCCCAGCCGAACGGCGCATACAACGTAGGCCGCTTCGAGGCCCGTGATGTGCATCGCCCAACGGGACAGTACAATACGGGCCGCTACACTCCTACCGAAGGTGGCGTGCTCGATATCGATCCTTGGGGTGGTTACTACTTTGCCCTCCAGATCCTTAAGGGCAAGGGGACGTACAGCTTCGGCGGTGACTCTAGTCAGCTGCACGAGGTCGCCCACTTCATGGAAATGTCGGGAATGAAGAGCACCGCTGCCGTCTTCGAGATTGAAGAGGGCGGGGTGAACGGCTTCACTCACAAGCGTGCTGGGCAGAGCAAGTGGGACAATTTATCGCTTCGCTACGCTACTTCTGCCAGTACGTTCATGCTGGAGTGGCGCGACGCCTTTCTGAAGGACTCCTTCAGCGAGCGCACCAAGTACTCCGGTGCCATCCAGCTACGCCGCAATGACGGTGAAGTTCTGCGCGAGTACGCTTTTGAGAATGCTTGGCCGGTCTCTTGGGAGGGCCCATCGTTGAACGGCGGCGGTTCAGACCTCGCCATTGAGACTCTGGAACTGGCCCATGATGGCCTGAAGACACGAACTTTGGAAGCGGCGACATCGCCCACTCCAGAGCCGAGCCGCTAGTACGGATCCGCGGCGGGGCCTCTGCCTCGTCACTGAATGCATCTGTTTTTGAGGATTGCCATGAGCAGCGACACACGACGAATTCCTGGAGAACGCCTGTCCGCCCGCGTATTGCGACGCGGCACCGTACGGCCCTCCATTGGAACGCCTGCCGCCTTTTACGAGCGCTTCGGCCTTGCTGACCCCCTCTCCGAGCGTGGGTTTGTCGGTACGGATTGTCTGAACGATGAAGACGGGCTGTACTCGTTCTTGTCGGCAGAGCCGTACTACGCAGCACTCCGTGCGCAGGCATCTTGGCGCTCATCCCGTGCTCGCCGTCGCCTTCTCGGCCGTATCGCGGCACAATCGGACTCGTTCAGTGCTGGCGCATCGCGTCGCCGCGTCGCCCCCGACACAGCGGGCGTCAGGCGCTTCTCGCTCGGAAGCGACTTGGCGACAGACAGCATGCTCACCATGGTTGAGCGCCCAGTCTCTCGTGAAGAGCTGATCGAAGAACTCGAAGCGGAAGGATGGACGCCCGCAGGAACGCGTCGTCGGGAGTCGCCGACACGCCGGTTGCGCCGCAAGAGCCGTAGGCTTGCTCCAGCCGCACAGTCATTGTTGGACACTATTGAGGCCGCTGCGCCAACGACCCGTCGCGCCGTCCAGCGCATCCGTCAGCAGATTGTTGACCTCGATGAAGCCGAACAGGTGGTCGTGGTCAAGCAATTGGCAAGTGGAGTACGCGGTCCGCTGCGTCGCTTGGCTGTTGTCGAGGCTGGTGGCGTCAGTGATTCCTTGGACCTTCGTCCCGTGGCCGTCGCGGCTGACCGCGGAAACGCAAAAGCGTCCCGTCGGAAGGGCCTTCGCCCCGTACTTCATGGGTCGCCGACTCTCAAGACCTTGATGTTTGACGATGCGGTTCAGGCTCCGTTGGAGGTCCAGCCTCGGCTGCGTCCTGTGACCGCGCCACGGCCAACGGCAGCCCGTCGTCGCGTCTCTGTCGCGAGCGCTTCCCGTGACGTTCAGCAGCAGGTTGCTGCCGGCCGGGCTGGTCCACGCTCGGCTTCGGTGTCCGCCATCTCGGCGGAAGCACCGCGAGTCGACCGCGTCCAGCCAATGGTTCGCGCTGCGCGTCGCTCCCGAGCCGCTTCCATCGAAACGATTCTTCCTACCTCACGCGGTACTCAGGTTGTCGAGCCGTCCACGGTGCGAGCCCATGCTGCTCAAACTAGGGTCGTCCGTCGCGCATCTGTCGCTGACGTCAACGGTCCTCTGACTGCGTCGCCGACCTCCTACGTGAACGACGTCGCACCGCGTCGGCGCTTGTCGCGTCGTAACACGGTTGCTGGTCCCGGTACTCGCCTTCAGGCGACGATGTTTGCCCCAGTGTCTCCGGACGGGCCGACGGCATTGCGTATTCCAGGTGTCAGCCGTGCTGTGGCTGCGCAAAGCGAACCGGTTCGCCGGCCTCGTCGCATGGTTCAGACCGCCACAGGGTTCGAGTACGCCCAGCCTGTCGAAGCCGAAGAGTCGGAGGTCCTATCGACCGTCACACGTCGCACGGCAGGCACGGCTCTTACGAGTGTTGCCGCTCGCCGCGAAGAGTCACTTCGTAGCGAGCCTACGATGGGTCAACCGCGCCGCAGGGTCCAGACCGCCACTGGGTTCCAGTATGCACAGCCTGTTGGAGCCGATGACTCTGAGACCGTAGCCACTGCGGACCGCCCCTCAACGGGCACTGCTCGGACCCGGGTTGCATTGTCGCGGGAAGCATCACACCGTAGCGAGCGAGCTGTGTCTCGTCCCACTGCACGGGCGGCGCGCCGTCTACGTCGAGTGGCACAGAGCCCAGTCGCTGCAGGCCCCGTCGTTGGTGGCGTAGATGCTCCGTTTGCTCGCCATGCTGCGGCATTCGAGCCGTCACGCCGGTCGTCGCGAGTGGCTGCGTCATCTTCGGCGCCAGCGCGTCGTCGGCATGTTCACCTGGCTCCGTCGCCAACGGACTTTGTCCAGCTCGCCGTCGCGTCCGAGACCTCCTTGGAAGCTGCAGCACCTCTCGCCCGTTCCAGTCGTCCGACGACCCGTGCGCATGAACGTGCCGACTTGGTCTCTCGTGTTGACGACCGTGATGTTGCTCTGCAGACGGCCTCTCCAGCTCGCTACGTGCGTCAGCGCACAGAAGCCGGCGAACAACCGCTGTCCAAATCGCCAGTGCGTCGCATCCGGACAGTGGCACCTGATTCGGTAGTCCTACGGCCCGAAGGCCCTGCTGCTGTGGAATCGCCGACAGCACGCATGGCTCAGCGCTCCAAGGGTGGCACCGCACAGTTGTCTGCCGCCGACCGCCTTCCGGCCGTGGCATCGAACGCAGAGGCTCCCGTGGCCCGTCGTCGTTCGGTTCGTTCGCGGACACAGACGGCCGAGACTGTTGCTGTAGAGCGGGCTCAACGCCCCGTTCGTGCAACGGCAGACACACCGACACGCCGTACCCGCATGCGGTCGGCGGACGGAACACTCCTGGCACCAACGGTGGAAACGCCCGAGTCTGTCCAAGACGGTGCGGCCCGTTCAACTGGAGTGTCATCGTCGAAGCGTCGCCCTGCACCTGTGCGGGTCCAAGATGTCGAAGGTCGCCTCGTCCGCAAGGCGTCTGTCGGAACGGGTTCAGTCGTCTATGCGGCGGCTCGGGTTGAACAGGCCTTGGCAACTCCAGACGAATCGTCTTCTGGACCTGTCTCGCGCCGCGCCCAGACACCTCTTGCTGCTCGTCGTCGTCGTTCCATGCGTCCCGTCGGCTACGCCAGTGCGTCGCGCGACTTCAGCTTGTTGGTCCCCGAGGTTTCCGAACCGCAGGCCCCCGCCGAACGTGCCCGTACACGGACATCCGTCCCGGCTGCGTCTGGGGCACCTTCGATTCGGATTGAAGCCAGCGGTCCATTGAGTCGCGCCGACCTCAACTCCGTGTTGAAGCAAGTCTCGGGTGTGGTTCGTGCGCTTGAGCGTGCCGAGCGCCCGCGTGTCGCAACGTCTGTCGCCCAGCGCGTTGCCCAGCACCAACCTGAACGTACAAAGGCGTACGCACCAACCATGTCTCGGTCGCCTGTTTCTCAACGGGTAGGCAAGCGCACGGTCGCTGGCGCTGTCGTGGGGCGTGGTGTTTCGGGTACGAGTCGTCCAACTGCGGCGGGTTCGAGTGCAGCTCGCTCCGATACCGGTCGCGCGGAGTTTGGTTCTTCCGCTCCAGCAACTCGTCGGAATCGGTCCGCCGTGGGGCAGACCGGTGTTCTCGCGCAATCGGCAATGGTGGACTCCGCCGAGCCCGTTGACGAGTTCACGGCTTCACATTCGGGTCATGGCTACGTCGGCTCGTCTTCCGTGGCTCATGCAGAGCGCCGTGCCACGACGTCGAACACATACGGTGTTGCACCGTCTCGTCTTCCCGCACAACGTCGCGTATCCGCAGCGAGCACTTCACCGTCGTCTGCACGTTCGGCACGTTCGGCACGTTCGGCACGTTCGGTCTCGACTAGCGCTGGCCGGCGACCAAGCTTGTCGCAAACGCTCGGTCGCATCGCTCGGTCGACAGCACCGGTCGGAACGCTGGCAACGGCATCGAGTAATACCCCTGTCGAAGATGACGGTCGTGCTTGGTCACACCGGGCTGAGACCGGCAGTGGAGTCGTTCGAGGACCCGCTACTTCTGTAGAGGCTGGCCCACGGGCTGCCGACGGAACACCGCTGGCACGACCTGGTGCTGGAACGGTGCTTCACGCTCTCGCAAGAGCCACAAGCGCAGAAGACGTCATTCGCGTCATTATGGAGCGTGCAGACGGCTTGCGTGGAATCTCGAAGGAGCTTCCCGGACCTGCTGTTGAGCTTGTTCAGCGCATTGTCCGCGCTACGGACGAAGCTCAGGTCTTGTCCGCCAATGTCATGCCTGTCGATGAACTGGCGCCACTCTCGGTTCACAACCGGGCGCCCTCATCAGACACAGAAGAGTCGTTCTCAACTCAGAACACCTGGAATGGCCAGCGGTCGCGTCCTGCGCGCCGTAGTCAAGCCGGTGCTGGGCAGTCTATGCGCTTGGCAAACAAGCTCATGCAGTTGGTTCACCTTGCAGAGAATGAGCGGCGTTTGGCCGATGCACAGCGTCATGTTCGCATGGCGCAAGAAGGTGAGCACGCGGGTGGTAGCGGCGGCGAGGCAGCTTCGGGAGAATCTGTCGAGGCACCGAATATTAAGGCGCTTCAGCGCGCAGTGTACGAGGCAGTGTTGCGCGAGATGGAGCTCTCGCAGCAACGTGGTCAGGGAAGTTCTAATGGGTGGTGATAAATGAGTTCTATTGGTAGCGAAAAGGCGTACTTCATCAACGATGACGGCGGCGCCACTTTTTATGTTCAGTTTAATCCTAAGGAAATGAAGCTCGACGAGGCTGCGGCTTGGAAGGAGTCGGAAGAGTTTCAGATCGACAAGCCACTGGTTGAATTCGACCGCGGCAAGGCATCATCCCTGACAATGGAACTCATCTTCGACACGACGGATTCTGGTGATGATGTTCGTGAGAAGTGGACGAGCAAGCTGGCTGGTTTTGTGTCCGTCACGGTCAGTGACACGGACAACGTCCACGACGCGACCCGTCCGCCCAGATGCACGTTTAATTGGGGTTCGTTCAGCTTTCCGGCGGTGATTGAAAAGGTCTCTACCTCTTTCATCATGTTCGCGAGCAACGGAAATCCACTGCGTGCCAAGGTCTCCATTACTCTCAAAGAGCGATGCGAAGACCAGATTGGGACTGGCTCCAAAGAAGGGGTCACACTGTCTGCGCCCGTGTCCGCGTTTGGCGGCCGTTCAAACAGTCGCACCGAGTCTGCCAAGATCAGCGCTGGCGCGGGTCAAGGACAGTCCGCTGCTGCGCAAGACCATGCGGGCGTTGGGACGAACGCGACTCAGACCGCGACGGGCTTTACGGGAGTCTCGACCTACACCGTGCAAGAAGGGGACACCCTCAGCGGTATCGCCTTGTTCCTCTCCATTGAGTTTTGGTGGATTGCCTGCGCGAATAACATCGATGACCCCATGAACCTCACACCGGGTGACACCCTGGTGATTCCGCCGAACCAGCAGTGCGCGGAGATTTTCCAGCACATGCCACCGGAGGACAACTGGTACTGGGGTGACTACGACCCGCAGCTCAACCCAGACTCCGACTTGGCCGACATCTTCGCTATCTACGATGGCGAGTGGGATCCGTTTGCTGAGCAAGAGCTCGAGGACCTAGGCGCCGAGACCGCTCTCGAAGTGGGCGTCGGTGACCAGGTCAGCGGCGATTGGGCAATGTCTGAGTACGAAGGCGCACCCCCTGAAGCCACGACGTTTGAGGCTCCTCCAGCTGTTGACGACGGCTTTGAGCCCATCAAGGCGGAAGGTGACGGTGCACAAGGCGTAGCCGCTGGACCGGGTGTCTCCGAGTACTCGGCGAGTGCGGTAGAGGCGAGTACGTTCGACGCACCTGACGCAGCTCCTGATGGTTTCGAAGCTATCAATTCCGAAGGTGACGGTGCGCAAGCTATGGCCGCTGGCCCAGGCGTCTCCGGATACGATGGTGACCGTCCTGACGCGTCCGAGTTTGAGCATGGTGAATCGGGCTCGTCCGATGTGTTCTCGCTCTACGCGTCGTCGGATGATGATGACCAGGGTGGGGCTGCAGCAGGCTCCGCTTCAGAGTCGAGTTCCGGTTCAAGTTCCTCGACTATGGAACGTCCGAGTGAGCCGGCCGCAGAGGCATCTGGTGAATCTTCACCGTCCGAGTCGACAGCCGCCGCATCAAGTGCCGCCGCATCAAGCGCCGCTAAGCCTGCGGCTCCGGCCAAGGTTTCCCTCAAGGAAGCAGTGGACTCCGTGAGTCGTGCCAATCGCAACCGCGGCAATGACGACAGCTAAGCAACCCGATGGGGGGGCGTCTAGGCGCTCTCCACATTCGCCTTTGACCGAGTTCGGGAGAGCACCATGGCGGAGTTGACACACAAGAAACTCACTCCAGATTTCAAGGTTGTCTTGAAAGGAGTAGAGATCACCCAGGCGGAACCCAATGGCCTCGTGAACCTCGTTGTCGAGGACCACGTAGACATGATGGGTATGGCCCAGATTACCCTCAACACGAACGCTGGCGAGAAGTCCCCTTGGGGTGACATTGCCATTGGCGATGATGTCGAGTGTCACTTCGGTGGCGGCGACAAGGCGGCTTTCAAGGGGTTGGTGACGGGTAAACGACACTCGTGGCAGGCTGGTAAGGCCGTTGTCACTCTGACGGCCCTGGACCCCACCACAAAGCTGGCATCGTCTCGCAACACGCGTACGTTCGAGGAAATGACGGACTCGGAGATTTTCGAGCAGGTCATTGGAGAGGCGGGACTGGAAACAGGCACCGTCGATTCAACGAGCGGTAAGAGCCCACACGTTGTTCAGCGCAACGAGTCGGATCTGGAGTTCGTGAAGCGACTCGCCTCACGCAATGGCTACCAAGTCAATGCGGATGCTGGACAGATCAACTTCATTAAGCCGTCTTTCCAGGGCGATACGATTGAGATTCCGGCTTCGAAGCTGTCGAACATGGACTTTGAGTTCACGGATCAGCAGATTCCTACCGAGCTGACCGTCATTGGTTGGGATCCGGTCACAAAGGCGAAGGTTGAGGGCACGGCCACGAAGGCTGACATTGAGAAGATGGGCAGTGGTGAGGGAGCCGTGGACAAGGCCGGACCCATCTGGTCTGGCAAGAGCTTCATTACGGACGTTCAGGTGGCGAGCCAAGACGCCGCCAAGCTGATGGCCATCGGTGAGTTGAACCGACTGGCACGTGGCTTCATGAAGGGACGCGCCACGGTCAACGGCACGGGGGAAGTTCGCGCCGGCTGTACGATCAAGCTTACTGGTCAGCACAAGGGCATGGCTGCCGAAGGCTACGTCATCTCGGTGCGCCACACTCTAGAGCCAGGCGGGCTGCACAGCTCTCAGATCATTTTCTCGGGCAATACGCACACCGTCGACCAGTAGCGACGATCCCCAGCGCTTCTGCACTCGCAGACGCTGGGGTTTTCTGTTTCTGGAGGTCGCTATGAGCATCCACCCCGGCCAGCTCCGCGAGTACATCATACGCCCGGTGCTGAATCGTATCGGCCTGTACTCCGAAGCCGCCGAAGAATTGTTGATGCTCACAGCGGCCACTGAATCCTTGTGTGGCGAGTACATTCACCAAGTTGGTGGGCCTGCATTGGACATCTTCCAGATGGAGCCTCGCACCCATGACGATATCTGGGATAACTTCTTGAAGTACAAGCCGGCTCTAGCATCTCACGTCAAGGTTTATGGGCGTCTCGCCCAACAGTTGCCGGGCAACCTGTATTACGCCTGCGCGATGGCCCGCGTCCATTACCTGAGAGTCAAGAATCGCCTTCCGTCGGCAATGGACGTGGATGGCC
>OJFM01000085.1_pt1 | contig 13205 bp, 11 predicted proteins | sample 1594211 | NCBI WGS metagenome assembly OJFM01 (sample SAMN05416783, study PRJEB24817) | seawater metagenome | isolation source: Sea water | place: Canada:Atlantic | collected 2013-11
CGGCGACCACCGAGATCTACACTCTTTCCCTACACGACGCTCTTCCGATCTTGAGCACACGCCACCTGGTCGATCCGCATTTACTGCCGCTGGTCGATACGATGCCGCCGCTTGAAGCCACGGCAGAGACCTTGCCCCAATTGCGCGCGATGTTCGGCCCCATGCTTGCCGAGCGCGAGCTTCCCGATTTGCCCGTTCAGAGCGAGGAATTGCACATTCCGTCCGGTGATGGCGACAAGACGATCCGCTGTCTGAGCGTACGCCCCGAAAAGATGGCAGCCGGCGCCCCGGCGATACTCCATTTTCACGGCGGTGGCCATGTGCTGGGCGTGCCCGAAATGGATCTGCCGGTGCTGATGCGATGGGCGGCGCAAATCGGCTGCATGGTGCTGTCGGTGGACTATCGGCTCGCGCCCGAAACGAAGTTTCCCGGACCGATGGACGATGCCTATGCAGCGCTGCGCTGGTTGCATGAGGAGCATGCGGAGCTCGGCATCGACCCTGCCCGTATCGCCGTTGCCGGGTCGAGCGCGGGCGGCGCGATGGCTGCGTGCCTGTGCCTGATGGCGCGCGACCGGGGCGAATATCCGATTGCCTTCCAGATGCTCGAAGGCCCCCGGCTCGACGACCCGGATCACGATACGCGGACCGAAAACCCGTTTACCGGCGAATTTGTATGGACGCGCACAGCCAGCGCGTTTTGCTGGTCCGCCTACATGGGCGACCAGGAAGCGAACGCCTACGCCTCTGCCGCCCGGGCCGAAGATCTCGCGGGACTGCCCCCGGCCTTCATCGGTGTGGGTGCGCTGGACTTTTTCGTCGACGAATGCCTGTCATATTCCCAGCGGCTGCTCAATGCTGGCACGCCGGTGGAACTGATCGTCTATGCGGGCTGCTTCCACGGATTTCAGATGGTCCCGGACGCACCGGTCACGCAACGCGCGCATTCCGACTGCCTGCGCGCGCTGGAAAAGGCGCTGGCTGCGTGAGTGTGCCTGTCGATGTCGATCGCCTGCTGGCTTACGACATACCCGGTGCCACCGACGCATATGATGCACGCGACACGATCCTTTATGCGCTGGGTACAGGCGCCGGCCTGGCACCCGGCTACGACGAAACGCAGCTGCTGTATGAGGAGCGTCTGCTGGCGCTGCCAACGATGGCGCTGGTCCTCGGCACACCGGGATTCTGGCCGATGGACCCCGCAACGGGCCTCGATTTCCTCGCCTTCCTCCATGCCGAGCAAAGGCTGGTAATTCATCGACCGCTGGCACCTGAGGGCGTGGTATCGGGTGCAACACGAATTACCGAACTGGCGGACAAAGGTCCGGGCAAGGCAGCGCTGATCCGTGCGGAAAAGCAATTGCGCGACGCGGACGGCGAACTGGTGGCGACTGCGACCGAGGTCTGGTTCGTAAAGGGCGCCGGAGGCTTCGGAGGCGAACGGGAGATTTCCGGCGACCCGCTGCCGCCCGCGCCAGATCGCGTCCCCGATTTTGAAGTCGACCTGCCCACCTCGCGTGCTCAGGCGGCGGTCTATCGCCTGTCCGGCGATCGCAACCCGCTCCACATCGATCCCGTTACAGCGCAGCGCGCCGGCTTCGAGCGCCCGATCCTGCATGGCCTGTCGACGATGGGGCTGGTCGCGCGCGCGCTGATCCACGCATTGTGCGCGAGCGATCCCGCTATGCTGCGCGAAATAGGCGTGCGCTTCTCCTCACCGGTCTTTCCCGGCGAGACAATCCGCACGCACATCTGGCAGAACGGTCCGGAGGTTCGCTTCCGCGCCTTTGTGATCGAAAGGGGCGTTTGCGTGATCGACAACGGCACGGCCACGCTGGTCTAGGGAAGCCCCCCCCGCCCGGCTGCAAGGCGGCGGCGCGACCCGTGTTCGCGTCGCCCCCGGTCCAGCAGTCAGTCGTCCTTTTCGTCCACCGGCGTCATGTTCTTCATGAAGGCGTAGAAATCGGGGCCCAGTTCGGGCAGCTCCATGCCCAGCCGTTCGGCGAGATACAGCGTCATGAAATTGGCGTTGAGCGACAGATTGTCGGCCGGGATATTGCCCAGCGCCACCTGCCTGTCGAACGCGCCCACGACCACCAGGGCCATGCGCAACGCTACCACGACATCGTAATAGTCCAGATGCTGCGCCTTGCGGCCGACCGCCTGTTCCCAGATCGCAATCGTTTCTTCGCGCGTAGGAAGGCCTTCGAGCCTGTCCACACCGAACCGGCGGCTGAACAGGTCGTCGAAATAGAGCCACCAGGCAAGATCGAGTTCCGCCGGGCCGAGCGCCGCCAATTCCCAATCGATCAGCGCGTTGACCGACCCGTCTTCGGCAAACATCACGTTGGACGGCGTGGAATCGCCCCACAGCACGTTGACCGGCGTTCCGGTCGGCTGCTGCGTGCGGATATATTCGATCGCATGGTCCACGATCGGCATCACGCGGTCCTTGCGGCAGCCCCGGTACCATGCCTCGATATAGCCGAGATACTGGTCCAGCCCCGGCTCGCCCCAGTCCGGCCGCGCCATGAAACCGAAGCCGTCGGCCTGCCAGTCGATGTCCGCCATCACGGCATAGGCCTCGGTCGCGTTGCGCCATGCCTTGCCCCGTTGATCGGGGGTCATCTCGAACAGCCAGCCGCTGGTGTTGTAATTGGGGTTCTGCGTGGCGGCATGGCCTTCGACGCGGCCCATCACGATAAAGGGCATATCGAGCACGCCGGGATCGAGTTCCATACCGATCCAGTCGGGCACCTTGACCGTGCCCAGAGCGTCGAGCGCAGCAATCATCTGGCCCTGCAGCTTCAGGCTGGATCCGAATACCACCTCGTGATCCTGCGGCTGACGGCGAACCACCAATGTGCGCGCATGTTGCCCCGCCCCGTCTTCATATTCGACATCGACGAAGAATATCTGTGCCGAGAATCCCGAACCAAGCGAGACTTCCAGCGGCTTGATGCGCACGTTGCGCCAGCCTTCGACATTCTTCTCCAGCCAGTCGCGCAGGCGTGCCTGTACCTCGTCGGGGGTCAGGGTCATTTATCCCCCCTTGCCGCAAGCGCGCGCTTCAGTTCGGTGGTCAGCGGCCCCATGTCCTTGGGTGCCGATCCGTGCAGCAGGATCTCGTCAGCTCCGGCATCGAGATAGGCCATGAGCTGGTCTGCACAATTCGCCGCCGTGCCGACAGCCGCGCCCTCGTCGATCCATTTCTGGGGCAGCAACTGGCCGACATCGACCAGTTCCTGTCGCGTATAGGCCTGATCTGCGGGTTTGCCGTCGAGCCCCGCGATCTTGGGATGCGCGCGGATCGTTTCGAGCACGCCCTTGTCCCATTCGTTGATCTCCACGATCAGATCGCCAAATCCGGGCAACTCGAAATAGGTGATGGCGCGCCCGCGCACGACGGCGTCTTCCTCGTCCTTGGGCAGGTCCGGCGCAACGATGATGTTGTGAAAAATGCGCACCGACATCGGATCGCGTCCGGCCTTCTCCGCCGCGTCGCGCACGATCTTGGCGCTGTTCGCAACACCCGTCGGCGAAACGAACGGATGCAGCAACACGCCGTCGCAATGCGTTCCCGCGAAAGCCAGGCTCTTGGGGCCGATGGCGGTAAAGATGATCGGCGGCTTCGGACCGTCATGGAAATCGGTCAGCTTCAGTGTGGGAAACTTGCCCAATATGCCTTCGTAGCTGACCGTTTCGCCGTCCCACAGGCGCCGGAAAATAGAAATGTAATCGGCCAGCCGCTCCATCGTGACCGCAGGGGCGCCCATCATCTTCATATAGGCTGGCACCGCACGGGCGAACATCACGCCAAAGCGGTTTCCGCTCATCGCCTGCATCATGTTGGCGACGCTTGCGGTTACCAGCGGATGGCGCATGGTCGCATAGAATGTGCCGTTTACGCGGATCCTGGATGTCGCCTCGCTTACCGCACCGGCCAGAACCGCCGGCTCCTTCAGGGCAAATCGTTCGGATATCCATACCGCGCCAAGGCCGATCCGCTCGGCTTCGAGCGCTTCTTCGATTCCGCGACGCGGATCGTCGACCCGACCGGGCAGGATGTAGGTTCCAAATTTGTCGAAAAGGGCTTGCGCGCCCGGCTCTTGTGTCATCGGTACTCCAGTGCAACTGCTGGGTTCTCATTCGACCCGCGACCCGCCATGTCAACCTGCCGGTGGAAAGGCCTCACCCGAGGTGGGCATCAGGCAACCTTCGCTGACCGGGGATTAGCCCGGCTGGGATCAGTCTGGCGCAGCGCCGACATTTGCGCAACGACGTGGATCGCGATCAGGCACATCGCCATCGTCGCAGTTCCGGCCGTCCATATAAGCCCTGTCGACCAGCCCGAATTGAGTGCGAGCGATACCGGCGCAGTGGTCGAACCAAGCGTGGAGGCATACGTGAAACTGGGCAGGATCAGCAGCCATAACCTCTTTCGCCCGTCGAGATAGGGCATCAGCTTGGCCATGGCTGCGCCAAGGACGAAACCGCCGGTTGCATCGCAAAACGAGAACCAGATCGGCGATCCGAAGAAATGCCAGGGCTGGTTGCCGTAGAACGCACTCAGATCCAGCCATTCGCAGATCGACACTGCCAGCCAGTCGACGAAGGCGGTTGCGAAGAACAATTGCCAGATCCTGGCCGCAGACGCCCCGTGATCGAGCACCCGCCAGACCAGATAGGCGGAGCCCCCGAAGAACCACGCATATCCCAGCGGCACATACCAGGGAATCGTCCGCTCGTATCCGCGAAAGAAGGCGAGGCTGTTTTCGTCCGGATACCAGTAGAGCAGCGTGTTGTCGTAGATCGGTTCTATCATCACCGCCGAAAGCGCAGTGCCGGCAAAAACGAGCGGGAGCACCCACCCGCGTTCACGGCGCTCATCGCCTAATGCCCACCACAGCAGAAACCCTGCCATGATGACGATCGTACCGATCAGGAATATCATTCCGGCCGGCTGCGGCGCCGGCATGATCGGCATTTCCATGACCGTGTTCATCGATGTCCTCCCTTATGCGATCACGGTGGCTGAACGTGCCGACCTGAAATCGTGCACCAGCCGAAGATGTAGAGCGCGAAATTCTGCCCCGCCCCGATTGCACTCCTCTATTTTCCGAGTTCCCATTCCAGCTGGAGTTCGGGGACATGGGTGATGTTACCGGCATGGTACTTGATATCGAAACCGTCCTTCACGCGGAACGGCGGCACCATCTCCAGCCAGTGTTCCAGCGCGATCTGCAGTTCCATCCGCGCCAGGTGCATCCCAAGGCATTTGTGGATGCCATAGCCAAGCGAGATATGCGGCGCCTTGCGATCGAAGCGGACTAGTTCGGGATCGTCGTAATAATCGGGATCGTACCCGGCGACAGCGGTGGAAATACCCACATAGTCGCCCGGCAGGATGCGCTGGCCGTGGATTTCGATTTCCCTGGCCGCGATCCGGAACACGCTGACCGGGGCGAACGCCCGCAGGAACTCTTCCACCGCCGTTACCAATAGCTTGGGATTATCGCGCAACTCCTGCTGGCGTTCGGGATAGCGGGCGAGGAAAGTGAAGATGTTGCCGAGCAACGAGGTCACCGTATCCAGCCCGCCGATGAACAGGTTGAAGCAATGGCCGAAGACCTCGCGGTCGTTCCACTTGCGACCATCGATCTCGTATTCGAAAATCCCGCTCACGTAATCATCGCCCGGGTTCGCGCGGCGTTCGGCGATCATCCCGTTCAGATAGTCGACCGCCTTGCGGATTGCGGCCGTGCGTCGCTGGTAATCGTTGGTATGGAAGATGTCCTTCTCCCACGCGAGGAACTCGGGCATCCGCTCCTGCGGCAGGCCCAGCAGGTCGAGCACGATATAGATCGGAAATTTGGACGAGAAATCTTCGACGAATTCGCAATGCCCGCGATCGCGGAAAGTCTCGATCTGCCTGATCGCGCGCGCGTGCAGGTCGTCGCGCATGCTGGCGATCTTCTGCGGGGCGAAGAAGGGATTCAGTGCCTTGCGGTATTCGCCATGCACGGGCGGATCGGTTTCGGTGGGAATGACCAGCCAGTCCTCCCCGATCGATTCGGCGAACTTGCCCATGCCGTTCTTGGTATAATTATCTGCATCGCGCAGCACGTGCTGGATGTCGTCCACCTTGGTCAGCAGCCAACCGCCCTGGTCGCCGGGAAAGATATTGCTGCACCAGGTAAGCGGCGGCAGGTCGCGCTGGATTGCCGGCAGCATCACTTCCTGCGGGCAGACATCGACCAGCGAGCGTGAGAAGAAATCCAGCGTCACCACCTTGTCCGCCGGCACATGCGCCGGGATTTCGCTACCGGGAATTGCCATCGTCCTGCCTTTCGCGTTCTAACTCTCGCCCCTGCGGCCTCTTTGCGAATTTTGCCGCACCTTACAATGCGCCATCCGCTTGCGTGTCTTGACCTTTCGTAGGACAGGGCATGCAGACAAGGCGAGCGCGCATTGCATGCGTTCACGGCCAGCGGGAGAAGGATAAATGACGCAAGCGGGCAAGAAGGGGCAGGTGTTCGAAATCCCGGACATGACCGATCCCGTCCTCACCGACGCACAGAAGGCTGCACTTGAAGGCGCATCGCAGGCCAGTTTCGAATTCACATCCGACGCGATCCTTGCCGCCGCCAGGGCGCAGACAGGGCTGAACGATTTCGGCGCGATGGACTTTGTCGAACGGCTCGACCTGATGTGCGAATGCGTGAAGGAAGACAGCTTCCTCTCGCCCGTCAGCCATGCCGCCCTGTGGATGATGTTCGTTCGTCATGCCAGCGACCGACTGCGAGTCGAGGACATCTGCCGCCGCCACCCCGAGATACTCGATATCGAGATCGATCGCCCCATCATCGTCGCCGGTCCGCCGCGCTCGGGCACCACGCACCTGCTGGGGCTGCTGTCCGCCGACGACCGGCTGCGCTCCTTCCCCTGGTGGGAAGCAACCAGGCCCGTGCCCGCGGCGGAAGACGAACCCACGCCCGACGATCCCAATCCGCGCCGGACCCGCGCGCAGGAAGGCTGGGAACAGCAGAAAGCGATCCTGCCCTTGCTGCAGTACATGCACGAGTTCTCGCCCGACCATATCAGCGAGGATATCGAGCTGCAGGCGCTCGATTTCTCGTCCTATTTGCTCGAATGGCTGGCCTATGTCCCGCGCTGGCGCGACTACTATCTCAGTCACGACCAGAGCGGCACCTATGCATATCTGAAAAAGGGCCTGCAGGTGCTGACCTTCCTGCGTGGGCCCAACCGCTGGGTCATCAAGTGCCCGCAGCACATGGAACAGCTGCCTGTGCTCTACAAGACATTCCCCGACGCGACTTTCGTAATCACCCATCGCGATCCGGTCGGCTCGATCCGTTCGACGATGTCGATGTGGCTCTACACTGCGCGCATCATGCGTACGAAATGCGATCCGGAGGAACCGAAGTCCTACTGGGTCGATCGCTACAAGACGCTGCTGTCGCGCTGCGTGCGCGACCGTGATGTCATCCCCGAAGAGCAATCGATCGATGTGTATTTTCACCAGTGGATCAAGGATCCCGACGTGATCCTGCACGAAATCTACGACAAGGCAGGCCTGCCGCTTGATCCCGAAACGCTGGCCAAACTCCACAAGTATCACGCCGACCAGGACCCGGCAGTGAAGGGCCGCGTGCGTTTCGACCTGGAGCGCGATTTCGGCATGGATGCGGATGATCTGCGGCAGGAATTCGACTTCTACTTCGATCGCTTCCCGGTGGAAAAGGAAGTCCGCTAAACCGACCGCATCATCAAATTTCAAGGAGAAACCCGATCAATGTCGAACAGGCTCGAAGGCAAGGTGGCCATCGTTACCGGTGCAGCCGGCGGAATAGGTAGTGCGTCAGCAGCGCGGCTGGCGAAAGAAGGCGCGCAGGTCGTGCTGGCGGACCTGAACGAGCAAGGTGTCAACGACGCCGCCGCGCAGATCGAGGGGGCTGTATCCATGTCCGTCGACCTGACCGATCCCGCTTCGGTTGAGAAGATGTGCGGCGCGGTGGCCGATCGCTTCGGTCGTATCGACATCCTGCACAACAATGCCGCGATCCAGAGCGACGCGCAGCGACAGCGCGATCTCGACGTGATGAACCTGGATATCGATGCCTGGGACATGGCGATGGCGGTGAACGTGCGTGGTGCCATGCTGGCAAGCAAGTTCACCGTTCCCCACATGATCGCCGCGGGGGGCGGATCGATCATCAACAGCGCATCGGGCTTCGGCGTGCAGGGCGAATCCACGCTGACCGCTTACGGCACCTCCAAGGCCGCGCTGATCCAGCTCAGCCGCATGATTGCCACGCAGTATGGCAAGCAGCGGGTACGCTCGAACTGCATGGTGATCGGCTTCGTGCTGACCCCGATGGCGATCGAGACCACGCCCGATGTGGTAAAGGAAATCCTGTTGCGCCATCACCTGACGCCCGAACTCGGCCAGCCAGAGGACATCGCTGGCCTGGTCGCCTATCTCGCCAGCGACGAGAGCCGCTTCGTGACCGGCGCGGCGATACCGATCGACGGCGGCGTCACCGCGCACCAGCCCAGCTATGCCGATTTCCAGAAGCTGTTCGCGGACATGGGCAGCGGCAAGCTCTAGCCGCTGATCGGCGCGCTAGTCCGCCAGTTCGGCCAGCCGATCCATGCCCCGCACCGGATCGGTTCGGCCGTCCCAGGTCGCATGCGCCTTTTCCATCAGCGCGAGGCTTTGCTGCATGTGGGCGGAGAATTCCATCAGTTCGACATATGCGCCGTTCACGCTACGCGTATCGAACAGGCAGAACCGCTCCCCACCGGGCAACGTCCCGCTGTAAGCCACGCGATGCCCGGCGTCCGACAGGCGTCGGTGCCCGGATTCGAAATCAGTGCGCGGCATGACATGATGAAGACCCTCGCCGCGCTCTTCGATGAAGTCGCGGAAGGGCGATTCGCCGTCGTTCGTCTGCTCGAGAAGTTCGATAAGCACGCCCCCGGAAAAGCCGAAGGCGACCTTCATCGAAACCTCGGTCGGTTGTCCATAATAGAGCTGACCGGGCAAGACCGGCACTTCGAACAGGAAAAACGGCCCGGCCCCCAGTTCGCCGGTCCAGTGCGCCAGCGAGGCGTCCATGTCGCGTGTGACATGGCAAAGTTCGATAATCGAGCCGTCAGCCTGCATCTGTCCATCCTTCCGGGCTGGTGCGTTGTGCGAATGCGCGCGCGCGCTCTGCGATCTGCGTTCGCCGCGCGGCAAGGTCGACGCGCGGTATGTCGTGCGGAATATCCGCCTGCCCCACCACGCGCACATCGCGGATCATCGCGTCGAGCGCGGCATCGGCTGGCACGCCCTGCCAGCGCGTCAGCATCCAGCCTTCGTGCAAGCCGCAGGTGTCGATCCAGTTCGCAATCCCCGGATCGGACGGTGCGACGCCATAGGTTACAGTGCCGTCGGCACCGGGCTGTGCCTGCGCCTTGTTGAGACTGGCCAGCCGCAGCATCGGATCGGGCGCGATGGTCCACGGATCGGTGATCTGAAAACCGGTGTAATAGCTGCCTGCCGGGTCGAGCGTGATCAGCAGCACTTCATCGTCGGACAGGCGGAACCGCCCTCCCGCCAGATAGCCCCAATTGCCGTCACGCCCGTTCGGACCGACAAGCGTATTGAATTCGGGAAAGCCGAGGAAATCGTCCTTGAACCCGCGCCAGAAGCGGATCCAGGCAGGCATGTCGTCGACGATGGTGGCGGCAATTTCGTCTTCGCTGCGCGGTGTCCATCCATCGGGCGGATCGAGACGTTCGACGCTGACCTGGGCGGGCAACTGGTTCCAGTCTGCCTGGCTGTCGCGGGTGTAAATCTGGATCCGGCCGGGCTGCGATTGCAAATGCAGCGGACCGCCCTCCTCCGGCCCGACAGTTACCGACACGCGCCCATCCGCATCGCAATGCGGCAGCAAATCCTGCAGCGTCAGCGCACCGATATTATGGCCGAGACCGGCGTGGTGGTCCGGCTCCATCTCGATGACCACGCTGAATTGCGGCGGGTTTGGCGAAAAACGCAGGTCGATACGGTAATGGCCGCTCCCGTCGATCGGGATTTCGCGATTGAAATTGTCGGGATTGTCCACTGCCACGGCAGCACCGTGATAGACGTGGCCGAACCACTGGCGCGGCGGGTTGGATATGTTCCACGTCACCCGCGGGTCGGCGGTGTCGCCATTCGCCTCGCGCATGGCGAGGCCCAGCACCCATTGGTCCAGCGCGCGGTCGAGAGACAAATTGCCGTCGGGAATATCTGCCGCAGGATCGGCCAGCATGCCCTGCCGCGCCTGTTCGCGCGCGGCACGGACATCGGACCGCTGGATCAGCCGCAGAGCCAGCCTTTCGGCTGCCTCCTGATCGGCCGTATGCAGCGGATTGGTCACGAGATCGTGCCGACGCGGCCGCCTTCGACGAAGACCGTGCTCCCGGTGGTATAGCTCGATGCGTCGCTGGCGAGCAGGATCGCCGCACCCACTGCCTCGTCTGCCGCGCCGAAGCGCTTGATCGCATTGCGTTCAGCCAGACCCAGACCCTTGTGGATTTCGGCCTCCTGTCCATCGGGGCTCATCGAGCCGACGCACAATGCGTTGACGCGCGTATGCGGTGCCAGCGCCTTCGCCAGCGAGCGGGTAAGGAAGGCCAGCGCCGCCTTGCTGACGCCATAGGCCACGGCAGGCGGGATCGGCGTGAAGCCGCCGCACGACTGAACCGAGATTATCACGCCCTTGCCATGCTCTTCCATGTCGGCGCGGGTGAGTTCGGTCAGCCGCCATGTCGCCAGCACATTGACATCCATCGCGGTCTTCCACACCTCGTCGGTATTGGCCCACAGGCCACCGTCCGCGGCATAGACCACGCCCGCTGCGGCGCTGTTGAAGACGATGTGGATCGGCCCGAACGCCTCGCGCGTCTTTGCCACCAGGTTTTCCAGGTCGGCGCGTTCGCCCGCATCGGCGGCCACCGCTATCGCGCGCCCGCCGTCCTTGGCGTTGATCTCTGCAGCAATGCGATCGAGACGGTCCTGAGACCGCGCCGAGATGGCGACATTGGCACCCAGCTCGGCATAGGCCTTTGCCACATGCTCGCCCACGCCCGGCCCGACTCCGGTCAGAATGATGGTGCGCCCGTCCAGGCGGAATCGATCGAGTACACTCATTATGGTTTCCCCAGTAAATCACCGAACCGGTCGTAATAACCCGACAGGCGCGTGCGCACCTCGTCCACGTCTATGCCGTATTCCTCGGGCGAATGCTTATGTTTGCCCATCCGCTTGGCCGACGGGTTATCCCGCAGGAAACTGTCGATCCGCCCGGCATGTTCGTCGGAAAAATTCAGGTCGAACTTGTCGTAGATGCGACGGACCGCACCCTTGGGGTCGGTCACCACATCCTTGTGCGCCAGATCGATGATGCGCTTTTCAATCGCCGGATCTTCGCGTGCGGCAAGCGCGCGGTTGAGGCCCGCAACCCAGGTCTCCACCACGTCGCGCCCGATGGCGGCCTTGTCCTCGCCGCCGCCGAAAGCCGCCAGGAATCCGGCGATGAAACTGGACAGCGACGAAAAGGTCAGCGCAGGATCGCGATGCGTCCAGACGAGCATCGCGCCGGGATAGGCTTCCAGCAGTCCGGGAAGGTCGAACAGGTGCTGCGGCGATTTCAATGTCCAGCGTCCCTTGGGCCCCTTCCACTGGAAGTTCTGCAACAGGCGCTTGTGCGAGACATACTGGCCGGGCGCATCGCTCTGCCGCAGCCAGTCGGCAAAATCGGGCACGCCCAGTTCGGCCGGGAAATTGGTGCTGGCAAAATGATACTGCATACCGTGGTTGCATTCACCCGGCTGGGTTGCATCGAACCGCTGGATATCGAGCAATTGCGGGGCGTGCTTGATCCAGTTTTCGTACATCGCGTTCACCTGCGCAATGCGCGGATCGCTGTCATAAGTTGCCTCTTCGGGCGGCGGCCAGGGAATGTACATTTCCCATTCCGCAGGCGCCCTTGCTTCGGGATCGAGGCACAACAGGTCGTAAGTGATCGTCGTGCCCGTACGCGGAAGGCCGATCACCACCAGCGGATCGCCGATGTCCTGCCGGGCGATTTCGGGATGCTTTCGGTCATCCTCGACAAGTCGCAGGCGGGTCGACAATTGGCCGACGATATTGCGCCGGGCGATCCCGCGCAACTGGTCGTTCGGCCCCATCGCCTCGACCGCCGCAACCAGTCGTTCGAAGCCTTCGCGCCAGCCGGTATCGGGACCGAAATCGGCGAGGCCGGTCGCCTCGCGGGCTTCGTCTTCGAGGTCGCTGACGGTCAGGGGGGCGCTGGCGGTATCGCTCATGCTCCCCTCCCCGGTGCAGCGTCTTCTTCGACCAGCACCTGCGCGATCCGCTGCTGTTCGGGGATCGCCAGCCCGGCCTCCGCCAGGTATTGCGGTACGCCCGACCATTCGCGCTCGATCGTGTCGAATGCCGCTTCCAGATATTCACTTCGCACCCCGATCAGTGCGTCGACCTGCCCTTCGCTCGGCATGAAGCCGTAACTGCCCATGAACCCCGCCTCCAGCGTGCCGCTGCGCAGGATGTTCTGCGCGAAGATGTGCGAGCGCATGTAATCGGCAACGATGACGTCGCGCGAAACGCCGGCCATTTCCAGAATGAGCGCCACGACCACGCCGGTGCGATCCTTGCCTGCGGTGCAATTGACGAGCACGGGAAGCTCATCCTCGGCAAGGCAGTCGCCGATCGCGCTCCAGTGCTTCATCAGCGCGGGGGGAATTTCGCGATAGGTCTCCACCATCGTATCGATGGCGATCTGCGGGTCCGGGCTGGCGAGCAACCGCTCGCGACCCTCGTTTCCGAACACGCGCAGGTCGGCATCGACATGCAGTGTGCGCCAGTTGCACCCGTCGCCATGCCAGCCGTGCGGAGCGCTTTCCTGCTCCCTGGCGGAGCGCAGGTCGACGATGTTGCGAATGCCCAGCGCAGCCATCGCGGATTGCTGTTCCGCAGTGAGGTTTGCCGGCCCCTCGCTACGGTACAATATGCCCGGTCTTATGGCGCCTGACCCGGCAGGCAACCCGCCCAGATCGCGAAAATTCAGCTTGTGGAGTACCATTGTCACCAATCCCGGAACGCAGAGCGTGTGCCAGCACGTGGC
>OJFM01000094.1_pt1 | contig 12722 bp, 10 predicted proteins | sample 1594211 | NCBI WGS metagenome assembly OJFM01 (sample SAMN05416783, study PRJEB24817) | seawater metagenome | isolation source: Sea water | place: Canada:Atlantic | collected 2013-11
GCGCTGGACAAGCGCTGGCTGGGTCTTGAGCCGCATATTCGGCTCCAGCCGGGTCTGCGCAATCGCCAGCATGATCGCGGCAAGCCGCAGCCTCTCTGAACCCGGACTGTGCCCCGAGGGAACATCGGACGTCCACCCGGCGATCATTGTCGCCGCGCTGGGTGTGGCGCCGCGTGGGGCCGTGAAATGTGCTACCGCCGCAAGCAGCGGATCCTGCTTGCGCGCCGCCGGTTCGAGCCGATCGAACAGTAACCCTTCGCGCAGGCCCCAGGACGAGAAGACTACCCCATCGGGTTCAAGCTTGCTCAGCAGCACACGCAACATTGCGGCAGCGTCCGGCAATCCGGCGGCGCGACTGGAGGATATGCCGCTGATCGCGCTTAATCCGTCCGATTCCATGCGCGCCAGTTTGCGAGCGGTTTTATCCGCTTCGTCACGGTCGAGCCGGTAAGCCTGCGGGTCTGACAACGGATATTCGCTGCGATGTTTCGCAAAGGCCGCCAATGCGCGCCATGTACCGCCGACCAGATAAAGCGGGTCGCCCCGCGCCCCGGTCCATTCCGCCCGATCCAGCATTTTGGCGACGGTTTTTTCGAACGCCGCATCCCCCTTGTCGCGCAAGCTCGGCAGGCGCAATGTTCCCAACGGAAGACTGCATCCGCCGTGACATTCGCCTTCGCCGATTGCCACAAGTTCGAGACTGCCTCCGCCAAGATCCGCGACTGTGCCGACAGCGCCGGGAAACGCGCCAATCACGCCGAGTGCTGAGTAATCGGCCTCTTCCAGCCCGGAAAGCAGGCGCGGTTCCAGACCCAGCTCGCGGACCCGACCGAGAAATTCCTGCCCGTTCTCGGCATCGCGCGCAGCAGCAGTCGCCACCGTCTGCACGTCGACCACGCCGATATCGGTCAGGATTGCGGCAAAGCGGGCGAGGCCTGCCAGGGCGAGGTCCATCGCCTTGTCCGGGATACGCCCTGTCGTGGCGAGCTCGCGACCAAGCTTAGCGGTAACCTTTTCGTTGAGCCAGATACCGGGTGCCCTGCGAGAGCCGGAGTATACGACAAGACGCACCGTGTTCGAGCCGATATCGATCACCGCCCTATCTGGCCGGTCACCCATTGCGGCGCGTCCGGCGCCGTCGCGCAAGCGGCTCATACCGCGCCCTTGCGTAATGTCAGCTTGGGAACACGGCTCTCCTTCAGTGCGCCGCCGCGACCGGAAAGCGAAGGGTTGACCATGAAATACTCGTGACAGTTGAAAGGTTCGCCGTCATCTTCGACCCGCTCGTACTCACCGGTCTCACCGTCGAGGAGCCAGCTTTGCTCAGTGTCGAGAAGGTTGGCCAGCAGCACCTGTTCGAGCACCTGGTCATGTACGGTCGGATTGGTGATCGGCACCAGCGTTTCTACCCGACGATTGAGGTTGCGGCTCATCGCATCGGCGCTGGAGATATAGACCTTGGCCCGGTCGCCGGGCAGCGGTTCACCGTTGGCGAAGGCCCAGATGCGGCTGTGTTCGAGGAACCGGCCGATGATCGACTTGACGGATATGTTGTCGGACAGGCCAGGCACGCCGGGGCGCAGGCAGCAGATACCACGCACTACCAGCACCACCTGCACGCCGGCCTTGCTGGCTTCGTAGAGCCGGTCGATGATGCCTTTTTCCGTGATCGAATTGAGTTTTGCCCAGATCGCCGCGGGCTTGCCCTCACGGGCGTTGGCGATCTCGGCGTCGATATCCTCGTACAGCCGTTCACGCAGATTGAGCGGGGAGATGGCGATGCACTCGGTTTCCTGCGGCTCGACATAGCCGGTGATGAAATTGAACACCCGCGAAGCGTCCCGACCGAGGGCCGGGCTGGCGGTGAAGTAGCTGAGGTCGGTGTAAATCTTGGTTGTCACCGGGTGATAATTGCCGGTGCCGAAATGACAATATGTGCGGTAGCTGCCGTCTTCATCGCGGACCACCATGCTGATCTTGGCATGTGTTTTCCAATCGATGAAGCCGTAGATCACCTGCACCCCGGCGCGCTCCAGCTCGCCTGCCCATTTGAGGTTCTGCTCCTCGTCGAAGCGGGCTTTCAGTTCGACCACCGCTGTTACCGATTTGCCAGCCTCCGCGGCAGCGGTCAGCGCGCTGATGACCGGCGATTGCTGGCCTGCACGATACAGCGCCTGCTTGATGGAAATAACCGCAGGATCGGCCGCAGCCTGACGCAGAAAATCGACCACCACCTCGAAACTTTCGTAGGGATGGTGAACGACGATGTCCTTCTCGCGAATGGCGGCGAAGCAATCTCCGTCATGCTCCATGACACGTTCCGGGTAGCGCGGGCTGTAAGGCGTGAACTTGAGGTCGGGCCGATCTTCACCCACGACGACGTCGAGCCCGGAAATGCCCAGCATGCCATCGGTCTTGGTGACCGTTGCCTGTTGCAGGCCGAGCCGGTCGCGCAGCAATTCTTCGGCCTGCGGGTCGAAGCTGTCGTCGATTTCCAGCATGATCACCTGGCCGCGCCGGCGCCTCTGAATAGCGGAGCGGAAATAGCGCACAAGATCCTCGGCTTCTTCCTCGACCTCGATATCGCTGTCGCGCAGCAGGCGGAACACGCCATCGCCTTCGATCCGGAATCCGGGAAACAGGAGAGTGGCGAAGCGGCAGATCAGTCGTTCGACTGCCACATAAACCGCCTCATCGCCCGGAACGCGCACGAAGCGCGGCAGGGCAGACGGGATCAATACCATCTCTACCAGCCGACTGCCGTCCTCCTCGCGGACCAGATTGAACAGCGCGCCAAGTCCCATGTTGGCGACGAAGGGAAATGGATGCGCCGGGTCGATGGCCTGCGGCGTGATGACCGGCAGGATCGAATTAAGGAAATACTGGCGCAACCATTCTTCGGCCTCGGCATCGATGCGGTCTTCACCCTTGATATGGATGCCATTGGAGGCAAGCAATGGACGCAACTCGCGCAATGCATTCTGCTGCAACGTTTCGAGTTGCCGGACTTTGGCATTGATGGCGGCCAGTTGCTGTCCCGGCGTTTTGCCGTCGATGGAAGTCTGCGCCACGCCGGTGCGAACCTGACCCGCCAACCCGGCGACGCGGATCATCATGAACTCGTCCAGATTGCTGCCCGATATCGACAGGAAGCGCAGCCTTTCAAGCAGCGGATAGGCGGGGTTGCGCGCCTCTGCGAGCACACGCTCGTTAAACGAAAGCCAACTCAGCTCACGGTTGAAATAACGCGCTTCTGGCACTGTACGATCGTCGTATGTCATGTCTGGCGCACTGGTGCTCATGGATCGCCTTGTATCTTCGCCTTGCGGCTATCGGCATCAGTCTGGCGTGTGCGGCACCGCATCACAAGCGCGGCGTCGCCGGAGTCCCAAGTCTATACGAGATCGCTGGCGCGCGCGATTGCGCCGATCCCGCGCTTACCCTCGCTGCGTTCGAGCTGGACGATCACGTCTATCACGCTCGCGGCGTAAGACAGCGTATCGCTCCGAGTCAGCCCGATGCCGGTCTGCATCACCATCAGCGACAATTGCTCCAGCGCCCCGCGCAGCGAATTGGCATGAATTGTCGAGAAACTGCCCGGGTGGCCGGTGTTTATAGCGCGCAGGAATGACACGCTTTCCTGACCACGCAATTCGCCCAGAACGATGCGATCGGGCCGCAGGCGCAGCGCCGATTGCAGCAATTCATTGGCGGAAACCTTGGCCTCGCCCAGTTCGCCCTTGACCGCCACCAGACCGACGCCGTTGGCGCCCGGCAGCTTGAGCTCGGGGGTGTCTTCCACCAGTACCACGCGTTCGTCGCGCGGGATTTCACCGAGCATCGCGTTGAGGAAGGTAGTCTTGCCAGTGCTGGTGCCACCCGAGATCAGGATGGTCTTGCGCGCCTGTATGGCGGCGCGAAGGAAGGCGATCGGATGTTCGACCGGGTCGGGCATGTCATGCTCTGTGATTTGGCGCAGAGGCCCGGAATCATAGGCATCGAGCGGCAGGTCCAGACGGCGGTGGCGGCGGATGGCCATGGCCCAGTGCTTGCGGGTGGCCGGCGGGCCGCAGAATTGCACGCGCGCGCCGTCGGGCAAGGTCGCGCCGAGTAGCGGATGTTCGCGATTTATCCCCTGGTGACTGACGCGGGCGACCTGTTCGGCGAGCCGCTGGACCAGCTTGTCGTCGACCTCGGGCGCCTCGATCCGTTGCATGCCGGGGCTTGCCGCATCTTCGACCCAGATCTCGCCAGGCCGATTGACCAGCACTTCGGTGACCGTGTCGCGGTCGAGCCAGGTGCGAAACGGCGCCAGATAGGCATCGAGATATACCGAACCGCTTGGCACCGCCGGGGGCGCTTCGGCGACCCCCGCCAGACCCGGGTCGGACCCATGATCCTCGGTATCTGAACCGGGCACCTGCCCCAGCTTGTGTATCTCGGCGCTCATCGCGGGATCAGCGAACCTGCGGCGCCTGGCTGAAATCGAGATCGCGCGCGGTGTAGACGCGGATCGGCTCGCCCATGCGCACCCGCACGGTCGGCGAACGCTGACCGTCTTGCTGAAGCGCGGTATTGGCCGCACTTTGTCCACCGCCGAGGATGACCGAAGCGCCGCCGCTGGCGATCGTCGTCAAACCGCCGATAACCGACAGCAACATGGCGGATCCGAACCGCGAAAAGAAATGGCTGTCTACGTCACCGGCGAGGCCGGTCGTCCCGTCGAAACCGGTTGCCGGGCTGGCGAGGCTGACCGAGACACCATCGGGCCGGATAACGCGGGTCCAGATGACATAGGCGCGCCTTTGTCCTGCCTGGAGACCCGACTGATACTGGCCGACCAAGCGGCTGGAGCGCGGAACCAGCACACGGCTGCCGTCATAGCTGCGCACATCCTGGCTCACCACGGCGCGCACATAGCCGGGCACGTCGGTGTTGATCGCGGTTTCCAGAATCGCCGGGATCATGGTGCCTGTAGCAACGGTCGTGGCAGGGTTGATATCCTGTCGGGCGACAGCCGTGCCGCCGCCAACTCCGCCGATGCGGGCGGCAAAATCGCCCGCAGTGCTGGAGCCGGGTATAGCGGAGGAAGTGCCTGTGCCGGGCGCTCCAGCAGCCGCCGCTGCGGCTGCTGCGGCCTGCGCGGGCGCCACGCCGCCATCGAAGACGATGGTGGGCGACGCGTAGGGATTGGCTGCGGGCACATAATTCTGCGCCGGGGGCTGCGACAGTACGGGTGCTGGCCCGACCGGCTGCGGAGTTCCGGCATTGGCGCTGGGCAGTTCCTCGACTGGCGAGGCGGACGGGACGTAAGCAGGTGCGGGCTGGACAGGAACGGCAGCGGCGGTTTCGGTTACAGGTTCTTCCATCCGACTGGCGTTGAGACCCCACAAGGTGGCGGCGCCAAGCAGAGCCACGAAGCCCACACCCGCCATCAGCCCGAGCGCGTCAGAGCGGCCCTTGCGATTGGCTACGGCGGGATAGGATGAGCGGCTGGCAAGATCGATGATCTCGGTCGTCGCATCGTCGCGCGGATCGGTATCGTTGGCCGCGCCGCTGGCGGTCTTTTCGGGAAGGCGCATCGCAAGTTTCATCGCATGTTCTCCGCGTCGTATTTCCGTCAGCCCCCGGCGAGCGCCGTGGCCCCGGTGTTCACCAGTCGTGCGACATCGTCACCCGACCGCAGGATGATCTCGCCCGGCACGATGTCGAGCACAATCGTATCGCCACGCACGGCGAAATTCACCGGACCTTCGGTACCCTTGTCGTCTTTCACCAATATGGCAGGCATCGGCGCATCGCTGGCCCAGGCCAGGAAAGTGGCGGTGCCGTCGTCATAAATGCGTTCCGGCAGCAGGGATGGCGGGCCTTCCACCGACCATGCAAAATTAAGTCGTGAGGGGTCGAGCACCGCGTAATCGTCGTTTGCGGCAGCCATCTCGACCGGATTGGCGCTTTCGCCGGATGGTTGTCCTTCGGCAAGCTGTGGCTCTTCCTTGGGAAGAAGTTCCTCGGGATAGCTGAAAGTCAGCACATAAAGCGGATTGCGGTGATTCGGGCTCGCGACCAGATCGAACAGATAGACGAACCTGTTGGTGACGACCGTCATGTTGGTGTTGGCGCGATCGGCCAGCGGTTTTACGAACAGCAGATTGGCACCACGATTGGGAGTGACCTGCCATTTCTGCGAATCGCCTATGGCAACGTTCTCGATCACTTCGCCGTCGCCAAAGCGGATTGTTGCCTGGACGTTGGTCTTGCCTTCGACGCGTACGACTTCGGTCGGATCGTAAAGCCGTTCCACAAGGCGTGGATCATTGGCCTGCGCGGGAACGGGCAACACCGCACCGGCAAGCAGAGCCGCAGCAAGAAAGGCGCGGGTCATGTCACATTTTCTCCGTTGATCTCGATGATGCAGACTTGAAGCGACTGCCAATGCCGCGCGCTCGCGACACGCTTTTGCCGGAAACTTGCGTGCCCTGCGGTGCGGCATCGGCTCCGCCAATGATCCGGGTTTCGCGATTGATGGTCGTTGTGCCCCCCGTATCGTTTGCCGCCACTGGCGTACCAGCCATGCGAATGTCGCGTGCCGGGGCCGGCGAGGTTGTCATGGCGCTCGCCCGTTCGCGTGCACTCGAAGTGGTCAGCGCAGTTGACGGGGCGCGTTCGGGCGCCAGGGCCCGTTCGCGCGCTTCGTCCGTCTTTTCGCTGGCAGCGAGTCCGAAAACGCTCCACCCGCTAACCATAGTGGTCGCGGTTTTCATCACCATGAACATCAGTGCCAGATGGACCGCGCCAATCATGAAAAAGGCCATCGCGGGGCGCACGTCGATCTGGCCCGGCGTCATCATCAGCGATGCCAGCACGGGTGTCGACAGTTCGAGCATCAGCGAACCACCCAGCACCGCGAAAAGCGGTGCCAGAGCCATCAGCGTGACCGCCTTCAGCCAACCCACGAACAGCCCGCGCGTCCCTTTGAACAGAGCCATCACGATAAAAACTGGCCCCAGCGCCATCAGGACCGCCAGCGCGATCTTGCAGGTGGCCAGCACGCCCACGGTTCCCAGCAGCAACATGGTGCCGCCCGACCACAACAATCCCGGCGGCGAGAAGATCGAGGCGTCATTGGGCATCGCATCGCCGCCGGAGACTTCCATCAGCGAAAGCATCACCACATCCAGCTTGTCGGCGAAGATCGTGGTGGCCGAGCCATCCGTGCCCATCAGGATGCGCCCGATCTGATCGGGCCCGCCCACCGCGAGCGACCAGAAAACCGACTGGAAGGCGATCCAGCTTGTCGCAAAGGTGATCACGAGCACCAGAGTAACCATGCGCGGCGTAAGCGATGCCAGCCCGATCCGTGTGCGCCCGGTAATCAGGCCGAACCCGATCAACGCGATGAAGATCGTCAGGATAGAGGTGAGCGCGAACCCGAGTCCGGCGTCTTCGATCAGGCGATTGAAAGCAGCCTGCGCCATTTCGCCTGCGGCACAATCGACCGCGCGCAAGGACGCACCGATGCCCGCGCCAACGCCATCCAGCGCCTCTCGGCAAAGGGCCGGGTTGCCGTTCATTCGGCTGCTTCCCAAGAATCGAGGTCTTCGGCATCCTGAGCGGGCGCCCCGGGCCAGCGGCGGCCTGTCAGCGCCGGGTACCATTGTGCCGGATCGTCGCCCACTGCCTCGCGCAGAAGGTCGAGACGCCGGACCGAGCTTTCGCGGCCCGACAGGATTGTCAACACCTCGGGGGCGTTCGACAGGTCGAGGCGCACGACGACGCTGGCGTCCGGCTGGCGCACCAGGAAGCAACGGCTGTGCGCGGGAAGGCTCCGGATCAGCGCCAGCTCGTGTTCGGTCAGGCCGAATCCCTCGCAATAATCTTCGGGACGTGCGCGCGAATTGGGCATGAAGATCATCGTCGCGGTCTGCTCCACCAATGCGGTGGAAATGCGGCTTTCCAGTGCATCGCGCGCGCTTTGCGTAGCGAAGCCGACCAGTGCATTGCGCTTCCGGAGCGTCTTGAGCCAATCACGAATGCGCGCGGCGAAGACCTGGTCGTCCAGTGCTTTCCAACCCTCGTCTATCAGGATCATCGTGGGGTCGCCGTCCAGCCGCTCGTCGATGCGATGGAACAGGTACATCATCACCGGCGTCCGCAGCTTGGGATTTTCCAGCAGCGCGGTCATGTCGAAGCCAAGCACGCGGTTCGACAGGTCGAGTTGGTCGCGCTCATTGTCGAACAGCCAGCCGTTCTCGCCATGCTCGATCCAGGCTCCCAGCCGATCGGCCAGGTCGCCCGCCTGCGGACGCCGGGCACCCGACAGCAATTCCTTGAAATGGCGCAAGCGGCGCAGCGAGGCATCGTTGGCATAGGCTGCGTCGACCGCCTGCGCGATGATCTGCAATTCTTCCGGCCCTTCGGCTTGCAATAGCACGCCCAGCCAGTCGCGCAGGAAGGCACGGGTGGCGGGCGAATCGGTCATCGCCAGCGGGTTGAATCCCGACGGCTCGCCCGGACTGATCCGGTCGTACCGCCCGCCGATCCCACGGATGAACAATTCGGCGCCGCGATCCTTGTCGAACAGGATAGTTCGCGGACTGAATTTCTGTGCCTGCGCGGCAAGAAAGTTCATCACCACCGTCTTGCCCGATCCCGAAGGGCCGATGACAGTAAAATTGCCCAGGTCGCCATTGTGGAAATTGAAGAAGAACGGCGTCGAACTGGTGGTCTGCAACAGCGTGACGGCGTCGCCCCAGTGGTTGTTTTCCGCGGTCCCCAGGGCAAAGCCGTGCAACGATCCGAAGCTTGCCATGTTGGCAGTGGAAATCATCGCGCGACGCACCAGATAGTGCTCGTTGCCCGGAAACTGGCCCCAGAAGGTCGGTTCGAGATTGGTGTCCTCGCGAACCGCGATCGCCCCGCTATCGGCAAGCGAGGCGGCGATCAGCGAGGTAGCCTCATCGAGGCGCTCCAGATCGCGTTCGCGTACCAACACCGAGAGGTGATGGTCGCCAAAGGCCACCGATCCGGCGCCTAGCTCGTCGCGCGCGGACAGCATGTCGGCCCGCTCTGCCTGTGCTTCCTCGTCGGCCGAGCGCAAGCGTCGCAGCGCGAGATCGATACGTTCGCGCGCGGTCTGGCGCTCCTGCGGCGCAAAGCTCTCGGTAACGACCATTTCGTGCGGCAGGCGCAGCATGGCATCGAGCAGGCCGGGGCTGGTCGCATCCGGGTAATCCTTGAGACTGAGAATAGACGCGAAGTCCGCACCGCTCGCTCCGCGCAATTCCATCGCGTCGATCCCGAAACTGGCGCGCCGATAGGGCAGCATCCGGCCAATATCGGTCGCGTCGTCCGGGCGGCGAACGGGCCGCATCTCGCCATTGTAGAGCGCCGACAGCAATTCGAGCAGCTCGTTATTTACAGCGCCTCCGCTACCGGAATAATCGCCGAGCGGCTGTGCGCCGTATTCGCCGAGGCTGGCGGCCAATGCCTGCAAGGCCCCACGCAGCGCGCGCAAGTCCTTGGGATCGATCTCGTCTGCGGTGCTCGCCTTGCCGCGCCACATACGCGTGGCCCTTTCGGCGAATCCTGCCTTGCCGCGCGCGGGTCGGCGGACCAGTGTGATGAACTGATCGTTCACGAAAAGCGAACCGCTCGACAGCTTTTCTCGCCAGCGTGCGTCGATATGTGCCGAGAGCGGATCCTCGAAACTGGCGTCCAGTTCCACGCTGACGCGGCGGCGGATCACATGGTGATAAAGTACGAAGCGTGCATCGAGGTTCGAGCGCAGCATGACCTCGCGCGTGTTGGCATGGGCGTTCAGCGCATCGGTGTCTTCGGTTTCGAACAGCAGGCCAGGGACCTGCAACGCGCCCATGAGTGAGCCGTCGCGCAGAAGCACGGTGTTGGGATCGACAAGCTGCGCATAGGGCAGGCGATCACCCGCATGCGCTTCCTTGCCGTTCCATGCAGCGGCTCCGAGCCACTTTTTCGTCATGTCGTCGCTCCCTGCCGCGCGAGGCGGCGGTTCAAATCCGCACTGTCAGGCGGAGTAGCTGTTGCAGCCCCAGCGCTTGTAATTCTTGACGCGCGGACACTTGCTGACCTTGGTCAGCCACAAGTCGAAAATGCGCGGTTCGCGCAGGCAGGCGAAATAGCCTATCGCGTGCATCACGAAGGGCACCGGCAAGATCCACAGGCTCTTGAGGATCAGGAACGCCTCCGTCGTGACCAGCGCGTTCACGATGAAATAATTGTAGGTCACGCCAGCAAACATCTGCGGGCGGGTCAGCGCGCGGTGGACCGGGTTGCGGATAAGTTGCATCGACCAGTCGTCCCTATCCGACCGCAGCCGTGCTCTGGATGCCTGCGACGATGGTCGCTGCGCCGAAGATGATGAAACAACCGATGATGACGGTCGCACCGAAGCGCCAGTTGAGGCGTCCGGTCAGCATCATGAAGCCTACTGCGGCCACCGCCATCACGGCGACTGCGGTCGCGACATTGCCCAGCAACGTCCCCTGCATCCAGTAGACGGCGGATTCGATCGGGCCGGAACCGGCGGTGGACTGGGCGTGCGCTGCGGCAGGAGCGAACAGGGCGGCCAGTGCAGCAAAAATGGATAGCGAACGCATGACTATCGGGAACCTCGTGAATGATCGGAAAGGCGGCCCATGATCGACGTTACGTAGACCTGGGTTTCGCGAATACGGGGAATACCGCCCGCGCGCATTACGCGCCCGGGGCCGGCATTGTAGGCGGCCAGCGCACGCTCGATATCGCCATCGAAACGGTCGATCTGTTGTCGCAGGTAACGGGCGCCGCCTTCGAGATTGGCGACCGGATCGTTAGGATCGACGCCGAGATCGCGCGCAGTGCCGGGCATGAGTTGGGCCAGGCCGCGCGCACCCACCGGCGACACGGCATTCTCGCGCCAGCGGCTTTCCTGCCAGACAACGGCCTCTATCAAAGCGGGGCTGAGATCGTATCGAGCGGACAGTTCGGCGACGACGCCAGCGTAACGTTCGGGGATGCCACCGCGATGGCGTGCCGGATCCGCGATCGCGCCTTCGGGCACGATCCATGCCACTTCGGGAACTTCTGCACTCGTCAATCCTTGTGCCATGGCGGCTTCGGGGAAACTGGAACCGGTCACCCAGCGCGCTTCGCCATCGGTCCCCACTTCAAGGACATCCGCATGCGCAGGCACGGCGCAAAAAGCGACCGGCAACAGCAACAGCGCGGAAATCTTGGCGAGATCGGAAGAGCGTCGTGTAGGGAAAGAGTGTAGATCTCGGTGGTCGCCGTATCATTAAAAAAAAAAACAACCTTTGACCCGCAGATCTCTGAATGGGGAAACCTACCTACTTTTTTTTTTCAAGCAGAAGACGGCATACGAGATGGTACCTGTGACTGGAGTTCAGACGTGTGCTCTTCCGATCTGCGTCGTCGCGGCGGCGGGCGATGGCGATCTGATGATGAATGCTCAGGAACTGGCAACCGCCGCGCAATATGGTTGCGATCTGCTTGTCATCGTGTTCGACAATTCGTCCTACGGCACGATCCGCATGCACCAGGAACGGGATTTTCCGTCGCGCATCGCTTCCACCGATCTCTCCAATCCCGATTTCGCCAAGATGGCCCATGCTTTCGGCGGTTGGGGGACGCGGGTGGAAAGCACGCAGGTTTTTGCCGATGCGCTGGCCGATGCCATCGGCGAATTTCGCCCAGACGGGCTTCATCGCATCGACCCAGGCCTGACGCTGTTCGGGCGTCAGTTCGCGGATCACGCCACCGGCGTCCAGAACCGCCTGACGGGCTTCCTGGTCGATCTGACCCACCGCCGCATTCCGTTCTTCCGTCACTTCGGCCAGGATCGTCATCATCTGGTCCCGCACCGCCGGATCAAGGCTGTCGAGGAAGTCGGTCGAGGTCACGACAAGGTAATCCAGCGCACCGTGGTTCGTCTCGGTGACACCATCCTGAACTTCGAAGAACTTCTGGCCGTAGATGTTCGACCAGGTATTCTCCTGCCCGTCGACGACGCCGGTCTGCAGGGCGCCATAGACCTCGGAAAAGGCCATCGGCTGCGGCGAGACACCGATCGCCTCCATCTGCGCGACGATGACATCGGACGGCTGGACACGGAACTTCAGACCGGCGGCATCCGTCGGCAGGATCAGCGCCTTGTTGGCCGACATCTGCTTGAGACCGTTATGCCAGAACGCCAGACCCTGCAGGCCGCGGCGCTGCATGGAGTTCATCATATCCTGACCGACTTCGCCTTGCTGGAAGGTATCCAGCGCCTCGATGTTCGGGAACAGGAATGGCAGGTCGAACACCTGGAAAACCTTGGTGAAGGCTTCGAATTTCGACAGCGACGGGGCGGCCATCTGGACGTCGCCCTGTAACATGGCCTCCAGCACCTGGTCATCGTTGTAGAGTGTAGAGTTCGGGAAGACCTCGACACACATGATGCCATCCATCTCCGCGTTCACACGCTCCTGGAACAGGGCGGCGGCAAGGCCTTTGGGATGCTTGTCGGTGTTGGTGACATGCGCGAACTTGACGACGATCTCGCCGGCTTCACAGCTTGCGAAAGCAGCCTGCGCCGTCATGGTCAGAGCCACCGCAGTGGCGGCGGTTGTCAGATATTTCATGAATTTATCTCCCAGATCGGAAGAGCACACGTCTGAACTCCAGTCACAGGTACCATCTCGTAT
>OJFM01000096.1_pt1 | contig 12671 bp, 11 predicted proteins | sample 1594211 | NCBI WGS metagenome assembly OJFM01 (sample SAMN05416783, study PRJEB24817) | seawater metagenome | isolation source: Sea water | place: Canada:Atlantic | collected 2013-11
ACGGGGAGAGAGTACGATGTCGAAACCGATGAAGCGCTTGCTGGCGGCGACAGCTTTTGCAATCGGCCTGCCAAATCTGGCGCACGCGCAAGATGCAGATTCTGCGCAATTGATGGCGCTGGACAGCAATAGTCTGGAAGGCGAAATCACGCGGCGTTACGATGCCGGACTGGCTGCATCGTTGGATCAGGCGGTCATTTCTGCCGGCGACAGCCGTTATACCTGGGCACTGGAAACCAAGGTTCAGTGCGGCATCGCGCTTGGCTATCTCAAATCATCGACGCGCGACGAGACGAGCATCCGCAATTGCCAGCGCGCCTATGCGATGATGACCTATGCGCCGGCACCGCTCGCTCCACCGCCTCCGCCCCCGCCACCGCAATCGCCGGCGATCTGCGAAGACGATATGGTCGGGATCGCCTTCTTCGATTTCGATTCCGCCATACTGACCGGTGACGCTGCGCAGACCGTTGAAACGGTAGTCGCCAATGCGCCGATCTGTGGCTGGCGATCCTTCTCGATTGCCGGTCACACCGACCAGGCGGGCACCGATGTCTACAATATCGGTCTGTCGCAGGCTCGGGCCGATGCGGTGGCAGCCGCAATGGCCAGTCGCGGCGTGCCCGGATCGGCAATGACGATAACGGCGCAGGGCGAAAGCAATCCGCGGGTGCCTTTGCCCGATGGAACGCGCAGCCCGCAGAACCGGCGCGTAGAGATCTCGGTCAACTGATATGCGGAGAACAGCCATGAAGACCATTAGCATCATCTCCGGCGCACTCCTGCTGGCCTCTGCGGCGCCCGCCGCAATGGCCCAGACTGTCACCGATACGATCGACATGCGCCAGGCGATCGAGACTGCCATCGCGTCGAATCCGGAGATCATCCAGGCGCAGATGAATACCGAGGCGATCCAGTTCGAGCGCGAGCAGGCGCAGGGCCAGTTCTTCCCGACACTCGACCTGGAGGCATCCGCCGGGGCGCGCAGGCTGGAAAACAACACCCGCCGGACGCTGGGAATCTCCGATGACACGCTCTATCCGCTCGAAGCGCAGGCGCGGGCCGACTGGACGATCATCGACTTCGGTCGTCGCAGAGGTGAATTGCTGCGACAGGCCGCTCGGGTCGACGGCGCCTCGTTGCGTGTGGTCGAGCGGTCGGAGTTCATCGCATTGCAGGTGGCGCGGCAATATCTCAACATCCTGCTGCAGGAACGGGTGGTCGCTGCCGCAGATGACAACGCGCTGTTCCACCAGCAACTGGCGGGAAGCCTGTCTCAGGGCGTCGACCAGGGCTCGATCAGCGTTGCCGATCTGCAGCAGGCTGAAGAGCGATTGCAGGCGGCGATCGTCCAGCGCGAAGAGGCGCGCGAGGATCTGACCAATGCGCGCACCGCGCTCCGCCGTCTCACCGGTCTCGACGTCAATCGGGTGGCGCTGCCTGGTCAGCTCGACCCGGTGATGCCGGGTAACCTCGAACAGGCGATCGGTCTGGCGCGTATCAACAATCCACTGGTGCGCGAGGCGCAGGCCGATGTGGATGCAGCCAACGCCATGATCACGTCTGCCAAGGGTGAACTCTACCCCGAAATCGGTGTCGATGTGACCGGGCGTATCGGCGAGGATATCGACGGGTTCAACGGCAGCACCAACGATGTGATCGGGCGAGTTTACCTGCGCTGGAACGTATTCGACGGGGGGATCAAGCAGGCGCAGGTGCAGGAAATGGTCCGCCGTGCCAGCGAGGCGCGCTACCGCCTGCACGACCGCGTGCGCGAAGCGGAAGAGGATGTCACCAACGCATGGACAGCGTTGCAGACGCAGACGCGGGTCGGCACTGCGCTGGAGCGTCAGTCCGAAGTGAGCGACGATCTATTGCTGTCCTACCGCAGCCAGTTCAATATCGGTCGCCGCTCGCTGCTGGACGTGCTCGATGCGCAGAACACGCGCTTCAACACGCAGGTCCGGCGCGAGACATCGCGATTCTCGGAATTGTTTGCCACGTACCAGGTTCTTGCTGCGACCAACCGCTTCCTCGAAGCGCTGAACGTTGCGCCCGGAGCCGGGGCAGGGATGATGGAGCGCGAGCGGTTCGACTATGGACCGTCCGATCCGGCAGAGCTCGACCGACGACGCTACTCGCGCTGATCGAAGGAGTGCGGTCGCGTGTACCAGTCTGACGAGTTTACGATTGCCGAGACTTCGGACCCGGTGGTTTCGGCGGCAATCCGCCTGGCCGAAAGGTTCGGGTTCGATCCTCCGCGCAGCCTGTTCGACCTGCTCCCGCGCAACACCGGCGGACTTCTGCCTTTTCACCAGGCCGGGGCCGCGTTCGATCTGATCGGACTGAATTGTGAAGCGCACCGGCAGCCCAGGCTCCCGCGCCGCGCCGACAATTATCCGGCGCTGGTCAGGCTGGTCGACGGCGGCGCCGCGGCCGCACTCGAGATATCCGATCGCGATGTGCTGGTCTGGCATGCCGGGGCCGACGAGAGTCGCTGGATCGCGCTGGATGAATTGCAGCAGGACTACGCCGGCGAATTCGTAACTGTGGTCGGCAATCCCGATCGCCAGCGCGAAGAAGCCGCACCGTGGCATGCCAAGGCGCGGACTCACTGGTTCTGGTCCGAATTGCGCAAGGAACGCGGCGCGTTCCGTCCGGTGTTGCTCGCGTCTCTCCTGGTCAACGTGCTGGCGCTGGCAATGCCGCTTTTCGCGATGAACGTTTACGACCGCGTTATACCCAATCGCGCTGAAGCCACGCTGTGGGTGTTGGCGACAGGCGTGCTGTTGGCATTTGGTCTGGAGTTTGCCCTTCGTGCGGCAAGAACGCGGGTGATCGACGTGATCGGCAGACGCCTGGACCTGAGATTGTCGCAGAAAATCTTCGCCCGCATGCTGGCCGCGCCGATGGCCAGCCGCCGCGGCAGCACCGGCGCCATGGCCGCGCGCGTAAACGAGTATACCATCGTGCGCGATTTCTTCGCATCGACCACGATCGTGACTATGGTGGATGTGGCGTTTCTTGCCGTTTTCGTCGCCGTGATTGCCTTTATCGGCGGCTGGTTGGCGCTTATTCCGCTGGTCGCCATTGCGCTGATGGCCATCGCCGGGTTCGCCTTGCAACGCCGCGTGGCCGATGCCGCCCGCGACGCGCAGGCAGACCACGGGCTGCAGCACACGATGCTGGTCGAATCGGTGGCCGGTATGGAAACGCTCAAGAGCACTGCTGGCGAGCGGACGATGCTGGGTCGCTGGCACGGTCTGGCCGAGGTTGGCAGCAATTCGCAATTGCGGCTGCGGCGGATCAACGCCATCGCGGTGTCGCTGGCCTCCAGTTTCCAGCAGGTGTCCAGCGTTTCTCTGGTTCTTGGCGGCTATTACCTGTTTGCCGCCGGGCAAATCTCGATGGGTGCGATTATCGCCATCGTCATGCTCGCTGCGCGCGCCCTTGCGCCGGCGGGTCAGATCGCTCTCCTCCTCACTCGTGGCCGTCAGGCGAACGAGGCACTGGTCTCGATCGAAGCGCTGTTCGACGAAGAGGACGAGCGGCAGAAGGGCAGCATGGCGATGCCCGCCGTTGAAAGCGGATATTCCGTCAGGCTCGAAAATCTCGGCTTTTCCTATCCCGACACACCCGGTGCTGCTCTCGACGGCATCGATCTCTCGATCGAACCGGGCGAGCGGATCGCGCTGATTGGCCGGGTTGCCTCGGGCAAATCCACGCTTGGCCGCCTGCTCTGCGGGCTGTACGAGCCTGGCGAGGGCGCGATATATCTCAATGGCATCGACAGCCGCCAGTTCCGCCCGTCAGAACTGCGTACCAATTTCCGCTATGTAGGACAGGATGCGAACCTGTTTACCGGCTCGATCCGCGACAATATCGCGCTCGGCAAGCCGGGTGCCAGCGATGCCGACATTCTCAACGCGCTGGGGCGTAGCGGCGCGGATATTTTCCTGGCGCGCGATGCGGCAGGTTTCGGTCGCGCCGTGGGTGAGCAGGGGCGTCGGCTCTCGGGCGGGCAGCGCTCGTTCCTTGCGTTGTCGCGCGCGCTTGTCACCGATTGCGCGCTTCTGTTCCTGGACGAGCCGACCGGCGCGATGGACAGTCATACCGAGAAACTGGTTGTCGACCGCCTGCGCGAGGGTCTGTCCGAACAGCAGACACTGGTAGTTTCCACGCACCGCCCGGCGCTGTTTACGCTATGCGGTCGGATCATCGTGATGGACCAGGGCCGCGTCGTGGCCGACGGCCCCAAGGACAAGATCCTGGCCCAGCGCGGACCATCGGCGGGTGACGGGCAATGACTGAAGTAATTGAGCACCGGTACGAGCAAAACATGGCATGGGCGATCAAGCGGCTGGCCGCCTGTGCCTTGATCCTTTTCGCATTCGCGGTGTTTGCGCCCTCTGTCGGCAGCGGTGGCGCCCCGATGCTCGCTACGGCAAGCGCGGTTTCTCCGGAAGAAGCCAGGCTTGCGCGGCTATCCTCGATCACGAAGGACGATCACGCAACGATCCTTGGGCGCGGAAAGACTGCCAAGGACCGTAACGAGCAGATCGCACTCGCAACGGGCGCGGTGGAGAGCCTGCCCGGTTTTGCCTTACCGCGCACCGCCTCCGGCATGTCGGACACAGCGCAGCAATGTCTGACGCAGGCAATTTATTATGAGTCCGCGACCGAACCGCTCGCGGGCAAGCGGGCGGTGGCGCAGGTCGTTCTCAACCGCGTGCGGCACCCCGCCTATCCGGCGACCGTATGCGGCGTGGTCTACGAAGGCTGGTCGGCGCCGGTGTGCCAGTTCAGCTTCGTGTGCGACGGATCGCTTCGCCGCAAGCCGTCTGCCTCCCTGTGGCGTGAATCGCGTGACGTGGCGCGCGCCGCGCTCTCCGGCCATGTCGAAGCTGATGTTGGTACCGCCACGCATTACCATGCCGATTACGTTCTGCCGCGATGGGCCTATGAACTCGACAAGGTCCGCCGGGTCGGTCAGCACCTGTTCTATCGCTTCCCCGGGCGTGGCGGGCGTGCCGCCAGCTTTACCTCCCGCTGGACCGGGATCGAACGCATCCCCGTGATCGACTTCTCGCGTTCGGGTGCATTGGGCGATCTGGCTTCCGATACGGGGCCGACCGGCTCGCTGGTGCCGCTGCGCGATCCGACAGACCGTCGCGCGGATAACGATGTCGGCGGGCGCATGGACCCCAGCAAGAGCTGGCGCCTGGCGATCCCGGATCCGGTCACCGCCAGTTCCGGTTTTCGCGCCGCGCTCGACAGCCAGCCTCGCAGCGATACAAGCGGGGAGGTTCGGCCATGACCTTGCGCGCATGGTTTGCCGACCTCGATTCCAGCAGGAAACTCATCTTTACCGCTGCCGTCGGCATGGCATTGCTGGTGCTGTGGGCCAGCCTTGCGCATGTCGACGAGATTACCAGGGGGCAGGGGCGGGTCATCCCTTCCAGCAAGGCGCAGCTCGTCCAGCCGTCGGAACCTGCGGTCATTTCCGATATTCTTGTCCGCAGCGGCCAGCAGGTGAAACGCGGACAGGTACTGGTTCGGCTGGACGCGGCGCTGGCCGACTCCGAACTGGGCGAACTGCAGGCGGAAAACCAGCGTCTGGCCGCGAGGGCCGACCGGCTGGCGAGCGAGGCATCGGGTGGTACGATGGGTTGCGAAGAAGGCAGCCTCTGCTTTGAGGAGCGGCGTCTCCAGCAGGTGCGGCGGGCCACCGCCCGCAGCCGCGAAAGCGCGCTTGCTGCCGCTATCGAACAACGGCGTCGCGATCGCAGCGAGGCCGAGGAAACCATTGCCTCTTTGCAACAGAGCGCGCGGCTGGCGCAGCAGGAGGTCGACATGCTCGCGCCACTGGCAGAGCAGGGCATCGTCCCGCAGACCGACCTGCTGACCGCGCGTCGCGAACTGGTCGATGTGCGCGGACGCCTCAGTGCCGCCCGGCAGGCCAGCGCGCGTGCCTCCGCGTCGATTGCCGAGGCGCAAGCCGATTTACAGGCTGCGCGGCTGGATTTCCGCCAGCAGGCGCTCGACGAACGCAGCGAAGTGGCAACGCGCATGGCGGTCAACAACGAGAGTATTCGCGGGGCCGAAGCGCGTCTCGACCGCAACGAATTGCGCGCGCCTGCCGATGGTATTGTCAATGACGTGCAAATCACGACGGTGGGGGGATTCGTGGCCGCGGGCGAGATGATCATGCAGGTCGTGCCGATCGGTGACCGGCTGCTGGTGGAGGCTCGCGTAAGCCCGCGCGACATCGGGTTCGTTGCCGCAGGTGATCGCGCCAACGTGAAGGTGACCGCCTATGATTTTGCAACTTATGGCGGACTGAGCGGCAGGGTACGCGAAGTTTCCGCCGACAGCATTTACGACGAGGTCGAGCGCGAGGCCTATTACCGGGTTTTGATAGAGACCGATTCAGCTTTCGTGCAAAAGGCCGGACGGCAATATCCCATCGTGCCGGGCATGATCACCGAGGTCGAGATCATTACCGGCAGCAAGAGCATCCTGTCCTACCTGTTCAAGCCAATTACGCGCGGTTTCGATGTCGCGCTGACCGAGAGATAGGCGAGCGACGAGGATCGGGGACGGGAGACGGAACCATGCAGCCAGGCCGATTCGCTATTGAAGCTGAGCGTCGGGCGATAGTCGTACGAAACATTGGCCGGCAGGATTGCCTCGGTTGCATTGTCGAGCATGAGAAACTGCCCTTCGTGGTGGACCACCAGCATTGCGTGATCGGCATTGCGGGCAAGATCGCGGGCAAGCGTCAGGTAGAGGTCACGCGGCGCAAAGCCTGCCCTCAGCAAGAGGTGGTATTTGAGGATCGCGACATCCTCGCAATCGCCGCGCCCGCGCCGAAGCGTTTCGGAAGCAGAGGCCCAATAGTCGCGGGCACGCCATGCGACGCTGTCCTCAGCATGGGCGATGGACCGGTTCACCTGGCTGTTTACACGTCGCAGGGTCGCGCTGTCCGCGTTGAGTGCTCCGCCCAGCAGCCCTTCCGCCTGTCGTTGCGACAGCCGACTGTTCGCCACCCGGTCCCACCGCGCGTTGAATGGCGTGCTGCGTATTGCGACGCGGTTGGAGCCGAGAAAGGGGTCGCTCCCGGACGCAACAGAATTGGGGGGCTGCGCGCGCGGCACCAGTGTCAGCGCGGCGCAGGCAGAGCGGGATTGAATGGGAGCCATGGCGACCGCGGATATTTCGGGCGCGCCGCCTCCGGCAGCGGTTTGTTCCATCCGGATGCGATCGAGCGCGCTTATCTGTCCCCCAAGGATCGCCTCCGACTTGCTGGTAGGGACGTTTTGCGCGAGCATTTCGCCACCCTCGCAATGCGTCTCGACACTGCCCAGCGCCGCGAGCGCCAGCGGCGTCAGCAGGGGCGATGCCTGCGCCGGTGCGGCCATCGCCAGGCACACCACGCCGATTGCGCCGGACAATCGCCGGGCGAGAACGGATTCGGGTTTATGCGCACAGGACATTCTCCGACCATGGCGGAGCAGGCGCATAGGAACGGTCGACAAGCATGGTTAATCCGCCGGGAAGGAAATAAATGCCAACGCATGCTCATGATTCCAGGGGTAAATTTTTGACGACGCTCCTCTCTCACGCGCAGTCTCGCCCTGTCCCCAAAATCTGGGGCGGTGGTCTGTGGGGGCCAGGGATGCAAATGCGAGGGGACGGTGGATGGTTCGCCTGATTAGGGGAAAGGCGTGCCTGAAGGTCGAGAGGTGGGTGCCTATCACGCTCGCCCTGCCGCTGGCTCTTGTGCTTGCGATCAACATGATCGCGGTGCTTCCCGAGCCCTATGGTTTCGAAGCGGCGAGCAAGGGCGAGAGCCGTTACCCGGTCAATCTCGATCTCGTACAGGTGGAAACAGTATCGCTGCAGCGCATCGACCGTGAGCCGTCAGGCGTGTTGGAAAGGCCATTTCCAATACCACAGGGCGAGATCGAGCCCATCCATCTCGGTGCCGTACAAGACGCCGATTTTGGCTTTCCATCGTCAGCAGGATCGCGGCCAGCGCCCGCCATCGGAAGTGAAAAGGGAGCTTCCCGGGCAGATCGGCCCGAATCCTCAGCCGCAATCTCCGGTGTGCTGCCGATAGAATTCGATCTGCGCGGGGGTTTGAAAGACGATAGCGGTGTCCAGATCAGGAAAGCCATCCGGACTGCCGGGCGCGAACTTGGCGAGGTCGATCTGCGGATCGACAACAATCTGGCGATTTTCGCGTCACGCGAACAAATCGCGCGGATCTTGCCGCAACGATCGCGCGCGGTGGAGCGGATGGAAGGGGATTTCGTTCGATTATCGGCGCTGCGCGATGTCGGCGTGAATCTGCGCTACGATGCTACGGCCGATCAGCTTCTGCTGGTCGAATAGGAGCCGGTTTCAATTGGGTGGAGCCTGGTCGAAGCCCTCGCCGGCGGTTGCTTCACGCAGCGCATCGCGCGCTTCGCCGCTCTCCCAGTCATAGGCACCCAGCACTCGCCAGACTTCTTCCCCCTCGGCATCGTAAAGCACGGTAAGCGGCAGCACCGCGCCGCCCCCGAATGCCGTCGCCAGTTCGTTCTCGCCATCAAACCAGCGCGGCAGGCTGTCGAAACCGCGCGAATCGAAGAAGGGCCCGACCGCTTGCGTCCCGTCAAGGTCGACGCTGACGGTGACGACTTTCAGCCTCTCGCCCATTTCGCCCGCGAGATCGTTGAGTAGCGGCATCTCCACCACGCAGGGCGCGCACCAGGTTGCCCACATATTGAGCAATACCGGCTTGCCGCGCAACTCATCGAGCACGAGCGTCGTGCCCGATGGATCGGTTACGCGAGCGCCCGGAAGGGCGTTTCCCGCAAAGGTCCGGTCGAGCGTGCCGGTGAGCATGTCGGCGGTGGCGGGGCTGCCGGATGGCTCGCCTGCTTGCTCTCCCCCCGGCTCCCCGTTATCGCACGCCGCGAGAGCCGCAGCGACCAGCGCGGCAAGAGTGACATGGCGGGATATCGATTTGAGCAAGACAAGTGCCTCCAACGCAATGTGGGGCGGCAGATTTGCCGAGGGCCCCTCTGCGATAATGCGCGAGATCAATGCTTCGATCCCCTTCGACAAGGCGCTTTGGCGCCAGGATATCGCCGCCAGCAAGGCGCATGTGACGATGCTGGCCGCCTGTAATATCGTCAGCGCATCCGACGCGAAAGCGATCATTGCCGGTCTCGACAAGGTCGCGGGCGAATACGAGGCCGATGGCGTTCCCGAAAACTGGGATCTCGAAGATATCCATATGACCACCGAGAGCCGGCTTGCCGAACTGATCGGCCCGGTGGCGGGGCGCCTGCATACCGCGCGCAGCCGCAACGACCAGGTGGCGACCGATTTCCGGCTGTGGGTGCGCGAGGCCATCGACCAGGCCGACGCCGGACTTGCCGCGTTGCAATCCGCGCTGGTTGAGCAGGCAGATCGGCACGCCGGATCGATCATGCCCGGATTCACCCATTTGCAAACGGCGCAACCGGTGACGCTGGGTCATCACCTGATGGCCTATGTCGAGATGCTCCGGCGTGACCGCAGCCGGTTTGCCGATGCGCGCGCGCGGATGAACGAAAGCCCGCTCGGCAGCGCGGCGCTGGCGGGCACGGGCTTTGCCATCGACCGCGCGATGACCGCGGAGGCGCTCGATTTCGATTGTCCCACGCGCAACAGCCTGGATGCGGTGTCGGACCGCGATTTCGCGCTCGATTACCTGCAGGCAGCGGCGCAGTGTAGCTTGCATCTGTCGCGACTGGCGGAAGAGTTCGTGATCTGGGCCAGTCAGCCGTTCGGCTTTGTGCGGATGGCAGATGCGCTATCGACCGGTTCATCCATCATGCCGCAGAAGAAGAACCCCGATGCCGCCGAGCTGGTGCGCGGCCATGCGGGGCGGATCGTGGGCTGCGTCACCGCGCTGATGGTGACGATGAAGGGCCTGCCGCTGGCCTATTCCAAGGACATGCAGGACGATAAGCCGCCGGTGTTCGAGGCGGCCGGCCTGCTAAGCCTGTCTATCGCGGCGATGACGGGAATGGTGGCCGACAGCACGTTTCGCACCGAACGCATGCGCCAGGCCGCCGAACTGGGCTATGCCACCGCAACCGATCTGGCCGACTGGCTCGTGCGCGAGGCCGATATCCCGTTCCGCGAGGCGCATCACATCACCGGCGCGGCGGTGAAGCTGGCGGAAAGCCGCGGGGTTGCGCTCGACGAATTGTCGATCGAGGACCTGAAGCAAATCGATGACCGCGTGGATGAACGCGTCTATGGCGCTCTGTCGGTCGAGGCATCGGTCGCCGCGCGCAAATCGTTCGGCGGTACCGCGCCCGATCAGGTGCGCGAGCGGGTGGCCGAAGCGCGCGCCATGCTGGAGGAACAACGATGAGAAGGCTGGCAACCATCGCCGTATTCGCGCTGGCGCTGGCCGCATGCGGTCGCAGCGAGGACCTGCAACCGCTGGCTGGGATGAGCGCGCCCCCGATACCCTATGGCGCCGAGGATCCGCCCACCGCGAACGAGCTTCTCGCGCTGGACCCGCTGGCGATGCCGGAGCGCAGCGTGGAACTGCGCCGCGAATCGGAAGTGCGCGAGGACGATCCCTTCGACCTCCCGCCCGAGGGCTGACGCATGGACCATTTCCAGATCAGGGACGGGGTGTTGCACGCCGAGGACGTTTCGCTCGATCGCATAGCCGATGAAGTAGGAACGCCCGTATATGTCTATTCGCGCGCCACGCTCGAACGCCATGCGCGCGTGTTTCGCGAAGCTCTCGCGCCGCTGGGCGATCCGTGGATCGCCTTTGCGTTGAAGTCCAATCCCAACCTTGCCGTGGTCAAGGTCCTGCAGGGGCAGGGCTTCGGGGCCGATGTGGTGTCCGGCGGGGAAATGCGCCGCGCACTGACCGCCGGAATGGCACCGGACACCATCGTCTTTTCGGGCGTGGGCAAGACGCACAAGGAGCTGGCGGACGGCCTCGATGCAGGCATCGGCCAGTTCAATATCGAAAGCGAGGAAGAGGGGCACGAACTGGCCCTGATAGCCGAGCGCAAGGGCATGAACGCGCCTGCCGCGCTGCGCGTGAACCCCGATGTCGATGCCGGTACGCATGAGAAGATTTCCACCGGCAAGGCGGAAAACAAATTCGGCGTGCCCTTCGCGCGTGCCGAGGAGCTGTTCGCAGACCTGTCGGGCCGCAAGGGTATGAACCTGCGCGGCTTGGCGGTGCATATCGGCAGCCAGCTTTCCAGCCTCGAACCGATGGAAGCAGCATTTACCCGCGTGGGCGAACTGATCGCCAAACTGCGCAGTGCCGGACATACGATCACGCATGTCGATCTGGGAGGCGGGCTTGGCGTTCCATACAAGGCGGGCGAAGTCATGCCGAGCCCCGCCGAATACGGCGCCATGATCGCGCGCGTTACAAAAGGCTGGGATGTGCGCCTGATGTTCGAACCGGGCCGCGTCATTTCGGGCAATGCGGGCGTGTTGCTGACCCGCGTGATCCGCGTGAAGCGCGGCGATAACGGTCCGCCGTTCGTGATCGTCGACGCGGCGATGAACGACCTGGCACGCCCCGCGTTGTATGATGCATGGCACGATGTCGAGGCAGTCCGGGCGCGCGGCGCGCGGATGACTGCCAATGTCGTCGGCCCGATCTGCGAAACGGGCGACACCTTCGCCAAGAACCGCGACATCGATGCGCTGGCCGCAGGCGATCTTGCGGTATTCCGCACTGCCGGTGCCTATGGCGCGACAATGGCCAGCAGCTACAACAGCCGCGGATTCGTGGCCGAGGTCATGGTGGACGGGTCGCAATTCGCGGTCGTTGCCGACCGTATTCTGCCTGAAGATATCGCCTCGGCAGAACGCGTGCCCGACTTCCTGCTCTGATGCGCTCCCTCCCGCTCTTTCATCGCCTTGCCGGTCAGAAAGTGATCGTGCTGGGCGAGGGAGCGATGGCCGAACCCAAGCGCCGCCTTGTCGAGCGAGCAGGTGGTGAGGTGGTTGGCGAGTTGCAGGAGGGCGTGGACATGGGCGCGCGGCTGGCCTTCGTCGCGCATGACAATGCGACAATGTGCGAGGCGGACGCGATCCGGTTGCGCTGCGCGGGCCTGCTGGTCAATGTGGTCGACCGGCCCGAACTTTGCGATTTCACCACGCCCAGCCTGCTGGAACGCGATCCGGTGATTGTGGCCATCGGCACCAGCGGCGCGTCCGCCGGGCTGGCCAAGCAATTGCGGTTGCGAATGGAGATGCTGCTGCCAGCCGATCTGGGCGATCTGGCTCGTCGTCTGGGCGAGATGCGCGCGGCGATAAAGGCTCGCTTTCCGCACGCAGACCAGAGGCGGCGCGCGCTCGATTCCGCGCTGACGCAAGGCGGCCCACTCGATCCGTTGGCGCAAGGCTCGGCCGGAAGAATCGATGGCTGGCTGGCGGGTGATGTCAGCGCCCGGACGCCAACTCGCGTGGTATTCGCTCTCACCAGCACCGATCCGGACGATCTGACTTTGCGCCAGGCGCGCATGCTCGGCACCGCCGATACACTCCTTTTCGATCCGGCAATCCCGGCAGCGATCCTCGACCGTGCGCGAGATCGGAAGAGCACACGTCTGAACTCCAGTCACAGGTACCATCTCGTA
>OJFM01000100.1_pt1 | contig 12108 bp, 10 predicted proteins | sample 1594211 | NCBI WGS metagenome assembly OJFM01 (sample SAMN05416783, study PRJEB24817) | seawater metagenome | isolation source: Sea water | place: Canada:Atlantic | collected 2013-11
TTGCCGCACCCCCTGTAATGACATCGCGGCGCGATGCGACTGATGCCCTCGGCTACAGTCAATCTCGAGTACGTGAATGGTCTGCACAAACAAAGTGCGGACGCGACGCTCAGGGGAGCCGTGGCCAGGCTGACGCACCACATTTGGATTCTACTGCTCATGGGGGTCACACTCCTGACGAGCGCGTGTGGATCCGGCCCCGAGGCGCTGCGCGCGGGGCTCGAAGCCGAGCGGGGCGCCAACGCCAACTCCGCCGTGGCGGTTGCCGTGCTTGTCGTCTACGACGACTCGGTCTTCGCCGAATTGAGCAAGCTGCCCGCCAAACAATGGTTTGAAGAAGCCGAGCAGCGTAAGCGCGACAACCCCGAGGGCGCCGCCTTCGACCTGCTGTCCTGGGAATTGATGCCCGGCCAGCGCGTCAAAGAGCAGAAGGTCCCCTTGCAGGGCCGGCCCGCCAACGGCTTGATTTTCGCCGATTATCATACGCCTGGACGGCATCGCAGCCGGTTCAATCCGGCAAAGCGAATTCTGATTGTCCTTGGTGTGGACGACTTTACGGTGGTGGATCTCGCAGACGAATAGTGCCCGAGCTTCACAGCTTGGACGCAGCACGGACGCAGCAGCACCGACGATTGGCGCCTCTCAGAGGCAGTGGAGCGACCTCAAGTGCCCAGAAATCTTGTCATCCCGGACGCCCTTCGGTGGCACGAGGGCATGTTGCTGGCGCCCCAGCACTTTCAGCAGCAGTCAGCCCGGCAAGAGGCGCTCGTCGCCCGCTATACGAGCCTCGCGGGGCCGTATGCGTATGGCGTCTGCGATGTGCAAATCGACGACGACCTGCTGACCGACAAGATCTTTCGCGTCGAGAGCCTCGAAGCGATCCTGCCGGACGGTTTGTATGTGCAGGCGCCGCCCGAGCAGGTTGACCTTGGTCCCTTCAAGGCCGACGCCGAGAAGGGCCCCATTCTCGTGTACCTGTGCGTGCCTGAGTCGCGGGTCGGCACCCGTCAGGGCGCCATGGCGCGGTACACCGTCGCCGAAGGTGGCGCGGTTAACGACGTCGATCCCGAATCCCCTGAAGGTCAGGCCGCGGTTATCATTCCGCGCGTGCGCCCCAACGTTCGACTTGTGGTGACCGAAGCTGGCACTGGCGGGCTTGTACGCATGCCCATCGCCCGCCTCGTGTATCGCGACTCGGCGTTCAAACTCGACGATAACTACGTGCCGCCGCACTTCAAGATCTCGACCGCCGACTGGTGCGCGCCGTTGATCGACCGCTGCCGCGAGGTGGCGTCGAAGGTGCGCGGCAAGGCCAACTACCTGCTTGAGATGATCCGGTCACCGGTGGGCTCGGCCAACCGCCCGCGCTTCGAGCAGCAGTTGCACAGCCTGATGGCTGGCCTGCCCGCGTTCGAGGCCAACCTGACCAGCAACCAGGTGCACCCGTTCACGCTGTACACCTCGATGTGCACGTTGGCTGCACATGTCGCTGCAGTGGGCATGGTCGACGAGATCCCGCGCTTCGCGCGCTACGATCACGAAGACCTGCTCGACAAGATGGCGTCCGTCGCCTTGGGCCTCTCCAACACCCTCGATTTGGGCGTGCAAGAGAAGTTCACCGAGTATCGCTTCGAGGGTCAGGGTCACGCCTACAACATCCCGTTCCGCGAGGAATGGGTGGGGCGCACCATCGTGCTCGGCTTCATGGGTCAGCCGACTCAGGAGATCATCGCGTGGGCCGAGAGCTGCTACATCGGCAGCGATCGCCACGTCGATTCGATGAGCAAGAACCGCGACATCGGTGCCCATCGCGAGCGCAACGATCAGCAAGAGGGGCTGCGCCGCCGCCCTGGCACCGTGCTGTTCAACCTTGATGAGAACCTGCGCCGCATCGAGCCGGGCGAGAACATGCATGTGTTCAACCCGGTGCGCGGGCCCAATGACCGCGGGCCCAGCCGCGTGGTCATGTACGTCAAGCACGAGACGCATTGAGTCGAGTCCTGCGCCCGTCCGATGCGCATTCCCTTGCGCAATGCGCGCCGGGCCGTGCACCGTCGAAGAGGCTGATGAGACAGGGAGATAGAGAATGAACGCCGCACAACTCAGCCGCTCCCCCCTGCTCCTGAAGCTACGAGATTTCTACGGCCTGATCGTGCGCCTTAAGGGCGACATCGAGCGCGATGGTGACGATGTCACCGTCGAGCGCGTGCAGGGCGAACTGCGCAGCTTCATGGACGAGCAATTGCGCGCCCTGGGTGAGACCCCCGACGAGGTCGGCTATCACCTGTACGAGGCGATGCGTTACGTCATGGTGGCGCTCGCGGACGACCAGTTCTTGCACATGACGACGTTGTGGTCGGGTCGAGCCCATTGGCTCACCAATCTGCTCGAGAAGCAGATCTTCGGCACACAACGCGCGGGTGCAGCGTTCTTCGATCGCATCGACGAGCTGCTGGCCAGTCGCGACAAATCCAAAGAAGAGGTCGCGACCGCCTTCCTCATCGCTCTGCTGCTCGGCTTCAAGGGCCGATTCCGCGGGCATGAAGAAGACGAATTGATGCGGTATCGCGAACGCCTCATGTACTTCGTCGGGCTGGGCCAACAAAGCGGCCACGATGCCGGTCGGCCGTTCTTCCCGGACGCCTACGCGCACACCGAAGACAAAGACCCCGGCGAGAAGATGCCCGACCATCGCGGCTACGTGAAGCTGCTGATCCTGGTCATCGTCGGCTACTTCGGCCTCGCCCACGCCGTGTGGGTGGCGCAGACGAACGAGATTCGCGACATCGTGCAAGACATCGAGAAACAAAAAACTCGGCCCGGTACGGCCGCGAAGCGAGAGCGCTGATGGCCAAGGCGAAAAAGAAGAAGAAGGGCGATGACGCCGCTTCGCTCGGCGCCATTCGAGGGTCGTACAAGAAGGCTGGCAAGGAGCTCGAGAAGGTCCTGCGCGGCAAAGAAGCGCTGTATCGTATTCCGTGGTTTGCACTGGTTGGTGAACCCGATTGCGGCAAAGAGCTGCTGCTGCCTGAGAGCGGACTCTCGGCGCGCCCCGGCTGCCCGAATACCTATGGCGTCGAGGGCCAGCACGCCAATAAGTGGTGGTTCTTCTCGAACGCCGTGGTCATCGACTACGCAGGCGTCTACTTCACAGGGAATGACGAGAAGCTCGACGCCGACGAAGACGGGCCGGGCTTCTTTGCTCGCCTGTTCGGTCGCGGCAAGAAGGACTTCGCTGAGGGCGCCTGGAAGGCCAACCTCAAGCTCGGTCTGCGCGAGGTGCGACGCCGCCGGCCGCTTGACGGCATGATCGTGGCGATCGACGCCCGCAGCCTGCTTGAGCGTGGTCCCGATGCCCTCACTCGCATTCAGCGTCGCGCTGAGACGGTGGCGGAGCGGATTCACGAGGCGCAGCACACGCTGGGCGTTCACTTCCCGACATACGTCGTGCTCACCCATTGTGAAGCGATCCCGGGCTTTGAGGTCTTCGCACAGGCGATGCCCGAGGCCATGCGCGATCAGATGTTCGGCTGGTCCTCACCGTACGACACCGACACCAGCTACCAGCCGACCTGGGTCGACGAAGCGATCAATTCGGTGCATGAGGCGGTCAGCGTCACGCAACTCGACCTGCTGCCGCATGTCGGCAAGCAGACCGACCGCGACGGCCTGTACCTGCTGCCCAAGCACATCAACACCTTGCGCATTGCGCTCAAGGCGTACCTCGACCCGATCTTCAAGGCCACCAGCTACCGCCAGGCACTGCCGTTGCGCGGTATTTATCTGACGGCGCAGGTTTCAGATGATCCGAACGCCAGCACGCCTGAGCCGTCGGCACCCGAAGACCTGATGGCCGCGTTGATGGCCAGCTCAGGCAGCGGCGGCGCGGTGCCGGTTCCGACCGGTGATGCGCCCAAGCCGGCGTTCATCCGCCAGCTGCTGACCGAAAAGATTTTCCGCGAGTCTGGGCTGACACGGCTCGATGACGAGCAGAAGCGCAAGCTCAAGAAAAAGGTGCGCTGGTATCGCATCGCCGTGACGGTGGTGGCCCTCATCGGGCTGGGACTGATTCTGTACCAGCGGGCGGCGACGAACACGCGTATTGAGCGCTTTACGAAGGTGAAGACGCTCCTCGACGACTACCGCAGCAAGATTCGGGTCGATCAGACCATCAGCGGTGATGAGGGCCTCAGGACACTAGAGGCGCTGGCCGAGCTCGACGTGAATGGCTTCGAGATCGCCACCGCGCCGACGTCGTACTTCGACAACCTGACGGCAGATACGAACCACGCCATCGCGAATCTGCTCAGCGTCGGTGTCGCCAAGCCGTTGCGTGCCGCTCTTGAAGAGCGCGCGAACTTGTTGCTGCCGCCTGAACTTGAGAAAGTTCAGGACGACAACACCCTCGCGGTCAGCACCCACCACAACAAGGGGTCGACCCAGGCGAGCATGCGCGAGAACGTGGGGCGGCTAAACACCTTCGCGGGCAGCGTCGAGGAGCTCAGCTCGAACATCAAGCGCTACAACACGCACAGCGTGTCGGACGTGGCGCACCTGTTCAAGTTCATCACTGGTAAAGACATTTCAGACTCGTTCTCCAAGAATGACCGCCTGTACGAGATGGCACTCGCAGAGAACGATAAGCAAATTTGGCCCAAGCTGAAGTTTGAGGCCTACGGCAAGCGCGCCAAAATCAAGCACGAAAAGATGGCCGCCAAGTTCCAGAAGGAGGTCTTCACACAGAGCCTTCTGGCGGCGTCTTTGGGCAACCTGTCCGATCTGCTGGATTCCATCGAGCTGCGCCAGGCAGGCGAAAGCTACGCTGAGCGGCTGCTGGCCATCAGCAAGGGCATCAGCACGGTCGAGCAGCATATCGGTGGCGGCAAAGCCAAGTGGTTGCTGTCCGAGGCCTTCAAGCCCGGCTCGATTTATCAGAAGCTGATTGAGCGTCTCGACAAGAACGACGCGTTCCCGAAGGCTGACGATTCGGACGAAGGCAACGCAGTGGGTCTCGGCACCCGCTTCCAGAACGTTAATCAGCAGCTCTTTAGCGAGCTGCGCAACAAGGTTTGGGGCGCAGAGTCGCGTTCTGGCAACTTCCGCCTTCTTGGTCAGCAAGACGGCAAGGTTGTGCTCAGTGATGATCTCGACCGCGTGAAGCGGCATGTTGCCCGCTACATGGCACAGCCCTATGTCAGCACCGAAGACCAGACCACATACCAGCTTGATGTCGCCCGCAAGGCGGGCCTGCGTGATGGCTGGAATGAGGCGCTGCTGCGCGAGATTCTTGACTGGCGCACCAAGCACGACGCCTTCGCGAACACGCCCCGCGACGACCTGCCAGGCACGGTCAGCACGGCCTTGAACCAGGCGGCGAGCCGCGAACTGCGCAACCGCATTGGCTTGGTGATGGAGTACGCACGGCCGGCGAACAACCTCGAGGCGGGCGACGCCACTGCGTCGTGGACGCCGCAGCGCAAAGAGGCGCTCAAACTGCGTATCCGCAACCTCAAGCAGGAGCACGTTCGTATCCTCGAGGTCATCGGCGCACTGCAGGACGTCAACCGCACGCTGAGCGAGCCTGAGAACCGCGAGCTGTTCAACGCGCTGCGTGATGACGTCATCGGGCTGCTCTCGCAGGTCGACTCGATCCTCAAGAGCGAGAAGCTGTACCAGATTAACCAGCAGGAGTTTTCCTGGTGGGAAGGCGACCTGACCCCGAATGTCGTCGCCTTTGGCGCCCGCGATAACAACGACTTGGTCGCACGACTGGAAGTTCAGCGGACCACGATTCAGACGCTTGTGACCGACTTCGCACGGCCGCTCGACGAGGTTATTACGGCCATCGGCGAACCGTTGACCAGCAACAGCTTGGTCAACCAGTGGAAGGAAATCCTCGGCGTCCTCGACGAGTACGACAAGAAGGTGCCTGGCAACTCGCTCGAAAAGATCGAGCGCTTTGTCGAGACCGATTTGGGCGATCTCAAGCTTGAGACCTGCCGCGAGCAGCTCAAGCCGATCACGAGCGACCGCAGCGGCAAGAACTACTTCGAGTCGCGCATGTACCGCATCGCGACGCAGATGCAGGCCCGTTGTGACCGCATCCTCAAGAAGGTGACGGTCGAGGGTTACCTTGAGCTGCAGCAGTTCTTCGAGAACCGCATGTTGGGCAAGTTCCCGTTCTCGGGTCCCGACGTGATGGCCGAGGTCGAGACTGGCGAGATCGTGGAGTTCTACAAGCTCTACGACAAGTACGCGCCGGCCTTCGAGGCGCTGATCAAGCCCAAGAACGGCCGTACCGCCTTGTTCGACAATGCGACCGCCGACGTCCAGCGCTTCTTGGCGCAGGTCGACAAGGCGCGGCGACTGTTCAAGGACATGCTCAACGCTGAAGACGAGAACCCCGACCTGGTGCTCGACAGCCAACTCGACTTCCGCGTCAACCGCGACAACGAGCTGGGCGGCAATCAGGTCATCGATTGGTTCGCGACCGTCGCCGACCAGCAGGTCAGCTTCCGCGACAACAAGCGTTCGACGCAGTGGCGCAGCAACGATCCGTTGGGCATGTGCTTCCGTTGGGCCCGCGACGCCGACTTCATCCCGGCCGCCAATCAGCGCAACGAGCAGTTGCGCGTCAACGGCCGTGAAGCCTGCTTCGTCTACTCGGGTCGCTGGGCGCTCTTGCGCATGTTGGTCGCGCACGCCACGACGCCGGCCGACCGTGGTCGACGCTCGTTCCTGCGTCCGCACACGCTGCGCTTTGAGATTGAGACGAGCCTGGCAAGCAGCCGCGGCGGCGCTGGCGCCATCGCTCAGGATGCCCGCGTGTACACGCGCATCGGCATTTTGCTGCCTGGCGAGAAATCAGCATCGAAGCTGCCTGAGTTCCCACGGCGCGCGCCTGAAATTCCCAAGCGCGTGCTTCAGAAGCATCAGATCATGTCCGATAAGAAGGGCAAATAAGACATGGCGCGTAAGCTCTCGGTAGACATGGCGGAGTTGTCCCGTCCGATCTCCGATTTGCTGCCTTCCGGCGAGTCGCTTCGGCGCAGTGCCGTCTATGACAAGATCAAAGAGGCGCGACGGGCGGAGGATCCAAACCTCTCCCAGGGCGTCTGGGTCACGGACGTCAAGAAGGCAGACTGGGGCGAATCTGAGAAGCTGTGCCTCGACATCTTGCGCAGCAAGTCCAAGGACTTGCGTGTTGCGGGTTGGCTGACCGAGGCATGGCTCAATCGCTACGGCGTTGAAGGCGCAACCGAGGGCCTCCGGGTCATCGATAGCCTGATCACGCGCTTTTGGGATACGGTCTATCCGCCTCTCGATGAGGACGGCGATCTCGATGGCCGCATGGCGCCCGTCGCATGGCTCAACGACAAGCTGACCGTGCAACTCAAGCGCACGGTGCTGACCGAGCCGCAGACTCAGGAGCCTCAGCTCCTGACTTGGCTCGATTGGGAACGCGCGTCGATGTACGATCGGCAGAACCGCAAGCCCCCCGAGGGCGAGTCGAGTACTGCTGACTTCATGAGCAGCGTCCTGCTCACGCCGGCTGATTTCTATCGCAAGCGCGATGCTGAAATTGCGGACTTGATCGCGGCCGCCAATGCCCTTGAGGCATCGGTCGACAAGCGCTGCGGTCAGCCGATGGCTGCCTTGTGGCAGTTCAAGGAGATGGCGGAGCAACTCAAGGCCTTCGTCGGCCGGGCGCTCGACCAGAAGGGCGAAGATGAGCCCGAGATCGAGGATGCTGAAGATTTGGGCGTGGATGTGGGCGACGATGCGGGCTCCAAGGGCGTGCGTTTCGGTGCAATCCGCAACCGCGCCGAGGCGTATCAACGCCTCGCCGAAGCGGCGCACTACTTGATCGCGAAAGAGCCACACAGCCCCGTGCCGCATTTGATTCTGCGCGCGGTGTCTTGGGGTAACATGTCCTTCGGAGAGTTGGTCCAGGAGCTCGTCTCCGACCAGCGCGACGTGGGCCAGATCTTCGAACTCCTGGGCATGGTTCCCAAGGAATAGCGGATCTGAACGGGGCCTCTGGGCCCAATGATTCCTAGCGGGGCGTCTGCCCTGCGTCGACGTTGCCCTTTCGGCTGGGCGTCGTCGTCACCCAACCGATCGTCTTTCTGGACGATCCTTGAAGCCGAGTGGAGAGACGATGGCTGACAGCATTCAGCATAAGATCGGACGCAATCGCCCGCCCCGCGTCCAGATCACGTACGACGTCGAAATCGGCGACGCCATGGAAGTCAAGGAATTGCCCTTCGTGGTTGGTCTTTTGGCCGACCTTGCCGGGCACTCCAAGCAGCCTAAGCTCAAGGCGCGTAAGTTCGTTCAGATCGACGGAGAAAACTTCGACGATGTGCTCGGCAGCTACGCACCTTCGCTAAGCTTCACCGTGCCGAACAAGATCGACGACAAGAGCGAGCACATCCCGGTCGAGCTGACCTTCGACAAAATGGGCGATTTCGAGCCCATGGCGATCGTCAACAAGGTCGACAAGCTGCGCGAGACCTACGAGCAGCGTCAGCAGCTCAACTCACTTCTCGCGAAGATCTTCGTCAACGACGATTTGGCCACCGCCATCAATGGCGTTATCCAGTCGTCCGCGACCGATGAAGATCTCAAGAAGGCGCTCGAGGCCCTCAAGTCGAAGCTCGCCTGATCGCGCTGCGATTGTGAGCTCTTTTGTTCGAACTGTTTGACGAGCCCTGAACGCAGGCTCGAAAGGAAGAATACATGGCCGCTTCGAAGGCGAAGGCCAAGGCCGGCGCGCCGGCAGCTGCTGCAGGCAGCAACTTCATCGACTCGGTGATTGCCGAGACCAAGAGCGCGAATGCGAATGGAGAGCTCAGCGCTCTGCTTAACGCTGCGCTCACTGCTGGTCTTTCCGGTGATGAGAAGAAGAAGTCCATCAAGAACGCGATTCAGCTGATCGAAGATCAGGTCGCCAAGCTTGACCGGGCACTGTCGGCGCAGCTGCAGCTCATTCTGCACAACCCCGACTTCCAGGAGCTTGAGGGCACCTGGCGCGGCATGAAGTACTTGGTCTCGAAGTCCGAGACCGGTACGCAGCTCAAGCTGCGTTGCCTGCATGCCAACAAGACCGAGCTGCTCCAGGACATCGAGAACGCGTCGGACTTCGATCAGTCCCGCCTGTTCAAGATGCTCTACGAGGAAGAGTACGGCACGTACGGCGGTAACCCTTACGGGTTGCTCGTTGGTGGGTACTCCTTCGGCAAGTCCAACGCCGACCTCGACCTGCTCATGGGTCTCAGTGACGTCGCTGCCGCCGCGCACGCGCCGTTCCTCGGCGCCGCGTCTGCCGATCTGTTTGGTCTCAAGGGATTCGATCGCCTCGGCGAGCCGCCCGATCTGGCCAAGCTGTTCGAGCAGAACATGGAGAAGTGGAACCAGTTCCGCTCCAAGGAAGAGTCCCGCTACGTCAGCCTGTGCATGCCCCGCATGCTCATGCGTCAGCCGTACGGTGCCGCCAGCAACCCGATCGCAGGCTTTGCCTTCGAAGAGGACGTCGACGGTTCCGACAACAGCAAGTACTGCTGGGGCAGCGCGGCATGGGCGCTCGGCGAGCGCATCAACGCTGCGTTTGCAAAGTATCGCTGGTGTGGCGCGATCCGCGGCGCCGAGGGTGGCGGCTTGGTAGAGGGTCTGCACCTTCACAAGTTCAAGACCGCTGAAGGCGACATCGCGACGAAGATCCCCACCGAGGTGGCGATCACTGACCGTCGTGAAAAGGAGCTCAACGATCTGGGCTTCACGTCGTTGGTCTTCTGCAAGAACACCAACTACGCCACGTTCTTTGGTGCACCCACGTGCAACAAGCCCAAGAGCTACGACACCGACTTCGCCAACGCGAACGCCCGGATCTCGGCGCAACTGCCGTACATCCTCAGCGCCTCGCGTTTCGCGCATTACCTCAAGGTGATTGCGCGCGACAAGGTCGGCTCGTTCATGACCCGCGACGAGGTGAGCAACTTCCTCAACCGCTGGATCATGCAGTACGTCATCGGCACCGATGACGCAGGGCACTCGCTCAAGGCGAAGTACCCGCTGCGCGAAGCCCGCGTTGATGTCACCGAGGTTCCTGGTAACCCGGGTGCGTACCGAGCGGTCGTCTATGTGCGCCCGCACTTCCAACTCGACGAGCTCAGCGCGTCGATCCGGTTGGTCGCCAACTTGCCGCCGCCGGCAGGCTGATTCGGGATTCTACGGCGGCCGAGTAAAGACTCGGTCGCCTGTAGAGCGCAGAGTGAGCGGTGATCCGCCACCGCGTGCATTATCCGCTTCGCCCGACCTAGGTCGATGTGTATGATGGCGTTGGGTCTGCTGACATCAGCCGACTCAGAAGGCGCCATTGTCGCCGATAGTGTAATCCAGCGGTGGTTTTCGCCACCGTTACCGTAATTTCGGGGACTTCCCCCGGTCATATTTTGGGGCCCGCCCCACAACGAGAATCAGGAGCCACCATGGCAGTAAACGTCTTCGCGAAGTTCGTCGGTAACGATATCATGTTCTCAAGCCTCATGAAGGGCTACGAGAACTGGAGCGAGGTCCAGACTTGGAACCACTCGTTCCACCAGCCGACCAGCCCGGTCCGCTCGTCTTCGGCATCGGGCACGATTGAGCAGGCGCACCACGCACCTTTCTCGTACACGATGACGATGGACAAGGGTTACACCGCGCTGCTGAAGGCTCTCTGGAGCGGCAAGCACTTCGACGAGTGGCACTTGGTTGCCAAGAACTCGTCCGGTGATGGCTCGGCTGCTTCGACGGCCGTTCCGTACCTCAAGATCGACATGGAGTCGGTCATCATCTCCGACATCTCGGTCTCGGGTGGCCCCGGCGATATGCCCCACTTGAGCATCTCGCTCAACTACGGCAAGATCACCTACACCTACACCGTGGCCGACCCGGTCAAGGGCACCACCAGCGCGGCACTGCCCGTGTACCACGACATCAAGACCAACGAGGTTGGCTGATTGAGTCGGCGCGCCCTCCGGCTTCGGATGGGCGCGTGGTTTCCTACCTGCTGAGCCACCGTACGCGTGGCCTGCCGCTTCAGCGGCTCCCTGCTTGAACAACGCATCAACCGCGATTTTGTCGCCGATGCCGAGCTGCGTCTGCTGACTGAGAACGGCAAAGAGACACAGATCTGACCTCATGCGGTGGCGTTCTTCGCGCTGATTGGGTCCTTATCCGGCGAGGCCCACGACGGAGACCTCGATGGCACATCCTTGGCCTTTACAGATCAGCACGAGTGACCCAGACTGACGCCAGCACATCTATTAGGTCGGCACTACATTCATGGCGGATCGCAAACGCAGTATTCGCGCGCCCCTACTCGATCGTCTCATTGACGACAACCCTGGTGGACTCCCTGAGCGGCCGCCTATGCGGGTGCTCAAGCGCAATATCTTCGCCAAGTCCGTTGTGCGTGATTTGGTGTGGTTGCTCAACACAAGGTCAGCGACGCGCATCATGCCTGATGGCGAGATGCGGCCGCATACCAAGACGGTGATCGACTACGGCGTTGAGGACATCTCGCATCTCGTTGCGGGCTCACATGACGATCGCGACCGTCTTGCCAAGTCGATTCGCAATGCGATCAAGCTCTACGAGCCGCGTCTAAAGGTGCATCGCCTGACCGTCGAGCTCGTCGAAGGTCAGCACCTGAGCGCCGCGATTCGGTGCGAAGCCTGGCTGGTGGCCGATGAAGTGCGAGAGCCCGTCTCGTTCAACATGAGAATCGACACGTCTGAGGGGAAGGTGGAGCTCGATGGCCGGTGAACTCGACGAGGCGCTGCTCGATCGCTATCGCGAAGAGTTGGCGTTCTTTCGCCGTATGGGTGGGCGCTTCGCGCGCAAGCACCCCCGCATCGCCAAGCGACTCGAACTCGGCACGGCCGAGAGCCCCGATCCGCATGTCGAGCGGCTGATTGAGTCCGTCGCCTTCTTGACGGCGCGCTTGCAGCTCGACCTTGAGGCCGAGTTGCCCGAGGTGACGCGCGGCATCCTGGGCCAGCTCTATCCGTAGATCGGAAGAGCGTCGTGTAGGGAAAGAGTGTAGATCTCGGTGGTCGCCGT
>OJFM01000101.1_pt1 | contig 12108 bp, 9 predicted proteins | sample 1594211 | NCBI WGS metagenome assembly OJFM01 (sample SAMN05416783, study PRJEB24817) | seawater metagenome | isolation source: Sea water | place: Canada:Atlantic | collected 2013-11
CATACGAGATGGTACCTGTGACTGGAGTTCAGACGTGTGCTCTTCCGATCTGAGGAGGCGCAGGAGGCGGTGCGGGCGCCCGTTCTTCGCGACGGGGTTCGATCTTGGTGATGTCCACCGCATCGAGATTTCGCGGCGCTGGCGGGGTCGCTTCGATCTCGAACTCGGCAAAGGCTTGCGCCAGATCGATTTGCAGCGGTTCGCGCACCCTTGCATCGACAGGCGGTCCGGCGACAGGTTCACTGATCGAGAACGAAGGTTGCCCCACCTGCTGCTCCGGCTCCGGCAAGCGAGCGACCACGACCGGCGCTGCTGGCTCGGGTCGGCTTGTCTGCGGCGGCAGTGCTTGAACCACCTCACGCCGCGTGTTCGCGGTCGGCGCAGGCGCTGTCGTCGGGCTGGAGACCGGCGGCAATTCCTGCGTCGCCTCACGACTCACGATGGCAGGGGGCAATTCTTGGACGTCCTCTTGGCGCGCCGCCGGGGCGGGCGTGGTAGCGCGGGGGACCTGCTGTACGACCTCGCGGCGCGTTGTGCCGGAGCGCCTTGTGGAAGACGGCCCCATCGCCTGACCGCTGGGGATCAGGCGCGAATCGGCCGAACGGTTCGCCGCTTGCGATGCCGCAGGGGCCGGAGCGGATCCTGCCGCGCTGGCGATTTGCGGATTGTCGCGGCCGATTTGCGCAGCCGGGGGGAAACTGCCGAGGTTCGCGGCAGCCGCCTGTTGTGCGCGCGTAAGGCGGGGCATGAAACGCAGATAGGGGGAGAGGCGCTGCGCAAGCCGGCCCGGCAGCATCGTCTCGACAATGGAAATGGCCTCGTCTTCCTTACCGAGAATCGCAAGCGCGAAAGCCCGCGTGCGATATGCCGCCAGGTCGCGACGCTGGAGCAATGGCAATAGCACTGCTTCCGAAGCCGCGCGGTCTCCCGCGATGGCGTGGCTGAGCGCCAGCCGCCGCACCGTTTCGGGATTGTCGTTGCGCGACAGGGCCACACCATACCATCTCTGCGCCAGCGCATTATTGCCGACAAGATCGTATGCCAGTCCGAATTCCGCACCATATGCAGTCATGTCCTGCCCGGCGCGCTGCGCCTGTTCGAACAGGGATATGGCCGCGACAGGATCCTCACGTCGAACTGCAACCATCGCCAGGCCCGTCAACACCCGCCCATCACCCGAACTGATTGCCTGGGCGCGCAGGAAAAACCCGCGCGCCGCATCGTAATCGTCAAGCTCGACCGATGCCTGTCCCGCAGTAATCAGCAGGGGCAGTGAATTGGGATTACGCGCGAGGCCGCGCAGCGCGTCGTTCAGCCGCTCTGTCGCCGGGTTCGGCAGCGCCTGGACGACCGGCTGCGCCAGCGCCGGAGCACTTGCGAAGCCCACCGCACCAAGCGCGACGGCACACAGGCCGACAATTCCGGCGACGTTGCGCGGTGTCGATTTGGCAAAGGACATGCCGACCAGATAGGCCAATCGGCCTGAACGCCAAGCGAACAAGGACTTACTGGTTGTTCTGGCGCCCAAGGAATCGGGGGATGCGCATGGCCCGGCCGCTGCTGTCCTCCTCATCCTCGTCTTCTTCTTCCACAGCACCGGGACCGCGCGACAAATTGGCCATCCGCTCGAACAGCGTGCTTCCCGCACCGGCCGCACCGGCTGGCTTCTTCGCGGCAGGCTGCGCAGGCGAGGCTGGTTCGCCAGTGTCACCGCCCAACATGCGACGGCGCCGACCGAGAGCCGGGTCCTGCACCGGTTCGTCGGCATCGGCGAGTCTGCTGGCGTCGAGCAGAAGTTCGTCCTGCGGCTGTTCCGGGGTTGCAGGGGGAACGCGGGCGTCTTTCGTCAGTTCGAACATGTCCCCAGCGGCGCCCTTGCCTTGCGCATTTGCCGAATGTTCGTTGCCCGGCGAGCTGAAACCGTCCCGCTGCGTACGCCCGTAGTCGTCGTCATCGGCGGGCTCGGTCAGGCCCGTGCCGCCGTCTTCGCCATCGGCGCTGCCTTCGTTGGCCTGCTTGCCAGCCTCGTAGCCGGTCGGAACAGCATGCTCGCCGCGTGCTTCGTCCTGCGCGACCACTTCTTCGACATCGTCAGCGGTGCCGAGGTCGAAGGCATCGTCATCGCTTTCGTCGGTCGGCTCGTCGATTGCCGCCGGTGCACCTGCGCCCGCGGAACTTCCCGGCGCGGCGGGTCTCTTCGGGCCGCGCGTGCCACCCAGACTCATCGGGCGCGAAGCGGAGTGGGCGTGTTCGGGCGCCTGCTCGATACCCGTCGCCACGACCGAAACGCGTATTTTGCCGTCCAGGTCGGGATTGAAAGCCGAACCCCAGATGATATTGGCTTCGGGATCGACCAGTTCGCGGATATGGTTGGCCGCTTCGTCGACTTCGAGCAACTTCATGTCCTCGCCGCCGATGATCGAGATGATCACACCCTTGGCGCCTTGCATGCTTACCCCGTCGAGCAGTGGATTGGCGATCGCGCGTTCGGCGGCTTCGAGAGCGCGATTGTCGCCCTCGCCCTCGCCCGTGCCCATCATCGCCTTGCCCATCTCGTTCATGACCGAGCGAATGTCGGCGAAATCGAGATTGATGAGACCAGGCATCACCATCAGATCGGTGATCGAGCGGACGCCTTGCTGCAGCACCTCGTCGGCGAGCATGAAAGCTTCCTTGAAGGTCGTCTCGGCCTTCGCGACCAGAAACAGGTTCTGATTGGGAATGACGATCAGCGTATCGACGTGCTTCTGCAATTCGTCGATGCCCGATTCGGCGGAGCGCATCCGGCGCGTCCCTTCGAACAGGAAGGGCTTGGTCACCACGCCCACGGTCAGGATACCCTTGCCGCGCGCGACTTCCGCGATCACCGGCGCGGCACCGGTACCGGTCCCGCCGCCCATGCCCGCTGCGATGAACACCATGTTCACCCCTTCGAGCGCGCGTTCGATCTCTTCCACGGTCTCTTCCGCGGCGGCACGACCGACTTCGGGCCGGGATCCTGCGCCCAGACCCTGCGTGATGTCGGGGCCCAGCTGGATACGATGTTCGGCAATGGCGTTGTTGAGCGCCTGCGCATCGGTGTTGGCGACGATGAAATCGACACCTTCGATCTCCGAGTCGATCATGTTGGCGATGGCATTGCCGCCAGCGCCGCCGACGCCGATCACGGTAATCCGCGGGCGCAGTTCTTCGACCGAGGGCGGTCCGATATTGATACTCATTTCAATGCTCTCCCCAGGGAGCCGTAACGGAAGGGTCGTGTGCGCTTGTGCCACAAAGGGATTCACCGCGTGAAGTGGCAAACCGATGTATCCACAGCCATGCGGGTCCGATAACGGCAAAACGACAGGCGATCAGAAATATTCCCGCATCGCAGTAAGGATATGGCGAACGAGCGCCAGACCGGAAAACCGCGTTGTCGGTGTAAAGCGCGAACCGACCGAACGAATGTCGACCGGATCCTCAGCAGCATAAAGACACAATCCCGCCAGCGTGGCGAATCCGGGAACGCTATGCGCCTCGGGAAGGCCGCGCAAGGCAGGCGGCTTGCCGATCCGCACGGGCGTTCCCAGCACCGATTGCGCGTAGTCGGCCAGCCGCGCCAGTTCCGCTCCGCCGCCGGTGATCACAACCTGCCGCGCGCGCGAACCCGATTTGCCGGTGGCAAATCCCATCGAATCGAGCGCACGCCCGACATCGCCCATAAGCACATCGAGTTCGCCGGTGATGACCGAAATCAGTTCGGCACGCGGCAGATTGCCGCGATCGTCTGCTCCGCGCGCGACTGTGCTGGCGGCTTCGTCACCTGGCGCGGCGACGGGAATCATTTCACGGTGATCAGTCGGACTGGCGATTGCCGAGCCGGACACGCATTTGAGACGCTCGGCCTGGAATCGGCGGATTCCGAACGCCGAGGCGATGGCATCGGTGATATCGGCGGAACCGCGCGGGATCGATGAGAGACCCAGCAGCATTCCGCCGGCGAAGACCGCTACATTGGTAACCTCGCCACCGAATTCCACCAGCGCAACGCCAAGATCGCGCTCTTCGGGGGTCAGACAGGCGAATCCCGCGGCGAGCGGAGAAGCAATGATGCCCTCGACCTCCATATGCGCGTTCTGGACCGCTTCGGTCACGTTGCGCATCGGCGCGCCCTCGGCCAGCATGACATGTATATCCACGCCCAGCCGATCGGCATGCAGGCCTTTGGGATTGGCCACACCGTCGGCGCCGTCGAGGAAATAGCAGGCGGGCTGTGCGTGCAGCACCATGCGACCGTCGGGCTCCAGCCCCTCGCGCGCGGAAACGAGCAGGTGCTCGATATCCTCCTCCTCGATCCGCCGTCCGCCGATCTCGATTTCCACCGGCGTTATGCTGCTGGCGAGGCCCGCACCCGAACAGCCGATCCACACGCTGGAAATGCTGGTCCCGGCCAGCTTCTCGGCCCGCTCGATCGCGTCGCGCACGGCATAGGTGGCTGCCGCCATATCGGTCACATAGCCGCGCTTGACACCCTGCGCCGCACGGTGCCCGCTGCCAAGTACGTGCATTTCGCCATTCTCGCCGATCCCCGCGATCATCGCCGAGATACGGAACGAGCCGATGTTCACAGCGCCGATAACACGGCTGATACGCGGCTGGCTGGCCATCAGCTACGCTCCTTCATTTCGAGTTCGCGATCCGCCCTTCCCGGCACCCGCATATACATGCGCGGCGGGTTGCGCATGTCGAAGGCCACCACTTCGCCGCCGATCAGGCGGTGAACGCCATCGGCCTGGGCAAAGCTGATCAGCGCCGCAGCCGCACGATTCTCGCCCTCGGGAAGAGCCAGATGCTGGCCGGTCTTGAATGTCAGGTTCCAGCGGCGATTGCCGACCCATTCGGCGCCCTTGACCTGCGGCCTGAGCGCGGGTGCGGAATCGAGCAGGCCGGTCAAAGCCTCGACCTGCGCCTGCGCGCCCATGCCCTCTATCAGCAGCAGATCCCTGACCTGGTCCGGCGAAACCGGTTCGAGCTCGGCCCCGGTCGGATCGATCAGGACCTGCCGATCCGCTTTGGCCAGCACGGCATGCGGCTCGCGCTCGACGATATCGATGACCAGCGCATCGGGAAGCTGACGCGATACGCGCGCGTCCGCCACCCAGTTGAGATCGAGAAGTTCGGCCCGCAATGCATCCAGATCGACGAGTGTCATGGCGAGGTCCTCGCGACCGATCGCCCGTTCGTATACGCGCATCTGGTTGAGCCTGTCGGTCCCGCGCACCTCGACATGGCGCACCTTGTAACCGGCATTGGCCGATATGCGGGCGAACCGCTCCGAAACCACTGCCGTTGCCCCCGAGACATTCGCCACGACTGCTACCAGCGCCAGCGCCCCGGCAAAAATCAGTATCATGAAGAAGCGGTGCCACTGCTCTTCGGTAAAGGGCAGCGCATTTACGATGCGGTCGAACACCGAATTGGTGCGCGCCTTTGCCTTGCGCACCTGGCCCTGGCGCCCCTGTGCACGCGCCTGTCGACGGACCCCGGTGGCCTTCCGGCGGATCGTTTGCGCCATCAGTCTGGCGCCCCTTGCTGCGACACATGATCGAAGTGCTTCAATGCGTCCGCAATTACCATTTCGCACAATTGCGGATATTCGATTCCGCAATGGCGGGCCTGTTCGGGCGCAAGGCTGAGCGGAGTCATGCCCGGCTGGGTATTTGTTTCCAGCAGGAACAGCCCATCCTCGCCGCGCTCGTCATCCCAGCGAAAATCGGAACGACTGACTCCGCGACAGCCGAGACGGCGATGCGCCTGCAACGCATATCGCAGACATAGCGCCTCGATCTCGCCGGGGATTTCCGCCGGGCAAACGTGCTCGGTCATGCCATCGGTATATTTGGCGGTGAAATCGTAAAATCCGCTCTTGGGCACGAGTTCGGTCACCATCAGCGCGCGGTCACCAAGAACTGCGGTGGTCAGTTCGCGGCCGCGGATATAGGGTTCGGCAAGCAGGCTGGGAAACTGCTGCCACGGCCCCTCCGCATCACGGCGGATCGGATTGCCGCAATTGCTCTGGTCGGTGACGATGGCGACACCGACGGACGATCCTTCGTTGACCGGCTTGAGCACATAAGGGCGGGCAATCGGATCGCCCTCATACAGATCCGCACTCTTCACGATGCGCCCGCCCGGCATCGGGATGCCGTGGGGGACCAGTGCATGCTTGGTCAGTTCCTTGTCGATGGCGATCACCGAAGTGGCCAGTCCCGAATGGGTGTAGGGGATACCCATAAGATCGAGCATGCCCTGCACCGTTCCGTCCTCGCCCGGGACGCCGTGCAGCGCATTGAACACAACATCGGGTGCCGCATCGGCCAGTCGTGCGGCAACGTCGCGGCCCATGTCGATCCGGGTAACGCGGTGGCCAAGACCTTCCAGCGCATCGGCCACGCCCTTGCCGGACATTAGCGAAACTTCGCGTTCATTCGCCCAGCCGCCCATCAGCACGGCGATGTGGAGATGAGGAAGCAGGCTCATTTCAATGCACTCACGGTCGACCCACCCGCTGAATTTCCCATTCCAGCGTCACGCCCGACTTACCCGCCACGCGGCGGCGCACTTCTTCGCCCAGCCCTTCGATATCGGCGCTGGTCGCCGCGCCCCGGTTGATGAGGAAATTGGTGTGCTTCTCGCTCACCTGCGCGTCGCCCATTACCAGCCCGCGACAACCGGCTTCGTCGACCAGCTTCCATGCCTTCTGACCTTCGGGGTTCTTGAACGTCGATCCGCCGGTCTTCGTGCGCAACGGTTGCGATTGCTCACGCTCTTCGGCGATTCGGTTCATTTCCGCATTGATCCGGCCGGGATCGCCCTCCTTGCCCTGGAAACGCGCGCTCACCACGATGGCTTCGGGCGGAAGCTTGGAATGACGGTAAGTATAATTGAGATCGCTGGCCGGGATGTTCACGCAGTTTCCGCCGGGCAGCACGACATCGCAATCGATCAGGATGTCCGCTACTTCGCGGCCATACGCTCCGCCGTTCATGCGCACAAAGCCACCAACAGTGCCGGGAATTCCGCGCAGGAATTCCAGCCCCGCAATTCCCGCGTCACGCGCGCTGGACGCGACGAGGATACCCGGTGCGCCGCCCCCGCATTCGAGCACGTTGTCGCGTCGCACCTCCACACTGGAGAACGGCTTGCCCAATCGGACCACGACCCCCGGCACCCCGCCGTCGCGAATGATCAGGTTGGAGCCCAGACCCAGCGCCATGACCGGCGTGCCTTCTTCCAGCCGGCCGAGAAAATTCGTCAGGTCTTCCGTGTCCGCCGGTTCGAAAAGGTAATCGGCACGCCCGCCGCTCTTGAACCAGACGAGCTTGTCGAGCGGAGCATCCTTCTGCAGCGAGCCGCGCACCTTCGTGCTGACGATACCGCCTTGAGGGTGGACCTCGTCCGACCCCGGCGCGTTGGCGCCCAGCTTTTCATCGTCGGGTTGCATGTCCATCTGCGTCATGCTGCCCCCTCGGCCTGCTGCGCGCGGTAAGCGGCAACGTCGCTCGCCAGACCCGCTGCCCATTTGGTGATATCGCCTGCGCCCAGGCAGACGACCATGTCGCCCGGTGCGAGCAGGTCGGCGAGCTGTTCGGCCAGGTCGGCAGGACCGGAAACCTCGATCACATAGCGATGGCCGCGCGCTTTCAGTCCGGCGACCAGCGTGGCGGCGTCGACGCCTTCGATCGGCTCTTCCCCCGCCGCATAAACGGGCGTGGCGAAGACCATGTCGGCATCGGCGAAGGCGCCCTGAAAATCTTCCATGAGGTCGCGCAAGCGTGTATAGCGATGCGGCTGCGCCACTGCGATCACCCGACCCTTTGCCGCATCGCGCGCCGCCGATAGAACGGCGCGGATCTCGACCGGGTGATGCGCGTAATCGTCGATGATCCTGGCGCCGCCGACCTCGCCGACCAGCGTGAACCGTCGCCTTACCCCGCCGAAACGCGCAAAGCCTTTGCGTATGGTCGTGTCGGGACAGCCCATCTCCACCGCCACGGCGATGGCGGCAAGAGCGTTTTGAACATTATGGCGCCCGGGCATGGGCAGCACGATATCGTCGATTCGCCGCTCGCTTCCGTCGCGGTCGCGCTGCACGGCGGCAAACCGGGTCGAGGCACCATCGGTCCGGACGTTCTCCGCCCGCAAATCGGCATGTGGGGAAAAGCCATAGGTTATCACGCGCCGGTCGCGCACGCGCGCAATCAGGTTCTGTACTTCGGCATGGTCGATGCAAAGCACCGCCGCACCATAGAAAGGCACGTTCTCGATAAACTGGACGAATGCCGACTTCACCGCTTCGAAACTGCCGTAATGATCGAGGTGTTCGGGATCGATATTGGTGACCACCGCGATTGTCCCGTCAAGCCGCAGAAAGGAACCGTCGCTCTCGTCTGCCTCCACCACCATCCACTCGCTGTCGCCGAGCCGCGCGTTGGAGCCGTAGCTTTCGATTATTCCGCCGTTGATGACCGTGGGATCGATCCCGCCCGCATCCAGCAGCGTAGCGACCATGCTGGTGGTGGTGGTCTTGCCATGCGTTCCGGCGACCGCCACCGTGCTTTTCAGGCGCATCAGCTCGGCCAGCATCTCAGCGCGCCGGACCACTGGGATGCGCCGTTCGAGCGCGGCGGCGACTTCAGGATTGGTGCGCCGCACGGCAGTGGACGTGACCACGACGACCGCATCGCGCAGGTTCGCCTCGTCATGGCCGATGGCAACGTCGATGCCGCGCGCGCGCAAACGCTCCACGCCCGCACCCTCGGCAATGTCGGAGCCCTGGACCGAATAACCCAGATTGTGCATCACCTCGGCGATGCCGGACATCCCGATGCCGCCGATTCCGACGAAATGAATCGTTCCGATATCGGTGCCGACACCCTTCATTCGGACATCTCGCGTGCGGACCCTTGTGCCACTTCGGCGCCTTGCGAAGCGCCGCGGGCGTTGTTGGCGCCCATGCGGATCACGTCCTGTATCGGTGCAGCGCCGAAGCTTTCCACCAAGTCGGCCAGCTTTTCGGCCGCATCGGGACGACCGCAATTCCACGCGGCATGTGCTGCGGTGGCCAGCGTATCGGGTCGCTGCGCCATCGCCTGAATCTGCTTGGCCAGTTCCTTGCCGGTAAAGGCATGCTGGCGGATGGAACGCGCACCGCCCGCCTTCACCATCTCGCGCACGTTGGCTGCCTGATGGTCGTCTGTGGCGATGGGCAACGGGACCAGGATCGCCGGACGGCCCACGGCAGTCAGTTCGGCAATGGTCGATGCGCCCGCCCGACCGATGAACAGGTGCGCATCGGCCAGCCGTTCCTGCAAGTTCTCGAAATAGGTTCCCAGTTCGGCAGGAATGTCGTGCGCGGCATAGCGCTGGCGGACCGTGTCAAGATCCTCGGGACGGCATTGCTGAGTCACTTGCAGGCGCGAACGCAGCGCGGGCGGCAGCATGGCCAGGCCATCGGGCACGACTTCCGACAACACGCGCGCGCCCTGGCTGCCGCCAGTTATCAGCACGCGAAACAGGCCATCGGCGGTGAAGGCGGGAAAGTCCTCGTCGCGCAGAGCCAGCACTTGGGGGCGCACCGGATTGCCTACCAGGTGCACCTTGGCGGAATACTTCGTCTTGAGTCGCGAAACGTCGGGATATGCTGTCGCTATCGCGTCCACACGGCTCGCCAGCAGCCGGTTCACCCGGCCCAGCACGGCGTTCTGCTCGTGGATAATTGCCGGGATGTCCTCCGCCGTTGCAGCCAGCAGCGCGGGCAGAGCGGGATAGCCGCCAAAGCCGATAACTGCGCTCGGCTGAAATGTCTCGTACAGCCGACGCGCCATGCCGCGCCCCTCGACCACTGCCGCCAGTCCGGCGGGCCAGCGCAACGGGTTCGAACCGAAACGCCCGGCAGGCAGGACATGCGCAGGCAGGAAACCGGGCTTGCCGGGAATCTCGCTGCCACGCGTGTCCGTGATCAGCGCCACGTGATGCCCGCGCGCATCGAGTTCGGCAGCCAGCGCGAAAGCAGGCGTCAAGTGGCCGCCGGTGCCGCCTGCCGCGAGTACGTAATGGCGCGATACGCCGGTCATTTGCCTGCCTCTTTGCCGTTCTGGCTGCTTGTCTGTCCGCCGCGCAGATCGAAAGCCTCGCGACTGAGGAACGGGTTACGCCGCGTGATCGCCAGCAACAGCCCGATTGTGAAACACAGCGCGACGGTAGACGATCCCCCGTAACTGACCAATGGCAGCGTCATGCCTTTCGAGGGAAATAATTGCAGGTTGACCAATATGTTGATGAACGCTTGCCCGCCGAACAGCGCGATCAGGCCGGTTCCCGCCAGGATGATGAACAGCCGGTCCTCCTCAACCAGCCGAACCAGCACGCGCAGCACGATCGCAAGATAGAGGATTACGAACACCCCGCAGGCGAGCAGGCCGAACTCCTCACCCACCACCGAAAAGATATAGTCCGTATGCGCTTCGGGCAGGCGCATCTTTTGCGTGCCAAGCCCGAAACCCGTTCCGGTCCAGCCACCACCCATCAGTGTCCGGTTGGCAAGATCCACGTGATCGAAAGCCGTGCCACCGCCCAGAAAGGTGTCGATGCGATGCCGGGCATTGTCGTAAAAGGCATAGGCCAGAACCATGGCGCCAAGGCCGAGACCCGACATGATGGCAATCCGCTGCATCGGCAAGCCCGCGAGCAGGACCAGTACGAACCAGCATCCCGCGAACAGGATGGCCGATCCGAGGTCCGGTTGTGCCATCAGCAGGATGACGATCAGGCCCAGCAGCCCCGCAGAAATGCCGATCACCGGCATGTTCGGGTCGCGCACCTTCCACGAAAGAATCCAGGCGACAAGGATTGCGAAGGCGGGCTTGAGAAATTCGGAAGGCTGGAAGGATATGCCCAGGTTCAGCCAGCGCAGCGCGCCGTTGCGCTCGACCCCGATAAAAGGAACCAGAACCAGACATACCAGCATCACGCCGCCAAGCACGATCGATACACGCCGGGCGAGATCGAGCGGGATCAGCGATGTCGCCACCATGATGGCGATGCCCAGCACCTGCCATCTGATGTGCGCCCAGAAAAAATAGAACTCATCGAGAGTCACGGTCGAGGTGGACAGACGCGCGGCGCTCGCCTGCGAGGCGGCCGCCACAGCGATGGAGCCGAGCACCATCAATGCTATGATCAGCATCAGCAGCACGCGGTCGATCTCGCGCCACCAGACGATCAGCCGGCGCTTGTGATCGGACTTGTACCGGGCCGGTGTGACGGCGGTCCGCCCGGTTTGCGGAATGTAGGGACGTACGCCGCTCATGCCGCTGACCTCGTGGCGGGATCGCCGGGCCTCGCATCGGTCCCGGTCATGTTGGCAACGAAATTGCGGAAGGTGTCGCCGCGCACCTCGTAATCGCGGAACTGATCGAAACTGGCGCAGGCCGGCGACAGCAGAACGACATCGCCCGGCTTCGCTGCGGCAAGCGCGCGGGAGGTCGCTTCGCAAAGCATCTCGCACGGTTCGACGGGCATATGCGGCGAGAGCAACTCGCCGAACAGCGCACCCGCTTCGCCAATGGTATAAGCCGTCGCGATATTACCGAAGTAGGGCACGCAATCATCGAGGTCGTCCGATTTCGCCAGCCCACCGCAAATCCAGTGAATGCGAGGGTCTGGATCTGGCCGGTACGCTGCCAGAGCAGGAGCTGTCGAAGCCGGATTGGTGGCCTTGGAATCGTTAACCACGGTCACGCCGCCGAATTCGCCCAGCACCTCCATCCGGTGCGCCAGTCCGCGGAATGAGGCAAGACCATCGAATATCTGCTCACGCGAAAGACCAAGCTCGGCGGTCAGCGCAGCGGCGATGGCGGCGTTCTGCAAATTGTGCGGACCTTGCAAGCCCATCCACTTGTCCTGCCGCGTCGCCAGTTGCACGGTCGACGCGCAAACGGCGCGCCCCTGCGGCCGCCGCGCAGCCTCGGCATGCTGTATGGCACGCGTTGGCACATCGTCGCAGCCAAAGACCGCGAATTGCCCCACGCAGATCGGAAGAGCGTCGTGTAGGGAAAGAGTGTA